>Ga0169931_10009140_pt1 | contig 14341 bp, 8 predicted proteins | sample Kivu_15m_20L_FD_129675 | JGI IMG/M metagenome (GOLD analysis project Ga0169931, IMG submission 129675) | Freshwater microbial communities from Lake Kivu, Western Province, Rwanda to study Microbial Dark Matter (Phase II) - Kivu_15m_20L... | ecosystem: Environmental > Aquatic > Freshwater > Lake ...
AACCCCAAGTAAATATTGAAAAAAATATTATTTTTTTAGTATTATACAAGATGCAATCTAACATGCTCAATGGTCAGCTCATGTAATCTAAAAATGAATATCATATCTTAGTATAATTTTTATATTATCCTTAAATGTTCTTCTAGTTGAAAAAATGGCTTTAAAAACTATACAGTAATTCCATATTTTAGTACTAAAAATTTATAGGCTACAAAAAATCTTTGTTTTTCTGCTATTTTTGATCCATTTCGTAGATTAATTGTATTAATTTCATAATTAGAAATATATTTAATCATTTTTTCGAGTTGATATGATCATATTTGAATCTAGCTATGGCTAAAACAGCCTTCATCTAGCGTCTTGATCGACTCTCCGTCAAAAGCGCATTACGAGGATCAAAAACCTCATTCTGCGGCTTACTTGGCACCTTGATTCTCCTGCTGGTCTTGCTGATCGTATACATCCCTCCAACCATTAGCATCACCAAAGGATAATACACCACCACTTAATTCTACGTCAGTGATGTATGGGGCAAGAAATTCCACTCCACCGATGATTTCAAAATCGCAGCAGTTTTCAAAAACAAAACCACGGATAAGATGATCAACCATACAGAGATAAAAGATTTCGCCAAGACTGTAGTTATTTCAGTTAGTCCCAATTATGATCTATTTGCCTAGGAAGCTCACACATGCACTGCGGATTACTTCAAAAATACTTCAAATCCTATAACTCTTCAAGAGTGTTTTGCTTTCCCATAATACGCACAATTCGACGTCTTCCACGCATTCGGTTCATACTCGTACTTAGGCATAGACATCTTCCCTAAAAAATAAAACAATCCTTTCGCTGGCACTGGAAATCTACTCACAGGCTTCCAAACCAGAATGTTGAAATTACAAGAATAATGCTATGAGACCATATTTTTCACATCGAAATTAATAGATGATAAAGGACAAAGTTATATGCAATTGAATCGGGTATACTCGACTTAACTGGATTATATTGAAGAATTAGGGACTGTTTGGAATACTATACAGTATACACTTAAAAATACTACCATGGATATATCTATCTTTCCTTGGTTTTAGGGAAGAACTCAGGAAAATTTGATATGGTTGGGAGATCATCATACCTATCGAAGCTTGGATCCTGCAACAGCAGCCCGTAATGGTATATATACACAATTTGTGACTGCAAACTAGCAAGTAAAAAGTTACAGATACTACAAAAAAATTGATTTTTTGATGGGCATAGTGGGAGGAGCCATGCTTCTATTCTTCATAATCCTCTGGGTCCCCTGCCACTACATAAACCAATCTCTCCATCAAGTCCAAAACGCCTAAATGCTAATGCTCTAATCTAAAAAAAAATAAGACTTCGCACTCAAACAATCCGATCTCTACAAAGCCAACATCTCTATCCCCCTCTATCTAATAAGCAACATTATCACTAACCGTCTCTTCTAGAGTGTCAGATCAAACGCAGCTATAGTAAAGTAAGCATAACGATAACTTGATATCGTATGGTTGATCAAGAAGATCAAGATCACTTAGAGAACTTTGAAGAAAAAATAGATTTTAGAGAGATATTAACCTAGGTTTTTGGATATAAGGGAAGAAATACCTGATTAGGCTTCGAGTGTGGTGCCTGCTCAAAGTTAACAAAGCTCAGTCAATGCCAGTGGAATATAGTAGAGTAACAATTAAGAACTTATAGAATCGATAGAGTAGAACTATAAGATCAAAGAATAAGATTTTGATGAACAACAAGTCGATAATAAATTTGGACTCAACAACGAACAACTCACCATCCTACAATAGAGCTAAAACATACAAGATATCTATTCCAACAATATGACTGTCATGGCCATAGCTGACAACACAGATCAGACCAATTTCCTCAGCTAACTCGAGTAGCAAGACCGCTGGATCGGCGCAAAAAGAAACAGAAAAATCGGTAAACTCAAATTCATATTCTACAAGTTCTGCAGATTCATATAATATTTCGATGTATTCGGCGTAAGACCCAATCTGAACACCTCTCCCTTCAGTGGCTCCGTCTTCGGCTTCGCAAGCGTCCTCCTGATAATAATCTTAACCTTTCTGACCGTAGGGTGGACTTTGGCTAATTACACCACTCCTCACATATAAATTCTTCAAGATTTTGAACCTGTTGACAATTTCATGCATGAATATGTGAGTGGAAGATCACTCAAGATAGCTGCTTGTTTCTCTTATAAACGCTTTATGGTTGGTAGAGAAAGATATGCTGAGTTTCAGTTTTTCAAAGAAGGACCTAAAGGGAGGTAGTATCTCAAAGCAGTCTAACTTACTAGCTAGGATTATGATGAGTTCGATATGAACTAAGACACTACTCCTGTCGATCTTAGGGCTTGTTTTGGACTTTAAGCCGACAACTAAATCTCTATGGGTCAAATCTAAGATGACTAATATTATTTTGGTTTCAGAGTACAACCCTACTGCTCGAACACCCCCGCCTACTGCCAAACCAACCGTCAATTCAATAACGATCGCTTTTTGTTATTGATGAATGTCTCAACAGCCTATGCTTTTCTACCCAACAATCGCTACGATGCATAACGCAATAAACTCATCAGTAACCTCGTTTTATCCAATCTCAACATGAACGCTCGATACATGGTTAACACCACCTCCACATAATAAACCATCTACGTCGATCATGTCTAACTCATCGACGACACCAAAAATTTCTTCGTGAGGCAACAGCCAACAATCCGACAACAAGGAATAGGATCAAATGCTAATAATCCTGAAGCCATCATCAGAAATATCCCAACAAATGGAGCTGATCCTTATTATTAAGTCAAGATCAAGCCTACAAGCATGACCATACAATACAGATTATAAACTCCCAAAGCCGATGTGATTCTTGGGATGATTGGTGGTGTCTTCGTGATATGGTATGCGATCATCCATTGTTGCGCTAAGGCGTACAATCATTTCAATATCCGAGCACAACTTGCCTGCTAACTCTATGACTAAGATATAAACTAGATGAACCCTATAAAAAAAGCAATAGGATTACTACCACTACCCACCTGCTTGATGTGCGGATCACTCAAACAAGACATCCTAAAATTACGTCAAGTCGACAAAAAGATCTAAAACATTATTTCTTACCTATGGCTGGTAAAAAGCACCGACATATGCTATAGACTATCCTCAGCTCTATTCTAAAGAATCCAATAAAGATCACTTTCTCAAATATTCGTGAAATAGAAACTAGACTAAGCCATGTAAGTACCTGATGAGAACATAAATATGGATGAGTAATAAGATTAAGATGAACGGTTTGGATAAACTGCCTTGTATAATACTACTGCTTAATCTTTCAATAGAAAAAGAGGTACTAGACATCAGATCAATTAATCTCAACAACATCTTTAGGAAGAGATGTAAAATTAGAAAAACATGTCGAAAATGGAGTAGAAGTAATTATAGGCTTAAGATATCATCGATGATGGTTACTTCACAAAAAACAAATAATATTTCAAAGACAACTATTTCAGCGGACACCCCAAAAACACCATCCCACCCCTCATCGATCTCTTCGAATACCAACCCTCCCTAACATTCCGAGGCAAAAGACAAGTCACCTCATGCGTTGGTGGTCTTTGTTGCATCATAATGCTAATACTAGTCATAATAGTCGGGGCTTTAGAGGTGAGTGTGTATCTTGATAGAGATGATACTAGGATGGGATTTTAGACTTCGTTGATGCAACCACTTGGTAGCTAGGAGAAAGGAGGGTTTAATAATTAGATTCGGTTAAGGAGTGGGAGTAATTTTAGATTGGGGGTTACGTTTTCGAAAGATTATTAGGATTATCCGCATGATGTTTCGGAATATGTTAACAGAGGATTGGGGATTTCGTTGTTCAAGACCAAGATTGATAGGACTGGCGGAGTCATCAGATAGACCAAGTAGTAGTACCCATTATATTCATGCTCTTCTGATTATCTTACTTCATGGCTAAGTCCACTCGTCGATCCTGCATACTACGCCAACACCAACCTAGGTTACTGCATTCCTGATGGTCTTGATCTCCTGATCGACGGACTACCCTAAGACAAACTTTCGCACAGTTTCACTCTAGCAATATTCAACAAAAACGGCACAAACGATAACGTCCGTTTATTCCTTCAAAACTACCTGCCAATCTACCATTTCTCAGCCCCCAACCACAACATAAAAAACAAAAAGATATAATACTAAATCATGTCTATAGTTTTCTAACCATTCAACATAACCATCCCAGTCCAACAAAACATCACTTTATCCAAAATGAGAATAGTATATGATGACAAGATTGTTTTCTAGGGTTAGAAGTAGATTTTGTAGACTTATAAGGTCAATCGTTTTAGGCAGAAGGAAGCTAATGTGTATGCGATTAGAGGACAGACCTATTATTATAATTTGACTTTTGATAACTCTTTTTTGGTGTAGACTTATACTCTTAGAGGTGATAAGTTTTACTAGACTTTTGGGATTATTGGTGGATTAGTTGCTTTTTTCATCTTCGGGTTTGCCACCTGCATCCGGTCGTTCGATAACTATAAAATGAAGTATCTTGTAGGCAGATAGCTGTACTTGTTTGATATCAGGAAGAAAAAATAAGCTAGAAATAGGGCACGGGGAAAAGCTAAAAAGACAGAAGAACAGATCAAGGAATTAAGTGAGGCTAATAATCTTAATGAAGCTCAGATATTTCTGACGTATTTGCTCTCTTTTATTGGATTTTTGCAAAATTATACCCTAACTGCGACTCTAAGAAGAGTCACCATATTGCAACAATTCGTACAAAACGACTTATCAATCTATCAAATCTACAAAAACATTTTCTCATTCCAGGACGCTCTGAACACCCACTTCAAATCATAATAAAAATTCGGTCAAAAAATAACCGATATCTTCCCGAAACACATCTTCAACTCCGATCCAGCAATCACCAACCTCTAAGGCGCTCAATTCAAGAAATTAAAAGGATACGCGCATAAGCATAACTGGACATCTTTTTAGATCTTTGCGATATACTAAGCATTGCAGGCTCATGTGAATTTGAAGACAGTATTTGATAACGTGTTTTTGGAGAGAGAGTTTGATGTTAGTAATCATGGCAGTGCTGCATTCTTTTTGTCGCAACTAGGCGGGACTATTGGGTCGATTGGAACCAATAGTGTGGGGGAGTCAATGTCGAAAGAGGACTAGAGGGAGCAAAGATAAAGATAAAGATAAAGATAATGATGTTGATATATGTCTATTATTGAGTTGTGTGCGTAATATTTTGATAATTAAAAAAATATTACTCAAAGGATGGTGTTGTGGAGTCAATTGAATCATACTAAGTTCGTCAAAGGAATATTCGAACCTAAATCTTATGCTGAAGCCTGCGCGTTCCAACAAGTAGACCCAGAAGACATCAACAAGCTATTTGATGTCCACATTCAGTATAGGAAAATCAGCGATCAGGAAAGATCGAACTTGAGCAAAAAGCAAATCTAGAACATCAAATCTTAGTGCAAACCCAGAGGAATCGTCCAATAACTAAGAAGGCTCTACAGTTGGCTTGGAAGAGGCAAATACCATAAAGTTGAAACAAACCTCAAATGGCAAAACTATGCAAAAATGACAGAAAAACCTGTAAAATGTAAGTTCAGAACAAAACAGGCCTTAATGCCAATCAATCAACCCACAAAACTGCGTTGATGAATATATTTAGCAAATATGCTTGAATACCCTCTTTGTTTATAGATACAGTAATATGTAATGAAATTTAACAATATCTCATTAACTTAATTTTAAATCATAAAAATAATTTAACCCCAAACAGTATTTTTGTCTACAAATCACTTTAAACTTATACACTTTTATCCCAAGATAATGTAAACACATCACTTTAGTTCAAAACTACAGGCCGTCCTATCTATCGAACATCATCGGTGACCATGGCTGCAACATTTTTATAACCTTCTTCCCACTCTTCTTAAAACATTATACAACTTTCTAAGCGCTCCTGTCCCAACTCTTCAACAATTAATCACTTTCACCCCATCGCATCTATGAACTTCTCTTTCTATTCAATACGATATGATTTGATTAAAGGTGTTTTACTCGATTCAAATTGCGGCTTCGTTTTTATGGCGGATTCACTTCCACTTGTTTGCGTAGTCCCCTGGTAGTCAGAATACCTTAAATCGGATAACAAGCGTCGGTTGTGCTTTTACGTTGAGGAGTACGCAATACTCTACTTCGAGATGTCATCGTATTAGCATGGATTACATAAGGAGCTACTTTCTATTGAAAAGTAAGATCACTTTTCTGAAGTATTTTGCTGTTTTCAAGTGGCTTTGAGATATAATTATTATGTCTCGAACTGATTCTTGATTTTCGATCTAAGTTTTCAGTCGCGTGATGCCTCGCAGAAAGAACGGGTTTTTCTTTGAAAAGTGATTTATGTTATCCTTTTTTTCTCCTAATGAAAGGTTATTTGAAGATGTAATCGATATCGAAAAAAGCACGATGGTCTAAAAGACTCTTGGGAGCGTTTTGGATTGGTTGACTGGGTTGCATGGTGGATTTAAAACGAATACGATTGATAGAGGTATCTTATTTTTGGTGCATTTGGAGTTGTCTAATTATTATTATTGGATTAGTTTTAAGATGCGACGATAGAACACTAAGATTATAAAATTAGTCTTTTTTTTACTATTTTCTTCATTTATAGTTTTGTTTTATGTTTTTGTTCTAAGTGTTTAATGATTTTTTCTTAACATATTTTATGCCAAAAATACTATTTTCATATATCTTTGTAATTTATTGTTATCTTATCTATCACAGTTTATTTTTAATCGAGCATGTTCAACAGGCTCTCAAAATTGACATCATCGTCTCGCCTATCCGCCCTGTTACCCAGACACAGCCTGGCCCCTTTCAGCCGAGTGGCACAACTAGCCAGCAACGCCCAACAATTTCTCTAGAGGACCCGTAACGTAGCCATCATAGCTCACGTCGATCACGGCAAAACAACCCTAGTCGACTCCATGCTCAGACTAGGAGGAGTCACCTTCAAAGCAGATTGTGCGATGGATTCCAACCAGCTATAAAGAGAAAAAGGAATCACTATCTTGTATGTCGGTATATATAAAGATCCAAAGCAACAAGCATCACTTACAACAACTACGATATCAACATAGTGGACACCCCCGGCCATCAAGATTTCGGAGGATAAGTCTAACGCATCATGGATATGGTCGATGGAGTCTGCCTTGTTATCTGCGCCACCTAAGGCCCCATGACCCAAACTCGCTTCGTCCTCAAAAAAGCACTATAACAAAACGTAAAACCCCTAGTCGTATTCAATAAAGTATCAATATACACATATAGATCGATCGACCAACAGCAAGAATAAACTAAGTTACAAACTAAGTCTTCTAGATGTTCTGCGATCTATAATGTCCTGACTAATTTCTCAATTATCCCATTTACTACGCATCTGGTAAAAATGGATGGGCTGTTGAAGATCTCACCCATCCAAAACAAAACATCTAATGTTTACTCAAAGGAATAGTCCAACATGTCCCCATGCCTAAAGTACGTGACCAAAAATCATTTTCAATGCTAGTTACTCAAACCCAACCCAACTCATTTTATGGTAAGATGGTTCTAGGCAAGATCAATTCGGGTTAACTTAGAATCGGCACAGAATTAAAAGTATACGACCAGGAGGGAAATAAGATATAAACTGGAAAGGTGACTAAAATATGTAAGAAATCTGGATTGGATTAGATCACGCTAGATAAAGCGTATGCCGGCGATATCGTGTTGATTGCTGGATGCTAAAAAGCTAGAGTTACTCATACGTTGGTTGAGGATGGGTACCCTTAGAAAACTATTCCATCTTTGAAGATAGATGCGCCTTTGATGGGGGTTAGCATGAGTGTCAACACCTCACCTCTCGCTGGCAAGTAAGGTAAAAAAGTTACACTCAATGATATCAGGTCTAGATTGATAGAGTAGGCTGAGAATGATGTGGCTTTGACTGTATCGAGTTAGGGAAAGACTAGTAGTTCGATCCAAGTGCGAGGACGAGGCGATCTGTATCTTTACCCTTATATAGTCATATCGGCATCCTACTATAAAAATTACGAAGATAAGGCTTCTAATTCTCAGTCACCCCTCCCTAGATAGTTTTCAGCACTGACCCCAAAACCGGTTAGAAATTATAACCCATCTAAAAAATAAGTTTTTAAGTTTAGGATAGATTCAGTAACCTCATAATGTAAAAAATGAACCAACGCCAAGGAATATATCTCTAAAGTCAACCCTTAAACGACGACCGTACCAAACTCGATTTCATTTGCTCCACTCGTGCCTTGATAGGTATTAGAACTTAATTGATGAATGAAACACAAGGTACTGCACTAGTAAAATCTCAATTCCATGGATATAAGCCATATTCTGGTCCTCTCCGCAGAAATGCCAAAGGAGCCATTGTAAGTATGTGCTAGGGCAATACAACTCCTTACATCTTGAAATAGATCTAAAAATTCGGCACACTTTTCATCAAACCAGGTCAACAAGTCTACAACGGCCTAGTAATCGGCTAGAACAACAAAGAGTAAGATGTCGAAGTAAATCCTACAAAATAGAAAAAAGTAACTAATGTACGTACCCATTCTCATGATTAAAAAATCAATTTGATTCCTCCGAAGATAATGTCGATATAAGAAGCGATATGTTATATAAGGGAAGATTAGTTGTTGGAAGTGACTCCTAGAGAGGTGAGGATCAGAAAGAAGGAGTTGGATAAGAATGGGAGGGATAAATATAGGAGGGAGAGGAAGAATTAGATGAAGAACTTCAAAGCGTGAGGAAGTGTTTTGTTGATATATCATCATATTAGCATACAAATATTATCATTAAAGGCACATAAAAGCTATTATCATCATATCTAAATACAGAGTATTATCATGAAAGATGCATATAAAGTACAATCATCATAAGTCAATCTAAAGTGTTTTTGAGTCATTTTTTACGAAACAATGCAGAATAATTGCTCAACTAAGGCAATCTTGTTGCCTATTTAGGTCGAGAAAACAATTAATTCAATGATTTTTTAACATTTTTTGTTTATTTTTTACTAGAAACCGTCCCTTACATCCTTTGTTTGATATACCTATTTCTCAACGGCGTCTTCATTGATATATGTAGCTCCAAACTATTATCCTGAGTCTCTGGATTGAGCGTATACAATCTTTAACTTCTAGCATTATCATTTTTCCTAAACAACTTCCTTTTCTTTTGATAACCCACCGAACATCCATCAATAAACGATTCCTTCTACATATTAAACAAATCCATAAGTTAATTAACAGTATTCAATCGATTACCCCTTGATTTTTTCTTACTATTACCCACCCTTCTCGCATACTAAGGACTATTTTGCTTAAAAGGCAATAATCTATTCGGAGAGAACCCTGATCTTCCTTCCATAGTATCGACGGTATATGACTGATAATGCAGATTATGATTGCTTTTGAGTCTACTCATCTCAATAATAAAAAATATATATATGAGTAAACATAATTTTATAGCAACCAGTAAAGACCCCTTCCTTCTGACCAAAAACACAGACATACTATCACAATAACTACGACGTGATAAAATATTTTCATAAAAACAAAAAGATATGCTCTTACCGATCTAACCCGTACGCAAACAAACAAATGCTAAGCCCATCTGCTCATAGGGAAAGTCAACGTAATGCTCAAATAACACAGGGAAAGATCATCCAAGATGCCTATTTTTGAATTACTTAGTTTCAAAGACTCACTCTTATTAAAAAAGACCAAAGATTCCTTCAAAGTAAAAACAGTCACACGCAAACGAACCAACACCAACCGAGTAGCAACTTAAAAAGTATACACAATATCATAAAGATACAACAACCTCTAGCATACTCTGCTTAGAAAAAACACAGCACAAACAAAATACTTATCCGAGGTGGAGGGTACAGCAAAGATCCCTCACCATAACGCAATAACTATCTAAGAAATGGTCTACAAGTTATAGTACCATAAAAACGAATAGAAAGATAAAGGACAGATCAAAGAGATAATTAGGTTAGATAGAGTCCCAATCGCAGTTTGGACAAAAAACTTACACATTTTGAAAGATAAGAAGCCAAACAATTTTAAGTGCTGTATATTGGACCTAGACGGATTTCATCTTTGCAAGATTTTACGGATTCGTAAGGTGATCCTAGAGTCGCTGTAGGAGATGCGATTGCTTATAAATATTAGATTATATCTCTTCTAGGTAGAGGGTCGTTCGGTAAGGTATTTCGCGCCTACGATCACAAAAAATCATAATATGTGGCTATAAAGATAATAAAAAACCAATAAAAATTCACAAACCAAGCCAAAGTATAAATCGCCATCCTCGAAACAGCCCTCCTCCAAGACCCAAAACTACGCAACAACATTGTAAGACTCAAAGGTTCCTTCATATTCCGAGGTCACACCTGCCTAAAATTCTAAATCCTGAGCAAAAATCTATATTAATTCATAAAAGATAACAATTTTTCAGGGTTCTCACTAGATCTAATACGAAGATTCGCAATACAAATACTACAAGCTTTGCATTTCTTCCATAAACATAAGATCATCCACTGCGATTTGAAACCGTAGAATATTTTATTGAAATAATAGAATAAGAGTGGAATCAAGGTGATAGATGTAGGTAGTGGGTGTTTCTAGGGTAAACAAATATATACCTATATTCAGAGTAGATTTTATAGGGCACCTGAGATTGTGCTTGGGGTCAAATATACAACTGCCATCGATATGTGGTCGTTCGGGTGTATACTTGTTTAGTTGTACACAGGAATCCCGCTGCTTCCTGGGGAGACTTAGAACTAACAAATGTTGATGTTTATCTAATTGATGGGGCAACCACCCGCCTACCTTCTATAACGTGCTTAACGGCGTAAAAAATTCTTCGATGAGTAACTCACCTGCAAGATCCCACCAATCCGAAAAAAAGATAGAATCCGTTAGATCGTGAGTTGGAAAGCAGTTTTAGGTAACGATTGCGATCGAGGTTTCCATGATTTGGTGCAAAGATGTTTGGTATGGGACCCTGAAAAAAGGATGATTCCGAAATAGGCATTGCTACATGATTGGATCTTGAGTGGGCTTCCACATACTATAAGGGGGCAACATGTCGATCAACTCAATAACGATTGATTCTATTTATTCAATAAGTTATGAAGATTATGATTTAATATTCAAGTTGTAGGTTTAAAGAGGGTTCAAATCAAATAAGGATCATCTAGAGGTCCAATCTTTTAATTCAGATAAGGCCAGTTTCTACACAAAAATCTTAGGTTTTTTGATGCTCTAGAGCTATCCTAGTCCTTGTAGCCAGTCACTTCCAGTACCATAGACTATATACTCAAGTTTAGGATGTAGAGCAACGGCAGTACACGCCCCTGTCAAGTGACTGGTTGTACTGATTGTCTTTTGCTTCATCATTTTATTCAAATTGTAACTATTTAATTCCTAACTGCCTCCATTAACCACAAAAGCATCGTAATTGTTGACCCCAATATCCAAACAATTAACATGCGTGGAAACTTCTTCACGAGTAAGCCTCTTTTTCTGCATACGAGTCACTTTAGGATCCTGAGAAATTATATTACCTTAGTGATTTTCCCTGAAACAAAAATACAACATGCGACCATCATACGTCCCCAAAACTGCCTTTTTACTACTTGCGCTGATTTTGGAACTAATGAACTTCGAATATTTTTACAAAGAAAATTTTATGTAATTTTCTTCATTCTGAGGAAAATGCACGTTATTTGGCATTTTTTATAGAGAAACTATCGAGACTGTGCTATCGATACTACCAATCAGTAGGTAGGGGTAGTCGAATGAAGATGTATAGGTCTTGAGGGGTAGTTTAAATTATCCTTGGAAAAAATTGTTGGAGTTGTTGACATCCCAAAATTTGATAGAGTTGTCGAATCCCAAAGAAATCAGGCAAACTTTCTGATGGATCCAGAAGACACGATTGATAGGGCCTTCATGCTTGCCTATAGGCACTATTTTTCCACTTTGCATTTAAATGGCGGCAATATCACCCGAAGATAACCCAGCAAACACGATATGATCTTGATTCAAATCGATCGAAAGGACAGGATGCTCAAGAAAAACATCCCAAACTTTGTCAACCTATCGATTTTATCTGATCATGTAGTAGCGCACAAATCCATCCCAGGAACTTGTCAAGAAGGCAGATTAAGACTTGTAGGGGTCCCAGATGATCTGGCTGATGGTGTCAAGGGGCTGATCATTGTCTTTGAGTTTGAAGTTGTTGTTGTAGTCGTTTCTGGTGCTATTGAACATGTAGCCGAGCATTATAAGTCACTTTGATATTTACTACACAAGTATTCACTAGCCTACTCCACTTCATTATCAAACAAATCAATTAAAACATACTCAAAACTTAAAAATTTTTAAAAATTTATCGTCATTCTGATTTTAGATCAGAATATATATCTAAATATCATTAATGGGAGGTCTTTGTCCAACCCACAAATAACCCTAAAATTAAAAACGCAAATAACCCCAAAAACAAACCATCCAATCACGCATCTAAAACATCGATGTGGTCAAGATGAAACTCAAACAAACCCGTGATAGAATCAAAACATTCGTAACCCGCAAATAATCCGATGTGGCCAACCTCGATGCAAAAATAAAATAAAAATTACCATAATACTAACGCACCAACAACAAGAAAATCTTACTTCCTTTTTTGACAGCAAAAAAAGATTTGCTGAAAATGATCGACCAAGGATAAGTCCGATTAAAACTTGTAAATTAGAAACTTGCCGAAGTATAGATCCAACAACTGAACAAAGAAGTAAAATGTCAAATACTTAGACAATCGATGTTCTCGATGATTCAAACAAATACATAAAAGAAGTCCAATAATAACTATAGGCTAAAGACTGGCAAAACGTATTAATGGAAGCAAAGAACAAAATATAGATCGAGTGGCCTGATGATAGCTAGTAGATCCAAAACGATCCGACTTTCTTATCGATGTGGGAGGAATTAGGAGGCAATAAGATCAGCAAATCAGTCAAGAAGAAATAGGTGAATGTGGAGCTAAGCAAGTAACAATAAAACAAATCAACTTGGCTTGAAAAATGATAATAAGTATCATTTATATATTTTTATATATTTTTGGTGATTATAGATATCTGAATCGTAGTGGTTAATATTTTCTATATTTTATTAGTATAATGATGATTGTTGATACTATTTTGTTATAACTAAAATTGTCAATCATGAATATCTACTCAAGTTAACGACTCTAGTAAGAAGATTTAAACAAAAACTAATAAACTTTTCAAAATTCTTAAAGCACAAGAAACAGACAACAATCGAACTTTGATCATCCGGCATGGTCACAAAAAATACAAACAAAATTAGTAACTTACCTAAACTTAATCAAATAAAAAATAATAGCAATAATAACAGTTATGTTTCTTGTATACTTGGTCTTAATCATATCAAATCTTTCAAATAAATCTATCTAACTCTAACGCATTTCAATTAAATCTATCTAACTCTAACGCGATTTCGAGTTCTTGAAAAAATAGTATCGGATCAAAGAATAATAAAACAGTAAAAATGTAAGAAACATAAATTTCAAGCTATAAAAAATCATAGCTAGACAATAAAAAGCCTAAAAAGATATACGTTTACTATTTACACAAACTTACGATGACAAAACACATGAAACTGTCATAGCTAACAATACTTCATTAATCTAGTCATCTCCTAACAAAAGAAACAATTATTTCGCTGATCCAAAAGTCATCAAAGATTTAAATTTAATCTCTGATTTTTTGTACAACGAGCTCAGAGAAGAATATCATGCAGTCAAGATAAAATTGTATGATTAGCTTCTTAACCTTCCCGAAAATAATTATTTCCTGAATCAAAAAAAAGTGAACGACGCCTTCATGCAACTACATGCTAACTTCAAATTCAAAAACACTAATCAAAAAATTCAAAAACTTATCAATCCTATACAAATACAAGAAAGAATAAGACTTTAAAAAGAATATTCATTTATGCCTGTATAGCTTCCCTTCTGTATCGTAGTCCCCACCTTCAACAATGCTCAGGGTTTCAAATTTTAATACAACCTTAGGTCCATCTATAATCTTGATTATTAACCAAAGAATCTCACTGTTGTCATCATCGATGATGCCTCGA
>Ga0169931_10009141_pt1 | contig 14339 bp, 9 predicted proteins | sample Kivu_15m_20L_FD_129675 | JGI IMG/M metagenome (GOLD analysis project Ga0169931, IMG submission 129675) | Freshwater microbial communities from Lake Kivu, Western Province, Rwanda to study Microbial Dark Matter (Phase II) - Kivu_15m_20L... | ecosystem: Environmental > Aquatic > Freshwater > Lake ...
GCCACTATCGACTTAGATGTTCCGGCCACTGGAGTTCCTGTTTTATTAGCTTGCGAATACGTAATAGCAGTAAGCGGCGTGCTTGTAATGTTAATCGTACCACCAATACTGGCACAACCCGAAACCGAAGCTGTAACAAAGAGGTAACGCGTACCAATCGGAACTACCTGACCTAACGAGGTAAAGGCAAGCGACTGGCCAGCACCGGTGCTGGTTGAGATGGTTCCTAATACGTTATCACCACCATCTAAGGTGCCATCGTTTGAGAAATAAAGTTTAAAATCGGTAATGTCGGCACCGGCATAGCTGCCTGCAGTGGTAAATGTTGCGCCCGTTAATGTGGCTGCTGCAGTAGTAACGTCGAGCTGAACACGGTAAAGTGGCGTATTTACAGCACCTTGAGCAATGGTTCCAGCACCGGGTGTACTGAATGTATGTTCAATATCGGGTGTTGGTAAAGTTACCGGTGTAAACGATACTCCGCGAAAGGCAGTACCTGCTCCTGCAGTATAAATGGTCGAAAGTGTTCCGCTAAGCGTAGCATTGTACGCTCCGGCATCGGTTATTTTGTAAATGGTAGAAGCGGCATTGCCCACGCAGTAAATGTCGACGTTTGCTCCAACAATTTTTGCGGTAATACCAATAATTGAAGTAGATGGAATAACGCCGGCAGCATTCCAATTGGTCCCATCAAAATAGAATTTTAAAAGTCCCGCATTATTATTGGCAATATATACTACGTCGTTACCCGGAATAACGGCACTGCGGTCGAGGAAAACGAAACCATAAGCATCAGAAGCCCCCGCGATAGAATTAATGAGTGATGTGGTTTGACCAGCAGTAGTAGGTAAACCTGAAGCAGCTACCTGATTGATACCGATGTTGGCTCCACTTTGTGATGAAACATATAAATTATTGTTTGAAATATTCACCACACGCGTGTTAGCCGGCGTTGAACTTACATAGGTAGAAGTTGCTGTGTTGCCCAACGTAACGTAACGAGTTCCTCCGCCTGCACCAGCGCCCGAAACCCAAAATGCATTACCATCCAACGTAACTGCAGAGCGGCAATTGTTGCCATCGTAGCCGTCGTTGATGCGTGTGGTTGAATTCAACACCCCATTTTGCCCCATCAAGCCTACAATTCTGTTATTGGTAGCTGCAGGAGATGCGGTTACACCGGCAGTAAACACCGGAGCATCATAACCTGTAAAAGTAAGGTATTGCCCGTCGGGCGAAAGGTTTAATACCCCATCGGAGGTTGAAGAGGAAGATACCACCATACGGCGATTTAAGCCATCTACCGTGTAACGCAAGGGAACACTTTGCACCAAAACCCCGGCAGGAGTTAATTCGTCTAAGAAAGCCGAAGCGGCAGCACCGTTAGGAACTGTTACACCCGACTCTCCAACACGAAGAACTACAAGGTTATTTGGACTAAAGGCCGCACCTGCTGCATAGCGCTGACCGCTAAGGGTAACGTTCTGTGTTGTTACACCAGAACACGAAACAGCGCAAGTTCCAGAAACACTTCCGGCAGCACCACTAACCATACGAACAAAAACATTAGCTGACACATTTCCTGCAGTTGGTGTTAAAGATAGCGTACCTGAAAATGGTCCCACTGCATTGGTCGAATATTCGAATCCAGCTACGGCGCCAATGCTTACATTATTAGAGCCTACATTTATTGCGTTTACCTGGAAAGAATATACATCTGAAGCAAATCCGGCATTGGAATAAAACTTAGCCGGCATTGTCGTAGTAACCAATGATAGTGAAGCAGCAGCAGAGAAATTACGCAAAACTACATCGTCAATTCTAACCGATTGGGCTCCTGATTTCACCCAGCGTAAGCGCAGATTAGCCTGATTCTCGCAGGCCGCAGGAAGATTTATCACCGGAACTAAGTACCAACCCGTAGCGGCATTGGCAGCTTGGCTGTAGGTAAAGGCAACAGCGTTCCACGTGGTGCCATTTGTTGAATATTCTAAGGCAAGTGTAGGCAAAACTGTAGCGCCCTCTTTACGGTAAGCGAATTGAAGCGTAAGTCCGGTTAACCCGGTTGTGCTAATGCCTTCGATGGCAAAGCCTCGTGTGCCAGACCCCGTAAAAAACACGTTGGCCAATCCGCTGGCACCGGTATAACCCGACGATACGTTCGTTTGACGAATGTCAGCGGAACCCGCAGCTCCTCCATTGGTCATTGTAAAGCCATCGTTGTCGAATCCATTGGCGGTTTCATGGGCAGTAATTGTTGTCGTGCCTCCGACAGTCCCCATGGTTTCGGTAAAAGTTACCACTGTTTGTGCATTAAGCTGGGTAGAGCCAATCAAACATGCACATGCAAATAGCATTGCGTTTCTCATAAATCTCGTAAACACTTGTTTTTTCATAGTTAGGAATTGTTATTCACATTAAAATTCGCTGCAAAAATACCCTGTGCAATTAACGTTAATGTTAATTATCGATTAATTTATTCCCTTACGATACGAGCGGTTGCGGGTTGCTTTTAAACAAAAACTTAACATTGGCTTGACGCCAAATTAAACTTTAACTTATTTAATGACGATCTTTGCGTGTGCGGTTTTGAAACTATCGCTAAGTCGAATAAAATATACGCCAGCATCAAGCAAAGGCATTAAAAATGTCGACGTTTTAGATGTAAACACCAACTTACCGTTCGTATCAAAAATGCAAAGTTCACTTGGTTTTTCTTCTGTTAAATCAACACGAACTTGTGCACCTGCAACAACCGGATTGGGGTAAAGCTTCAATATTGTATTTGAATATACTCGTTCAGTTGAACTTAAACTGTTGGAAGCTGCCGGTGTGCTCAAACCTGCTTCAAAAATCTGGCGATTCTGATTTCCATTCTGAGGCGAACCGTACGACTGGTCGGCTGCCAAAGCCGGTACATTCATAGAATCTATCATTACGGGCTCATCTGCCGCCGCAAACAAAAACAACTGCTCACCCGAGGCACTTAGTCTGAAATTTAAATGTGTATTACCCAATTCGGTGCTATCGTCGGCCCACAATAAGGTAAAACTGCCCGGAAGGAGGTTTACGTCTGAAAATTTATACTTATAAGGATTCAGCGCGTCATCGCTGATATAAAGCCCTTCGAGATTTAAAACACCTCCGCCGACATTGTACACCTCAACCCAATCGCTGTAAAATCCATTTTCGTCCATTATGGTTGAATCATTATTCGCCATTACCTCATTAAGGTATAGTCCAGTTGGAATAAACTCCTGATCATTTTCGGGGACGATGAGTTCGATTTCGCTGTTTCCACCGACGAGCATACCCGAACCAGCCTCAGAAATAGAGAGAGATAAAACTTCTGAAGCTTCAGGGAAATCATCTGCTGTAATCTTTATCCAAACCGACACCACCGCTTCACCGGCCTCAATTTCGACGGTATAGTTGTTTAATCCTATCTGATTTGCACAAGTATATTCTTGAGGTTCAAGCATTGAACTAGCACCTAATTCTATTGTAAATGAAGAATTTTCAAGTGCCGGCGGCGTAATGCTAAAATTAACCAATAATGAATCGCCCTCTAAAACGGCTTGCGACTCGGTAGTAAACTGAACCAAAGAAATGCCTTGAAGCTCTTCGATGGTTATGGATACTGCATTATTATTTGATATAATGCCCGAACTAAAAAACACAGGGCTTAAAAAACCGGATTCTGTTCCTTCGGGGCTCAAATCCTCAACTGCTGCGATGTCTACTACTGCCGCATTACTGCCGCTGGCAAACTCTATCCAAAGCGTGTCATTTAAAAACGATGGGATACTCGATAAATCACCCGACGAAATCATGCCGCTGGCAATAAAACCTACACGCTGATTGCCAAATGCCGGACCATTTAACGCAAATTCAATACTGCTGCCTAAAGCTCCTTCGGTTAGAAGTAAGTTGCTATTATCAACACTTAAATTTAACGGAGCAGGTGCTTGCACGGTGAACTCCCAATCGGGCCATGCAGTATAGCCCGCAACGCCAATATCGTTCGAAATGGTCCAATTGCTCCAGTTCATCAAGGCTGCACGAATCTGATCGGGCGTTCCCGTTAATTCACCAATATTGAAATACATATTGGTAACAACGGTTTCACTGTTCACCGGCGATTGAGCATTGACGCCGTTTACCAGAGGCGCCGGCAAACACGTGGTATTAGCCTGTGCGGTAGTTGCACACACACTCAGCCATGAACTATTTGTGATTGCGGCAATAAAATTTGGCGAAGAGGCACTGCCTGTGTAGGCCAAAATCTGATCACCACTCGAACTTAAATTGGGCAAGCCGCCCGAAATAAGACCCGGTCCAATAAGTTGTTGTGTTCCGCTAATGTCTCGGAAAGTAACCACCGTACCGGCAGGCAAAGTCGTAACCGGACTTGTCCACTGCATGGTTCCTTCGCCCGAAAAAAACGACGAGCCACTCCAACCATTATCAGTAAAATATATCGATGTTACCGGTGGCACTTCCTGAAGGGTTACAAATGCAAATCCATCGGGTGCATTGGTTTGATAGGATAAAAATGCAATGCTGCCGGGCAATAAGGCTTGCGCCTGTGTTAAGAAAGAAATTCCGATTGAAAGCAATAAAGCAAAAATTCGTTTCATGGTGTAGAATTAAAATATCATGTTAAAAAAGGTATTGCCAGCCTATACGAAACTGATCGGTCCAGTCGGGTGGACGTAGGTTTTCGAATTGTAGGATGTGTAAAGTCTGGAGCTTTATCATCGAACGGAAACCGTCGAATTGGTAAGCTATGGCTCCCGAAATGCGCTCGTTGGTACCGGGCAGCAAATCGTTGAGGTTGTAATTTTCGTAGCGCGCCGAAAGGATAAGTTTCAAAGGCTTGATGAAATAATTGCCTTGCACCACAAAACCGCCGGTCTTGTAAATCCCCTTGGTTTTGGCAAACGAAATTCCCTGTAAATAGGCACTTGCGGTATCCTGCGGCGTATTTATAGATTGATAAAACTCAGCATTGATCGAAAGCCCTCGGTACATGAAAACGCCATCGGCTCCAAAACTGAATTTACGTCCGTTGGTGAGTTTAAGTCCGTATTCGCCAGCGGCACCGGCCGGAAAAAGTTCGCCCTGTGGCAAATTGCGTTCGGTATATCGACCGCCCATGCCCACGTTAACCACAGGTTTGCGAAAGTGCTTGTCGTCGGTTTCGCGGTATTTTAAAGCAATGGGCCACGAAAATTCGGCCCGACCCACGTATTCAAGCGCGCCGGTAACGTCGTTATCGCCTCGCAGACTTACTTCGCCCAATCCGTTGTAAACGCTACCAATAAGCACCAAACGCTGGTTGAAAAATTCCTTGCTCAATTCCAAGCCTATATCGCGTCGGCTTAAAATACTTCCCCTCAGAAACTCGGACCGTTGCCAATACGCCGAATAGGTAAACGGAATGAGCGAGTACCTCGACCAGGCAAGTTTTCCATAGCCCAACCGAATATCGAACCACGATAAGCCCTTGTATTTTATCCAGGCATCCATTAAACCTGGATTTTCAGGATCGGTGCTCCCAATGCCCAAATCGGCCAAATCTACCTGCAGCTCGTATTCCCAATTCTTACCCTTGCGGCCCTCAAGCTGAATTTGAGCATCGCGCAGGTTAAAACGGTTTTTGTCTTTATCGGTCGAAACCGAATCTAAAATGCGATAGTTATAATATGTGCTTAAAGCACCCGAAATCTCAAGCGAATTAACGCCATTGGTAAGACTTACTTGCGCTGAGATTGATCCACACACAAACGCACTCCATAAAACCAGATGCCTCTTTACCATGACCTTTTCTCGAATTGATACATTTTTTGTTCGGCATCACTCATAATCCACATACCGCCGTCGGCATCAAAACACAATCCTTCGGCATTGAGGATGTTGAACGTGTAGGTCTTGAGGATTTCATTCGTTGCCACATCCATTTTCCATACGCATGCGGCTTCATCGCTCAGCAAAAAAAGTTGCCCTTTGTAAAAGGCAGCCGACGAAACATCGCCCGGAAGCTTCAAAATGGTGCGGCCTATTTCACGGAAATGTGCGTCAAGTTCGATCATCCACACCGGCTCTTTTTCTGTAAACAACAGCCAGTTTCCTTTTGCATTGCGGCAAATGGCCTCGTAGCCTTTGTTTCGTCCACCCGAATATGGAATTTCTACCGAACGCATGGCCGCAGGATTGGAATACTGCAGTTGTGTAACCAGCCTGCTGCGTTCTTCGGCAACCCAAATGCTATCGCCTGAACAAAATACGCCTTCGGGATCCGACAAATTGGAATGGAGCAATCGCTTTTGGCTAAAATCATTGCTCAAGACAAACACATCGCCTTTATCGCTCACTACAATAAATTCAGTGCCTTTAACACACACGTCAGACGGTTCCTCTACCGGAACACTCATTTTTTGTTTGGGAAAAATTCGCTCCACATCCTGCGCTTGCAGAAAGGGCGATAAAATGAAAAGAATTAAAATTGCTCTCATTGATTGCTTTCGCCCGGTGTGGGATTGCTGTTGTTTTGCCAAATGGCTCCTCCATCGGGAATGCGTGCTTTAGACAAACCGGGATCTTGTACGCCCGAAAAAAGCGAATCGGCTAAGAGTAAAACATCGCCTTGCTTTTTTGACAATACCAGCATTTCGCCGGCCGACGAAATTTTGAAATTGGTGTGAATTTGCGATGTTACCCGATTCGAATCGTCGCAAAAAATAAGCAGATGTCCACGCGCTGGAATGGTAAGCGCCGGTAAAGCAAACTGATCGAGTTCGGTGAGGTTATCGCTTACAAACCACTCATCGGCGTTAACCTGAAATGGGGCATCCGAAGGATTATACAATTCCATCCAGTCGCTTGCATTGCCCAAATCAGTAGTTAGAGTTGGCGTGTTACCCAACACTTCATTTATTAGTAATAAAGTAGTATCGGTGCCCGGAATATTGGGTTTATCGGTATCGTCGGTAAACAATCGGTCTTTGGTGCATGCCGAAAATAAAATAACGGCAAACGCTATTAAGGATATTCGCTTCATATTCATAATTTACCGCTGCACTACAAAGGGATGAACCTCAACCCTGCGCGTATCGCTGAGTATAATGCGATAATATCCTGATGCCATCGTTTGTTGAAATGGCGCAAATGGACTGCCCGCAAATGCATTCACATTACTCACCGCGAGCATTCGTCCTGATGCATCCATCAATACACATTGAAGTGCGCCCGAATAGGCTGGGATAATCCTCAAATCTGAACCCGATTGAAGCAGTGTGCTGTTTAGCTGATGTTGCGTTTGCTCAAAACGATTGATAGATGCCGATGTCGTGTCGCTTGTATCCTCAACAGCCGGTTCGGTAAACATGGCGAGGTAAGCCCGATAATAAATTTCGGCAAGCGCGTCATCATGAATCACCACGGTATTCTCGTCGTTGCGGGTGTTGGCATTGGTCGACCAATTGTGCGAGCCGGTCCAAACCGCGGCATCCGAACTACTGCCCACATCGCTGATGGCAAATTTGTGGTGCATTATTTCGCTTGCAATGGGATTGATAATGAGATTGCTGCCCATGGCAAGACTCAAGTCGTCATAAACCAAGGTGCTGGTATCGCTGTTAATGATCCCTTTTACCACTACGCCGCTGTCGATTCGCGCATTAATGGCATTGTACAAATCGAAGCGTGTAATGAGCATAGCGGCGAAATGCAAACTATCGTCGGCCGAATTGATAAATTCGATAAGCTTTTGGTTGGTGTTATCGCTCGGACTGAAGTAACACTCCACCTGTTTGCCGCCAATGCGAAAGTGGTGCGGCGTATTGTCGGTTTTGAAGGAACCGAATTTCGACACATACGTATCGGGCAAATCGCCCGAACTGCCCCACATTTCTTCAAATTCGAGTTTGTACGTTCGTGCTAATGTTTGATCTTGAATGATGATTACATTGTTGGGATCGCGGTTTACCTGGCGCCCGCTCAAATTGGTACTTCCTGTCCAAACAATAGGTTTGAGCGGATCTGCTGCATCGGCATCAATCACCACAAACTTATTGTGCATTATGGTATAGGCTTCACCGGTGGGACTCGTAATGCGTTGGATAGCAGGAATCAAATCAACGAGACCTTCGTTTTCGGCTTCGTACGAGCCATCGGTGATCATACGAACCCGAACACCGCGATTATGCGCTGCGTTGAGTGCCTCGGCCACGTTCGATATGCTGTCGCCAATAAAATCGTACATTGTAAAATCGATGCTTTCGGTGGCGCGGTCGAGGTAGGCAATTAAAGTATCGTCGATAGCCTCGTTGAGGAAATTGGCTGCAAATTGTAGCGCATCGGTGGTATCCACCGGATGGTTAAAATACGCGGTAATGTTGCCCGACGAATTCGATTCGGTACCGAATACCATTACCGGACCGGTAGCCAAGGTGCCGTTTCCGAACGAGAATGCCTGAAAGTAATATACTTGTCCGGCTTGCAGGTTATTGAGCGTAAATGTGTGATTGATTACCGGCGTTGGAGCGCTGAGCAGCCCCAGTTCGAGCGCTGGAGTTAACCCATAAGCTACCTCGGTAGTGCCTTCGATGTTGGTAAGCCAGGTAAGATCGACACTGGTTTGCGTAATGTTACTCACACCAATGGTTGAAACAATATTAATCCCGGGTTGCAGTTCAAAATCGGCCGTATCGCGGGCTAGAACCTGATACACCGAATTAAATTGCGAACAAATGCCTGTGAGATTTACCGCGCCGAAGGGAATTAGTTGTCCGATGAGCGGAGACCCATTTCGCACATAAATAGTAGCTTGTTGCACACCAGAAGTAAAGCCGTACGATTGATTGCCCGAGAAGGTAGCGCCTGCGTTTACAAACGAAACGTTATTCACTTTCACCAACTCGCCTTCAAGGGCTTCTCCTAAACTGGAAATGGCGGTTGTTTGTGGCGTTGGCAGGGCATTTCCGCTTGAGATAAGATTTATGGATGTAATGGGACTAATCTCGAGCAAGCCCGAAAATTCATACAAAATCCCTGTAACTTCGACCGAATCGCCACGCTGTAATGCTGCGGTGTTGGCATTGTCGTAAAGCCCAATACCCGCAGTGGCATCTTGTAAATAGCGGATAATTCCCAATTCGGGACCGTTCGTTACCACACCGCGAACGGTAACGGTACTGCCCAAAGCTTGGGTTCGGGCCGCGGCAATACTGGTTTGAGCAATGAGTTGATTGGTTGAAAAATAAATCAGAAAAAATCCGATTATTGTAAGGTTGTTAACCACAGAAAAGTCCTTTTTCACTGCTTTAAATTTGTGTACAAAGGTTTCGATAGGTTATAAGTTCAATGTTACCCCAGCATTAAACCTATGGCGACTTAATGTAAATTGAACGTTAACAACATTAATTCTGCGTTAATACTACACAATTGATTATTTCGTTGATTTAAACTACGTTTGAAGCCTTGTATGAAGTACACTTTCTTAATTCTAATTTTATCCGGATTAATAGATTCCCTGCAAGCGCAATCCATCGAAAGGCACAAATACCTTGTGTCGTTTCGCTCGAAGTGCCGCCAGCATGCGTTCAATCCACATACGTTTTTTCACCCCAAGGCCATCGAACGTCGTTTGCGCGAAGGTCTACCTATCGACGATGAAAGCGAATGGCCAATTTGCACGCATCATTCGGAAGCCTTGGTATCGGCCGGAGCAGACATCAAAATGCTGAGTCGGTGGTTTAATGCAGCCGTTGTTTGGGCAGATGTTCACCAAATCGATGCCATTAGGCGCTTGCCAATAATCGCAATGGTCGAAGAGTTTGAAATGAATCAAACAGCAATTGCAGAATACCAAACAATCGCCGACGAAGACGAACAGGAGCTTCTTGTAAAACAAGTTGAACGGATGGGGGCAGATGTACTTGAAGCGGAGGGATTGAATGGCAAAGGAATTCGTGTAGCCATTTTTGACGTTGGTTTCTCGGGGGCCGATCGAAATCCTGCATTCGACCATTTACGGGCAGCGAACCGGATTATAAAAACACGCGATTTCGTTAAAAACAGAGATGATGTTTATTTGGGCGGATCGCATGGCACATCGGTTTGGTCGTGTATCGGTGGAAAGGTCGATGGCAAATGGTCGGGGCTTGCTTGGGATGCCGAATTTTTACTGGCCCGAACAGAGTTGGCAAGTCGCGAACCGTTTTCGGAGGAAGAAAACTGGGTGGCTGCAGCCGAATGGGCCGATCAGCACGGCGCCGACATCATCAACAGCTCCTTGGGATACACCAATAAGCGATACTTTCCGGAGCAAATGAACGGAAAGAAGTCGTTTATTACCCGCGGAGCAAACATGGCGGCCCGCAAAGGGATGCTTGTGGTAAATGCAGCCGGCAATGAAGGAAGCGGAAGCTGGCGTGTAATTTCTGCTCCTGCAGATGCCGATTCGGTACTGGCAGTTGGAGGTCTCGTTCCCTGTTGCAATTACCGAATCGATTTTAGCTCGTTTGGTCCCACTGCCGACAAGCGCATGAAACCCAACGTATGCGCACAGGGAAGAGTGTATTGTGCTGCCGAAAACGGTAATTCATCGGCCGATGGAACATCATTCGCATCGCCTTTAATGGCCGGTTTTGCAGCCTGTATGTGGCAAAAACACCGTACCTTGAAATGTATGGAGCTCTTTCGTAATATCGAAGAGTCGGGCCATCTTTTCCCTTATTTCGACTATGCTCATGGTTTTGGCTTGCCGCATCCATCGCGTTTCAAACAAGAAAAGCCCAAGGCCTTGTTTTACAGGCTCGAGAGAGACGCTACAGGCCAAGAGATTCGGGTGCAACTTACCGATAGCCTTGCGGGCGATGCCAGTCCTGAATTACTTTATTATGCCATAGTTAGGCCCAATGGTCTATTGGAATCCTACTACGCTATAAATGTAACCGAAAGCATTCCGCTTCGAATTAATACCGCATTGCTTGGCAACAACCGCCTACGCATCCATTATCGCGGCCAAACCGAAGAAACTAACGCAAATCAATAATGAAAAACTTTTTAGTAACGCTGCTGCTGGCGTTTTTTGTCCAGGGCGCTAAAGCACAGGAATATGTCGTTTCTGAAGATGTAGCGATTGATTCGATTATTGAAAAAAGAGGTCCTAACCGAAAACATTACCGCCACAGTTATATGAACTTCGGATCATGCATCGATGCCGGCGAAAATGGTGCGCAGGTAAAACAGCCACGCATCGACCATTTTACATTTGGAGTGCGTTACAAACGTCGGCTGGCCGAACATTTTGCTCTGGGCTACGACATCAATTACACCATCAACGATTACGCATTAAAGCAGCAAATTGGCAAAAAAATCCCTAGCGATTTACTGAACAAACGGGAGCGTATGATCTTTAATATTTTCGAAGGCGCTCTGTTTGCGCGTATCAACATTGGAAGACGTGGAAACCAGTTAGGTAAATTCATCGATTTAGGCGGATATGGCAGTGTTACCGTGGCGCATACGCACTTTACCTTAAACACCCTTGACGATGGATCAAACGTGCGTACACGAACAAACGGACTTAAATATTTCCAGCGTTTTAATTATGGAGTTAATGCGCGTTTGGGAATGAATAAACTTGCCATATTTGGTCAGTACCGTATGTCGGATATGTTCTATTCAAATTGGGACTTCGCCGAATTACCGCGTATTCTGGCCGGAATCGAATTTAATTTGCGTTAATTGCGTATCGCGGTAAATACAAGACTGTTGCTGAAAGGCAACATGGAAGGCATCGGCTGGTATGGATACGAAACGCTTTCACGTATTGTAAAAAACCATCCTGAACATGAATTTATTTTTTTGTTCGACCGCCCCTTTTCGCGCGATTTCATTTTTGGTTCCAACGTGAAAGGGATGTGGATGCCACCTCCGACACGGCATGTAAAATTGTATCCAATCTGGTTTCAATACGCATTGCCCTTTATGATTAAACGTAGCAAGGCAGATTTGTTTTTAAGCATCGACGGGCATTCGACCATTGCAACTGAAATTCCAACGGTACTCGTAATTCACGACATCTACTTTCACCACCACCGCGATTTGCTTAGCTCCGATTGGAACAATTATCTAAATTACTGGACACCCCGATTTGCAAACCATGCCAAGCGAATTGCTACGGTATCGGGGTACACCAAAGGCGATTTGATTGCAAGTTACGGCATCGATGCGCAAAAGATTGACGTTACGCCAAATGGCTTCAATCCGCGGTACACCGAATTAGATGATGCGCAAAAACAAGCCGTAAGATTGCAATACAGTAAGGGGAAGCCATACTTTTTGTTCGTAGGCTTGATTATCAAACGCAAGAACCTTCACCGACTCATGGAGGCCTACGACCTGTTTCGTAAAAAAACAGGGATAGACATTGCACTCGTGGTCGTTGGAAAGCGAAAATGGTGGGATGCCGACCATGAGGCAGCTTATAACAGGATGCAATTCAAAGATGATGTTTACTTCACCGAACGGTTGGAGCCCGAAGCACTATCGCGGGTTATGGCAGCAGCGCTTGCACTCACCTACGTGCCGGTTTTCGAAGGGTTCGGCATTCCCATACTGGAGGGATTTGCCAGTGGAATTCCTGTACTCACATCTAATGTAACCTCTATGCCCGAGGTAGGTGGCGATGCGGCCCTGTATGCCAACCCGTTTCAATGTGAGGACATTGCCGAAAAGCTCGAAATCCTTGCAAGAGAAAGTAATCTACGTTCAAGCCTTGTTCAAAAAGGCCTCCTTCGAAAAAATCACTTTTCGTGGAACATTACAGCAACTAAATTGTGGGAAAGCCTTGAAAAAGCGTGTAAATAAAAAAACCGGTCCCGAAGGACCGGCAAAACAATAAAATTAACCTAACCTTAACTTTTTACTGTTTTATGCATCTCTAGGATGCTGGGATAAACCCGATACAAGAATAGAAAGTTTTTTTGTGCTTAACAATAGTTTAACGGATAAAAATTCAAAAAAATCAGACAAAAAACCCAACAACCTGATGTTTATAAGTCATGAGCAGTTTGGTAACGCGGCATTTAATGCTCGTTCACAAAACTTGATACCATTAAAAACTTGATTAAACAAAATAGGCTAAAGCGGATTGTGTTTAGTAAAACATTTTTCAGTTTTCTTTATAGCATGGATTTCATATTACTACAGAACGAAAAAGCCATAACGTGGCTCGAAAAAATGCTGAAGGTTCGAAAAGCGGTGGTGATATGCGATTCAAATACAGCGATTCACTGTTTGAGCAAATTGCCGCAATTGGCCACATTGCCTCTTTTTACTAGCGCCTCGGGAGAAGAGTCGAAATCGATGCGGACCGTTGAAGGGATAATTGCTTTTTTCCTCGAACATCGGCTTTCGCGGAACGATGTTGTCATCAATCTGGGAGGCGGCGTTGTATGCGATTTGGCCGGATTTGCCGCTTCCATTTACAAACGTGGTATATCGTTCATCAATATTCCTACAAGCTTGCTGGCAATGGTCGATGCCGCGATAGGTGGAAAAACAGCCGTTAACTTTGGATCGCTGCGTAATATGATTGGAACATTTGCCTTGCCCAAAGCGGTATTGATTTTTCCGGAAATGCTCGATTCACTCCCCGAACCTGAAATTCGTTCGGGCACAGCCGAAATGTTAAAACATGCCATACTGGAAAGCGAAATTGCCTTCGATGCTTTTATCCAGATGCCCTTGCATGAAATATGTTCGGAAGCGAATATTCTTCAAAGTGCACAATTCAAACAGGCTTTCATTGCAGGCGATTTGCGCGATGAGGGGAAACGGCAACTGCTCAATGCCGGTCACACTATAGCGCATGCCCTTGAAGCAGCGTTCCTCGAGATCAACAATCCGATTGCACATGGATTTGCAGTTGCTGCAGGTTTGTGGATTGAGGCAGAATTGGGTCTGCATCTGGGTCTTGCAAATCGCACATTTGTGAGGAAACTGCAGGCGTTTATAATAAAGCACTATCCAAAGATCGACTTGTCGGATGAGGAAATTGCGGCAAGTTTGCAAAGTATGTACGCCGATAAAAAGAATACGTCGGGAATTGTATTTTGCCTGCCGCTCGATGCGGGAAAGGTGGAGCGCATAAGCATTTCGGACGAAAGCGCAATTGATCGTGCCCTAAAGAATTATGCACATGCCTGAGACCATCGAACTGTCACTTCATTCAGACTTGCTGCGTGCCAGCCCGCTTCTCCCCTTATCGAAAAGTTTGAGCAACCGGCACATCATGTTGCATTTTGTTTCGGGTAAATGCATTGAAC
>Ga0169931_10009143_pt1 | contig 14338 bp, 9 predicted proteins | sample Kivu_15m_20L_FD_129675 | JGI IMG/M metagenome (GOLD analysis project Ga0169931, IMG submission 129675) | Freshwater microbial communities from Lake Kivu, Western Province, Rwanda to study Microbial Dark Matter (Phase II) - Kivu_15m_20L... | ecosystem: Environmental > Aquatic > Freshwater > Lake ...
CCATCGCAGACTGGATGACGGTGCCGCTCTTGCAACACCTGGGCGGAAAGACGCCCGGGCGTGTTGGGTTGTCGCATCCTTCGATCGCGCCCTACGGTGTTTTTACATCCCAGGATGGCGTACCGATTCTCATCTCGATTCAGAGCGATCGCGAATGGCAAATCCTGTGCAGCGATGTCCTCGGCAACGCCTCTGCCGGATCGGATCCGCATCATGCGACCAACATCGAGCGAACCCGCCGTCGGGAACAAACCGACGGCCTCGTCGCCGCGGTATTTTCGCGCCTGCCCGCCGCTGTACTGATTGAGAAGCTCGATCGCGCCGACATCGCCTTTGCTTGCGTGAACGACACCGAGGCGCTCGCCCACCACCCGCAGCTGCGCTGGGTGACGGTGAGGACGCCCACCGGCGACGTTCGATACCCGGCTCCCGCGCCGCTGAGGAGCGACGGTGAACGTGTCCCTGGCGCGGTACCGGCACTGGGTGAACACACCGCGGCCGTCCGCAACGAGTTCGCCTGAGCCGCGCTTCCATGGCGCGAGCCATGCTGCACTGTTTCCATCCTGTCGGTCGGCTTTCTGTCCTTCTTTGAAGCCTCGCCCGCCATTCGGTGGCAGAATCCCCATCGGAATGAACGTTTCGAATCGAATCCTTTTTGCAGGGGCACTCGCACTCGGTGCATTCAGTCACGCCAGGGCGCAGGGCGCTGAAGGCGAGTTCAAATCGCTGTCCCCCGAGGTTCAAACGGCGGAGTGGGCTCAGAAGTGGTGGTTGCCTCGCCATGAAGAGAAGTTGGCCGGTATCGCGGCTGCCAAGGGCAAGGTCGATTTACTCTGGATTGGCGATTCGATAACCCACCTCTGGGAGGGTCAGGGTAAGCCGATCTGGGAAAAGTACTACGCCCACCGCAACGCCTTCAATCTGGGGTTCTCCGGCGATCGCACCGAACAGGTGCTCTGGCGTTTTCGAAACGACGAGCTCGCCTGTCTCAATCCGAAGCTCGCGATTCTGATGATCGGAACCAATAACACCGGCCACCGCAAGGACCCTGCCGTGGAGACCGCCGCCGGTATCGAGGCGATTCTCTCGTCGATGCGCTGGCGCATGCCCAACACGAAGATCATCCTGCTCGCGATTTTTCCACGCGGCGCCACGAAGAAGGACGAGCTGCGCATGCTCAACGATCAGATCAACAAGCGCATCGCGAAGTTCGCCGACAATAAAACGGTCTTTTACAAGGATCTCGCGTCCGTCTTTCTTGCAAAGGACGGCGCCCTCCCCACCAACATCATGCCCGATCTCCTGCACCCCAGCGAAGAGGGCTACGCAAAGTGGGCCGAGGCGATCGAGCCGATGGTCAAACAACTGATGGGCGAGTAGTCGTCGAGCAGTCCACTCATGTTTGCCCGTCACGCAGCCGTCACGTTGGTCGTCGTCCTCGTCGCGGGATGCTCCGGGACGAGCGGCGGGAGCGCGCCGATTCCTGGTACCGGCGGCGCCGGCGCAACTGGGAGCAACTGCGGTGGTGGTGAGTCGGGTCACGAGGGACTCCGCCGTCTGTCTGCCCGGGAGTATCGCAACACGATTGCAGCGCTCTTTCCTGGCGTGGCGATCCCGACGCTCGAGCTTGCGCCGGATATCTCTGTGCAGGGCTTCGACAACCAGAGCGCAGGGCAGCAGCCAAGTGAAGCCATCGTCGACGCGTTCATTGGTGCTGCACGGAGCATCGCGCTGGCTGCCGTGTCGGAGCCCCGGATATTGCTCGGTGACTGTAGCGTGGACGATCGGGACTGTCGGCAGCGATACGTCGCAGCGCTTGCACCAAGGGTGTTTCGTCGGCCGCTCGATCCAAGCGAGGCGTCGCTGTATCTCGATTTCCTGGAGACACAGGTGAGAAGGTACGACGCCGTCGTGGGTCTCCGGATGACGCTGGAGGCGCTGTTGGTCGCGCCTGAGTTTCTTTATCGGCCCGAGCCAGCGCTGGACGGCTACGCGATGGCGACGCGTTTGTCGTACGCTTTGTGGCAGTCCCCGCCGGACGCCGAGTTGCTACAGGCGGCGGCAGAAGGAAAGCTCTCACCGGGCGGCGACGCGCCGGGCCTCCTGGCAGCGCTTGAGCGCATGATGCGTGATCCGCGGGCGAGGGGCGCCGTGGCGGATTTCCATCGGCAATGGTTGCAGCTGGATCACATCCTGACCGCACAGCGAGATCCGCAGTTGTTTCCCGAGTACGACGCATCCTTGCCGCCACGACTCCGGCAATCGACCGCGGCCTTTATCGATCAGATGTTCTGGGACGCCGGTGGTGACTTGACGGCCCTGCTGACAAGTCCCGTGGCCCTCGTGGACGCAAGGCTTGCGTCGCTCTACGGTGTGACCGGTGCCAGTGGCGATGCGTTCCTGCAAGTCCAGTTGAATCCGGCGGAGCGCAGCGGCCTGCTTACCCAGGCGGGCATCATGGCGGCGCTGTCCGGCACGCAGGAAGAGTCGCCCATTCATCGCGGTTTGTTTGTTCTCGAACATTTTCTCTGTGAGGGGCTGCCACCACCGCCCATGGTGGTGCCGACGCTGGCGCCGCGCACGTCTGCCGAAGGCATGTCCACGACGGTACGCGCCCGGATCGAGAGCAGCCACTCGCCGCCTGCGTGCCAGAGTTGCCATGCGCGCATCGATCCCATTGGGTTCGCCTTCGGGCATTACGATGCGCTTGGTCGATACCGTGCCACGGATGGTGGTGCGACGATTGATACCAGGGGCCTTGTGAAAGACGAGGACGGCAGCGCGATGGTTTTCGGTGACTTTCGCGCCGAGTTCGACGACGCGATTGACCTCTCGCGAAAGCTCGCGAAGAGCCAGCGGGTCCTGACCTGCGTGGGCGAACATTTGTTCCGCTTTGCCGCGGGCCGATTGGCGACTGAATCGGAGCGGTGTGAGCTTGGCAAGCTGGCGGCACAGAGCGAGGGCTCCACGAAACGTTTGTTCGTCCAGCTATTGAGCAGTCACCTCTTCTTGCCGGGGGCGCCTTGAAGCGGCGTAACGGTGGCCTGCACGATGCGCCCTTTGCGCGTCGATCGCTCATCAGAGGCCTTGGATTGACCGCGGCGTCGCTTGGTGTCGCCGGGCGCTTGCGTACGGTGAAGGCCCAGACTGAGGAGAAACCACCGACTCGACTCATCCTCTATCTGGATGGTGCTCATTTCCAGGACGCCTGGCGACCCGTTGGCATCAATGGTGCCCCTTCACCCACCGAGCATGATTGGGACTTTGGGGAGGCGCACCGACCGCTTGCGGCGTTTCGCGACTACGCCCTTTATCCAACGGGCCTCGCGATGTTGTCGATTGTCTTTCCCGGGATGAGGGCCAGTAGACCGGGTGGGCATCCGGAAGGCGAGATGAGCCTGCTCACGGGGATGCCCGAGGTATCGTTGACCCAGCGCCTGCACGGCGGACCGAGCATCGATCAATTCCTGGGACAGCAGCTCAACAAGGATGGTCCTGTCACACGATTTCCGACGCTGGCTGCGGCGGTCGGCGAGAATTTTCCTGCGCAGTCGGCCGTGCTGCTCTCTGCAGGCCGTGCCCAGCGGATTCCCTCCATTCATATCGATCCGCTCGAGTTCTACCAGAAGGTATTCGGCGACTTCTTGCCCGCGAACAATTCCGGTTCGGCCGACGTGTTGCGCGAACAACAGCTCGCCGTGATGGGCTTCGCCCGCGATCGCTACCGGGCGCTGCAGTCGAGGCTCGGCAAGGCCGACGCGGACCGACTTGCAGTGCACCTTGATCTCATCAACGATCTGGAGCGCCGCCTGAAGGTCGTCGCGCCAAAGTCCTCCGCCTGCTCTGTCCCATCGAAACCGCAATACGATACCTGCGTGACCTGCCTGACCCAGGATCGCCAGCTCATCGAGGCGCGCCACGGTGTCCAGGCTGAGTTCAACATACGGCAGATGGTTGCCGCGTTGGCCTGCGATCTGACCCGCGTCGCCGTGTTGAACTTCTCCCCCTACGAGCACCCCCGTCATTCGAGCCTGGGCTACCGGCCGGGGATGTTCGGCACCAACAACCTGCATGATTTCGATCACCTGACGGGTACCCGGCGTGGCGAGCCCGATTTCCGAGCTTTCGGAGTCCGCATGAATCAGGAACGGGCGAAGACCCTCGCAGGCTTCTTACAACAGCTGAAGGACATCCCGCAGGCCGGCGGAACCAACTTGCTCGACCACAGCATTGTGCTCTGGTGTGGGCATATTGGCTACGGTGACCACCAGAGCTGGGATCTCCCCTGGGTCTTGTTTGGCAAGGGAGGTGGGGCCATTCGCTCGGGCCGTTACCTTAATTTTGGACCGCGGCCAGATATCGCGGGCAACGTCTGGGGCTGGCCGCACAACGATCTGTTGATCACACTCGCCCACGCCATGGGGGTTCCGGTTGAAACTTTCGGCGAGCCGTCGCTGTGTCGAGGACCATTGCCGGGGATTCGCGGTTAGAATAAAGGGGTGACAGGCAAAGCCGTGATCGACCGCGCTGCAGAGCTGGCCCGGCAGTTGCAACGCCGCGCAGACGCCTTGCAAACGCCACACGAGAAGCGTCAACAGATAGAGCTGGATCGGATGATGCAACACCCGACCGATCGGGTGGCGCTGATGCAGATGACCGACCGGGTCTTCCGGACAAGCGCACCACCGCGAGCCGCGGAGCAGCTCACGCACATCCTGGATGTGCAGGGCATTCCTCGCTTCTTCTCACCCATCGATCGCGCCTTGCTGCGCGGTTTTCAATCCTTCGGTGGATACCTTCCGGGCGTGGCTGTCCCGCTCGTCAAGGAGAAGATGCACGAGGAGACTGCCAACGTGGTACTTCCGGCCGAGCCGGAGTTGTTGGCGCAGCATCTGCAAGCCCGCGGGGCCGACGGCATCCGGATGAACGTGAACGTGCTGGGCGAGGCGCTCTTGGGTGAAGACGAGGCCGCGAGTCGTCTCAACCATTATCTCGAGGCGCTGGCCGATCCAAACATCGAGGTCATCTCGGTCAAGATCTCGACACTGTATTCTCAGATCTCGGCGATCGCACGCGCCCACACGATCTCAATTCTCTGCGATCGGATCGAGTTGCTATACCGAGCTGCGACGCGTGCGCGATTCGTGCGCGCAGATGGCACCGAGGTGCAGAAGTTCGTGTACCTCGACATGGAAGAGTACCGCGACCTGTCGTTGACGGTTGAGGTGTTCATGCGGACGCTTTCTCGCGAGGGACTCTTGCACTGCCAGGCAGGGATCGCCTTGCAGGCCTACATTCCGGACTCGCATGCCCAACAAAAGTTGCTGACTGAGTTCGCCCTGCATCGTGTTTCGCAGGGCGGCGCTCCCATCACGATACGGATCGTCAAGGGCGCCAACATGGAGATGGAGTGCCTGGAGGCCGCGCTCATGGGTTGGCCGCAGGCGCCGTTCTCCGACAAGCTTGATACCGACGCCAACTACAAGCGGATGCTCGAATATGCGCTGCGACCGGAACACGCAGGTGCCGTGCGAATCGGTATCGCATCACACAATCTGTTTGAGCTTGCCTACGGGTTGGTTCTGGCAACCGAGCGTGGGGTGCTGGGGTCGGTGCAGTTTGAGATGCTCGAAGGAATGGCGAATCACCAGCGGCGGGCCCTGCTTGAAACCACCCGAGATTTTCTGCTGTATGCGCCCGCCTGCCGACGGGAGAACTTTGTCAGCGCCATCGGGTATCTGGTGAGGCGACTCGACGAGAATACGGGACCAGAAAACTTCCTGAGGCACGCCTTTCGATTGAAGGTCGAATCGCCCGTCTGGCAACGCCTTGAAGAAAACTTTCGAGCCGCCTTTGAACGGATTCCATCGCTGCCCGAGTCGTCTCGTCGGAGCCAGGATCGTCGCGTGTCTCCGCCGACGGTGGCCCGAGAGACCCATCGGTTCACAAATGAGCCCGATACCGACTGGTCGCTCCCGGCCAATGCACAGTGGGCCACACAGCTCTACGATGCCTGGCGTGGTCGCAGCGGTGATGATGCGGGTTTTGCGCCGCTTGTAATAGACGGTGTCACCGTATCCGCGGGACGCAGGGTTGACTCGGTGGTCGATCCATCACGGCCAGGTGTCGTCGTCAGCCGTCATGCGGTTGCCGACTCGGACGATGTGGAGCAGGCCGTCGCGTGCTCCCGGCGGGATGAAGATGGCTGGCGGACGCGGCCTCCTTCCGATCGCGCGACGGTCTTGCGGAAGGTGGCCGAGGTGTTGCGTAACCGGCGCGCGGCGTTGATGGGCGTGGCACTTGCGGAGGCGGGCAAGGTTTTGACCGAGTCCGATCCCGAGGTGTCCGAGGCCATCGATTTTTGTGAATGGTATGCACAGCTCGCCGAAGAGGGGTCGGCGCTTGCGAGCGTCGAGGCGAAGGGGGCAGGTGTGGTGGCGGTGATCCCGCCCTGGAATTTCCCGATCGCCATCCCCTGTGGAGGAATTGCGGCTGCGCTCGCAGCCGGTAACACGGTTATCGTCAAACCTGCACCTGCCACGGTCTTGACGGCGTTTCACCTCTGCGGGTGTTTCTGGGACGCGGGTGTTTCGAGGCGAACCTTGCAATTTGTCTTTGCGGACAATGCCAGCGGTGCGACGCAGCTCGTGACCCATGCCGATGTCGATGTGGTTGTTTTCACGGGCGGCACGGCGACGGCCGAGCTCCTGCTTGAGCGCAAGCCCGAGATGAACCTCGTCGCGGAGACCGGTGGCAAGAACGCGATCATCGTCTCTGCGATGTCCGACCGTGATCTCGCCATCAAACACATTCTTCATTCGGCCTTCAGCCATGCCGGGCAGAAATGTTCAGCCTGCAGCCTCGTGATCCTCGAGGAGGAGGTATTCCGCGATCCACAGTTCAAGACGACCCTATGCGATGCCGTTCGAAGCCTTGTCGTGGGCTCGGCATGGGAGCCGCAGACACGAGTGGGTCCGCTCGTGCGTCCGCCGGCCGGCAAGCTGGAGGCCGCGCTGAAGGAATTGGAACCAGGAGAGTCCTGGGCCGTGATGCCCCATCGATTGCAAGACAATCCGAACCTGTGGTCACCCGGGGTCAAGTGGGGTGTTCAGCCGGAAAGCGTGACACACCGGACCGAGTTCTTCGGACCTGTGCTCGGTGTCATGTGCGCAAAGAACCTGGAAACTGCGATCGAATACGTGAATGCGACCGGCTATGGGCTCACCTCGGGTTTGCACAGCCTCGACGAACGGGAACAATCCATCTGGATGGAGTCCATACAGGCGGGCAATCTGTATATCAATCGTGGTACGACGGGGGCCATCGTGATGCGCCAGCCATTCGGCGGATTCGGCAAGAGTGCCTTTGGCGCTGGCATCAAGGCGGGCGGGCCCAATACCCTCATCCCGTTACAAAGCCATCGGGATGCGGAGCCGCCACGTCTCGCCGAGCTCGTGGAGGACAGCGATGTGGGCGGACTATTTTCCGCGTTGATGCTCTCCGGGGCGATCGATGGCGCAACGTCGGCTCGGCTTGATGTGGCGCTGAGGTCCTATACGTTGCAGATGATCGAGGAGTTTGTGGTGCAACATGACGCCATGAAGATTCCCGGTCAGGACAACCTGCGTCGCTATTTGCCCGCGGGGTTCCTGCGCATCCGCGTGGTTGCAGCGGACACGCCCTTCGATACCGTCGCGCGTATTTGTGCTGCCAAGCTCGCAGGCTGTCGCATCACCGTGAGCGTTCATCCCGACGTGGACAGCAGCTTCATCGATACGCTCCATGAGTTGACCGAGTCCTGGGGTGGTGCCATCGAATTCATCGAGGAGAGCGATGCCGTGTTCATCGAGAAGATAAAAGCGCGTCAGATGGACCGCATCCGCTACGCTGGAAAGGACAGGGTTCCAGTTGGCATTGTGGCAGCGGCGTCGCGGCGGGGTATTCACGTCGCGTCCGCACCGATTCTGTGTGAAGGCAGGATCGAGCTGCTCTGCTATTTGCGGGAGCAAACCATCTCGATCGACTACCACCGCTACGGGAACCTCGGTGCCCGTGGGCTCGGTCGTTCAGAAGACGTCTAGGACACCGCTGCATCGACGAAGCCGGCGAAGCGGCTTCCCGAATTGTGTTTCGCAAATACGGAGCCCAGTCGTCGCGCAGCCTCGTCGAACGCGGGCTCGCGCAGCAAACGATCCACGGCAACGCCGACCTCGTCAGGCTTGCACGTGCCAGAGCGCAGCATCAAACCGGCTCCGGCCGCATCAATGCGTTCCGTTGCAAGATATTGATCAAAGTTCGCAGGAATTCCAAGCACGGGTCGTCCCGCCGCGAGCGCCTGATATCCCGTCGAACTGCCGCCGTTGTGTACGACAACCCGCGCTCTCGAACATGCCGCTGCGCCGTCGACAAACGGCGCGACGCGTACGTTGCCAGGCAGCTTTTGGGGAGCCGCTCTTCCCGCAGTGGCGAGAAGGACATCCACGTCCAGCTTTTCGAGCCCGGCGAGAACGGCCGGCAGCGTGGCGTCTGCACCTGACGATCCAAGCGTGACGTAGACCGGTGGGCGTGCAGGGTTGGCACCCCATTCCGCGGGCAATTCTCCCGGAGCCGTCCAGAGCACAGGACCCAGAAAGTGATGCGTTGCCGGCAGGTTTCGGGTCGCGATGAGCTCGGGCGGATCGGCGTAGAGCGTATGGTCCCCAAACGTCAACACCTCCAGCAAGCTCCCGATGGGAGGCAAGCCTGCTCGCTCTCGCTCCTGATTCAGGGGCGCCGCGAAATGTGCGAAGACCTTCGGTATCACGCGGGGAAAATATTGACCCGCCATGCGAACGCCGAGCAGCCTGACAATCGGGTGCTCCGGTAGAGGGAAGCCATCTCGCTCGGCATAAGGGCTCCAGTATGCGTTGATGAGGGAGGCGACCGGAATACCCGAGGAGGGCGCACTGACCGCCAGCGACCATCGCAGATCGCCCACAATGAGGTCGGGCTTGACGGCGTTGATCGCGATGCGATCGGACTCAATGTACTTGCGAAGGACACGGGCAGAATAAAGCCGCTTGCCACTCGCGATGCGTCCCAGCGCCTCTTTCGATGAAAGTCCCCAGAGCGGCCATCGTGTGATCTGCAGTCCGCCAAAGACGAACTCCGGAAACTGGGAGGAGGCAAAGTGTACGTCGTATCTATCTCGGTCGAGTGCCCGGGACAGCGAGACCAGTCGAACCATTTGCGCGAGGGTTATCGCCTCGGCCACAAACAGAATCTTCTTCTTGGTCGACACGACTACCCACCCCGAGCCATCGAGGCCACCGTCGCTGCCACACCCTCGTAGCCGGCGTAGTACCACCGCCACCAGCCGTACATCATCACGCCATGTCCGATGAGAATGAAGACGTGGCTCCACATCTCCACGACATCGGATTTCTGCGAGAGATATCGACGCCAGTGCATCGCCTCATCGAAGAAGCTGTAGATGAATGACAGAACCGTGAGGATCATGGCGGGAACCTCAAGTCGGCTGGGAGCGGGAAATGCCGCGCACAGCAACACGCAGCTGCCGATGCCGCAGAAGATGATGATGTGGTGAACCAATCCCTCGCCGCCACGCAGGTAAGCCTTGTAAACGGTCCTGTGTCCGATGGTGTCGATCGCGATCGCCACCGCGAAGATGGCTGCCCCGATGGGAACAAGATAGGCATCGACGGGAAACTGCACGCCCGCCGCTCGTCCGATTGCCAGGAACGTGCCGGTCGAGAGAGACAAACCCGAGATCAAGCCGACCCAGGCGATATAAACCACCCAGTCTCTCCGGGTGAACATCGAAAAGCGACCGAAGTACTGTCGCAGCTCATCCACGAAGCCGAGCGATTCGCCCACCTCGGTCTTGGTTTCTCGTGCCGGTGTCGCGTCTTTAGGAATGGATTGCAGCATCTTCGTACCTCACGAGTCGTTTTGGGGATTGCATGGTTGCGCGTTCACTGCCGCTGCCACCGAACCATCGGCGCGGTAGCTCTCCTATACCCTTGCCGAACGCGATCGCCAGCAAGGCCAATTTGTGTGTCGTTGAAACCACGACCCGCCCTTGTAATACGTTGTGGTTGCGTCTTGCGAGTTTGCGACCGATGGCACGGTAGATTCTCATCGCGGCTCCGATGGCGACGGCACTTCGCCACGAGAGGTCCTTCAGACCTCGTTCACCGGAACGATAATATGCTTCAGCGCGTTCGAACAGTCTTGCCACCACCGGTGCGAAGTCCGCCTGTTCCGTTTCGGTCAACGGGTCGGCCGGGCGTAGGGCGAATCCGGGACGCAACATCGACTGTGGCAGGTAGATACGGCCCCGTCGCCAGTCTTCCTCGACATCGCGGCAGATATTCGTGATTTGCATGCCCATCCCCAGGTGAACGGCATGACTCAAACACCGATCGTCCTTCACGCCAAGCACGTGACACATCATCAGCCCCACGACGCCGGCGACACGGTAGGCGTAGAGATCGAGGTCATCGACGGTTCGATACACATGCCCGCGGGCATCCATCGCAAATCCCTCGAGCAAAGCCTCGGGATAAGCCCGCGGAATGCCGGTGCGGTGTACAAGTTCGTGCATCGCGGCCAGCAGGGGCGTCGAGAAGGAGGTTCGATCGCTGTAGACCACGTCGAGCTGCTCTCGCAGCGTTACGAGAGCCGCTTCGTGCCCGTGTTCAGGCGCATCGTCAATAAGATCGTCGGCGAGTCGGCACCAGGCGTAGAGAACGGCAGCGTCATCTCGAACGCCCCTCCCCAGCAAAGCACCCGCGAGTGCGAAGCTCTTCGAGCCCGCACCGAGTATCGCGCGCGACTGTGCTCGGCCGATGGCGAGAGACTCGTCGCGGGGTTCGTTGTCGCTCACCGTGTCGAGCAACGCTAGCTGGTTCATGCTGCTTTCCCTGCAGAGTAGTCTTCAAGGATGGTCGAGACCGTGGCTTTAGCCGAGTTGATCACGCCCGGCACGCCCGCGCCAGGATGGGTTCCGGCTCCGACGATGTACAAACCAGGGATGTGACCATCTCGATTGTGCGGCCGGAAGTAAGCGCTCTGGGTGAGGCGTGGCGAGACCGAGAAGGCCGATCCCTGGAAGGCGTTGAGCTGAGATACGAAATCGTTGGGCGTGAAGATCTTCTGTGTCACCACGTGCTTGCGCAGGTCGGGAAGCTCGCGCTCAAGATAAGTCAGGACCTTCTCTGCGTATGTAGGTCCCATGGCGTCCCAATCAACCGCAGCGTTGCCGAGGTGCGGAACCGGCGCCAGAACGTAGAACGCCTCGTGGCCTTCAGGTGCCAGCGACGGATCGGTCACTGTGGGGGCGTGCAGGTAAAGTGAAAAGTCGTCCGATAGGTTCGGGCCACCGAAGACTTCATCCAGCAACTCGCGATAGCGCGGCCCAAACAGGACGGTATGGTGGGCCACGTCCTTGTACTTTCGGTTCGTGCCGAAGTAGAGCACGAAGAGCGACATCGACCAATCCATGCGCTCGAGCTTCCGTACTTGCTTCTGGGCGCTGGGTTCCTGACGGTACAGGCGCGAGTAGGTGTGGTACAGGTCGGCGTTGGATACCACGAAGTCAAAGGCCTCGTTCGGATTCGCCTTCGTCTCGACCATGTGAACCGTGGCACCGTTTTTCGTTTGTACTTCGATGCGTTGCACCGGTGTCGAGAGGCGAAGCTCGCCGCCGAGCTCCTGGAAAAGGCGAATCAAGCCCTGAACCAGCGCACCGGTGCCACCGCGTGGAAAGAACACGCCCCACTTGCGCTCCAGGTGATGGATGAGCGTGTAGATGGCGCTCGTCGAAAAGGGGTTGCCGCCAACGAGCAAGGCGTGAAACGAAAGCGCCTGGCGCAGGTTTTCGTTTTTGACGAATCTCGCCACCGTATCGTAGACCGAGCGATCGGCTCTCAATCGGGCAAGCGCCGGCGCGGCGCGCACCATGTCGGTGAAGCGCAAAAACGGCTCTGCTGCGAGCTTTTCATATCCCGCCTCGAAGACCTTGCGGGAGTATTCGAGGAACTTGCGATATCCGTGCATATCCTCTGGCGAGACCCTCATGACCTCCTTCTCCATCAAGCCGTCCGCCGCGTCGTAGTTGATGGTGGTTCCGTCTTCCCATTGCAGACGGTAGAAGGGATGAACCGGAAGCAGCTCCACGTAGTCCTTCATCGAGCGTCCAGCGCTCGTGAAGAGATCCTCAATGCATTGTGGAGCGGTGATGACCGTTGGACCTGCGTCGAAGGTGAACCCGTCCTGTTTGTAGACATAGGCTCTGCCACCGGGAAGGTCGCGCGCCTCGAACAATACAGTCTGAATGCCAGCCGCTTGCAGTCGAATCGCCGCTGCAATTCCACCGAAACCGCTGCCAACCACTGCCGCTCGTTTTGCGTTAACCATAGCTCTTCTCCAGTTCTCGAATGTTGCTTTGCAGCGAGTCGATGACGACGCTGTCGCCGAAGGTCGATTTCAATTCAGTCAGGCAGCGGGTGAGGGCGTTCGATATCCGGGCCTTGCGATGAGGTCCCGCGATGTCTCGCAACGAGAGCGCGAGTTCATGCGTTTCTCGCTCGTGGGATTCCGGATTCTCCCGCAACGCCATTGCCTTGCGTTCAAGGCGGGCAAATTCCAGCGAACTGAGCGCCTCGGCGGCCCAGGCCCACGGCCAGGTCAGGCGACCGTTCCTGAGATCTTCGTGTTGCTTGTCGAGGGCGGCCGCGGTCAGGTTCCCGAGATCATCCAGCTGCTGCAAGGCCACACCCAGGGCGCCGCCAAACCGTGACACTGCCTCAACCTGCTCCGGCGTCGCTCCGGCCGAGATGGCGCCGATGGCTGGCGCCAGCGCCGCGAGCGCGCCGGTCTTGAGGCGAGTCGTTTCTGCCACAGCGGTCGGGAGATCGACGTGGCGTACGTTGCCAATCTGCAGACCCAGATCGAGCGCCTGTCCTCGGTGGCAGTCCATCATGGTCTGGTTCACATGACGGTACAGCTGCAAGGTCTTTTCCGCATCGAGCGACAGCCGTTCGACCTGTTCGAGTGCGACGAAATACATCCAGTTCCCTGCGTTGAGCGCGACCGGCATTCCAAACATCATGTGCATGGAAGGTCCGCCCCGTCGGGTTGCCGAGCCGTCTTCGATGTCATCCACAATCAAGGAGCCGGCGTGAAGCAACTCCACGATTGCGATGGCCGCACTGGGAACCTTCGCGCCTGGATCAACCAGGGCCGAGCCTGCCTGAACCAGTCGAGCGCGGAAGCCTTTCCCGGGTCGCGACAGGATCTCACGCACCGGCGCGAGCAACACTTTTTCCCAGTATGCGTCGGGGAGTTCCTTGTCGGTCGTGTTGCGCTTGCCGGAAAGCAGCATGGCCTTTTGTTCGTCCAAAAATCTGGACCACTCCGATCGGATCTCGGCGACGAGCGTACTGGTGCGTATGGCGTTCATGCTCTTTCTCCTGCGCGATGGGACTGGGGTTCAGGCGATGCAAAAATGGGCAGTCGTGCGGTGCCGGCCAGCAGTGCCAGACGATCTCGTCGGGTCAGGCGGGCAGCGTAGAAACGCTGCAAGAACGACTCGGGCATTTGATAGACCCGTGTGAAAACCAGCTCTCGAAGGCCGCGTGCCCGGGCTGCTGCAAAGGCGAGGAAGTTCAACTTCCGCGCGAACGCTGCGTTGCCAGCGAGCTCGTTCGTCATCTCGATGGCGCACTCCCGCAAGGAAGCATCCAGGGATTGGTTCTCGGTGGTCGAGGCGGCGCGTGCGAGTTTCTCCGCCACAAAAACGGCCTGACCCAGCGAATATCCGGTGGCGGGTTGAAAGAAACCACCGCGGTAGCCGATCGTAACGCCATTGCGCTGCGCGCCCGCAGTTTGATGGTGCCACGGCATCGGGAGAATGCCGCGCTCTTCGCGTTTAATACGATAGTCACGAACCCCGTGAGACGAAAGGTAGTGCGACAGTCGCACTCGCAGTTGTTCTTCATCAAGCGCGGCGTTCTTGGAGAAGTAGGTGTCCTCAACCAGGACGCTCGTGCTTGAAAAGGGGAGGGTGTATACGAATCGGTACCCGTCGCGCTGTTCGACCGTCGCATCCATCAAGACCGGGCAATACCCAAAGGGGTGCGGGCCGTCGGTAACCTCGATCTCCCATCCAAGAAACTTTTGGTATCCGTTGCCTGAAGTGGCCCCGGCTGCAGAGATGCCTCGTGCGTCGATGACCGTTTCGCCGGTGATCGTTTTTCCCGAGGCCAGGGTGACCTCACGTGGAGCCAGATTTACCGCGGGATCACCGAGCGTCAGTGCGACCGCGCCCTGAACA
>Ga0169931_10009144_pt1 | contig 14337 bp, 20 predicted proteins | sample Kivu_15m_20L_FD_129675 | JGI IMG/M metagenome (GOLD analysis project Ga0169931, IMG submission 129675) | Freshwater microbial communities from Lake Kivu, Western Province, Rwanda to study Microbial Dark Matter (Phase II) - Kivu_15m_20L... | ecosystem: Environmental > Aquatic > Freshwater > Lake...
CTTCATGCAGTTTCAACAAGAGCGAAAGGATTAAATCATGAGCATGATCGACTACTTCTTAAAGATGATTACGCCTCCGATTGAGGATGCGTGTGTGTTGGTGTCCCGTCCCGAGGATATTGACATCGACAAGTACCTCAAGGAGGTGGGGGTTGACGAGTTATCCTCAACCTTTGAGCCGATGGTGCATGGGATTATCCTTTTAGGTGAGCCCACCGAAGAACAGGCTGAAAATATCCTAAAGATACTCAAGCCTGGTGCTCATGTCGTTCTTATCCCTGATGACATCTCCCCGATTGGATACAAGGGTGTTATACAGCTTGAGAACAAGGGCTTCGAGGTGAGAGACGCGATCTATGTGGCGGAGGAGGGTTCGGGGTTCTTTTACGGGCCGAAGGCGGGTCGCTCTGAGAGGGAGGCGGGATTGGATAACTTTGAGGATCAGAATGAAACCACCTTAGAGGGAGAGGAGGGAGAGGAGAATGAAGAGGGGGTTATGAAGAAGCGTAAGAATGTCCACCCGACTGTGAAGCCGATAGATGTGATGGAGTGGTGTGCGAGAGACATAGGTACGCACAAGCTAGTGGTAGACCCCTTCTTAGGGAGTGGGACTACGGGGTGTGCGATGGCGCGATTGGGACATGACTTTGTGGGGATAGAGTTACAGCCTGAGTACGCGAGGATATGTGAGGCTCGTATCAGGCATTGGAGCCCTATCGGGACGGAGATCAAGTCTGAGGCGGGGGTTGGTAAAGCAGTCCCCAAGCAGGGTGAAATGTGTAGTTTGTTCGATTTCTGAGGGTTTCGTGGTGTTTATGATATGAGGGGGGGGTGTGACACACGAAAGGGTTAATTATGATACTTGGCTTAGACCCCTCGCTTCGAGCGTTCGGGTGGGTGTTAATGACCGATGAGGCGCAGTACTTGGACAAGGGGATGATGGGGACAGACGCGGACATGATCTTCGTGGACAGGTACATCTATCTCAGAGAGGGTCTGAGAGAGGTGATACAGAAATGCAAGGAAGCCTATCCGACGGAGACACTTCGTGTGGGCATCGAGTCCCCCATCTTCAATGACTTGTACTCCGAGGGTATGTACGGATTATTTCTCTACTCGAATGAAGCCTTGAAGTTGGAGGAGGTGGATACTGTCTTTCTCACACCGAATCAGGTGAAGGCACACGCTCATCTATTTCTCAGTAGACCGAAGGGTTGGAAGATGCAGAAGGCGGATATGGTGGAGGCTGCGAAGAAGGCGACGGAGGGTCAAGGGGCGAAGGCGTGGAATCACCACCAAGCCGACGCTTATTGGGTGGGGAGGACTGCGAGTCGCTTTTGGAAGCTCGTGAATGAAGAAATCGCTTTGGATGAGTTATCTGAGCTTGAGGCTAAACATTTTATTTCTTTAGAGAGATATGTTCAGGGAAAAAAAGCAGGTCGAATCAAGAGGATGGGTATAACCTACAAGGAGGACGACCGATTTTTCCGTTGGTCGGACAAGAAACCCGCACAAGATTTGGAGCACCCTGATGATGTTCAGCCCGACTGATTTGTTTATCTTGGTGGTGAGCGCAGCACCTTTCACGCTCCCTGATGAGAAATACCCGCCCTCGAAGAAGCTCCTGATCTCTTTTTGTATCAGCTTTAGCTTGTACTTATTGTCAGGTATTTTTGAGCAGGCTCAGACGAATATCATTCGCAATACCGAGGATGTCGGTGGTGTTCCGAAAGGAGTTATCGTAGAGGTCGTCCCCTGAAGAGAGGTGAGAGTCTCTATCTGTGAGGAAATCTATGGCAGAGGAAATACACCATAGATGATCTTCATGGCAGAGGGAGTCAGTCTCTAGGGCAAAGTTCTTGAAGGCGTGGGTCATACTCAGGACAGCATCGAGGGTGGGGAACTGAGGTTCATCGTTTGAGTGCATCTGCTGAGTGAGGGTGGAGTAGGCGAGCTGATAAGAGCTTTTGAAGAGGAGTGTCTGAGTCATAATGTGTTCCTATTTCTATGGGTTGAGGGGGGTTTTATATTTCTTGGGGTTTCTAGTATACCGAGGGAGCTTCTTATATGTACCGAGGGAGCCGCTCGTATAATGAGCGTGTGTGTCTCTCTCTCATCACCGAAGGACAAGTCATGGTCGTTAAGAAGAAAGCAAACTTGGTAGCCGCCGCTAAGAAGGTAGCTGTGGTCTTGAAAGAAGACCATGTGGTGACGCTGAATCCTGATTCACTCAAGACTTCTATCCCGCATATTTCTACGGGTTCTGTGGCACTTGATTATCTGATTGGGGGGAAGGAGAACTCAGAGGGTGTCCGTCCCTGTCCTGGTATTCCACGAGGGCGGATCACGAACATCTATGGGCTTGCGGGAGCGGGTAAGACGACGATTGCGCTTCAGACAGCGGCGCAGGTGTGTTCAGAGGGGGGTACTTGTGTGTACATAGATTGGGAGCATGAGGTTGACCATAGATATGCGTCTGTGCTTGGTGTGCCTGTGTCAGACGCGAGTCAGTTCATGCTGATTCAGCCTGATACGCTTGAGGCGGGGCTTCGCTATATTTTCTCGATGGCAGAAGAGGGGGTCGATCTTATCGTGATTGACTCGGTGGGTGCGGCGGTTCCCAAGGCGTTCTTCGAGAGCAACGATGGGACGGGCATGGCGGTGGGTCTGACGGCTCGTATTTGGTCGCAGTATCTGCCCAAGATTAAGTCGAAGATTGCGGAGACGCAGACGGCTGTGATTGGTATTTCTCAGCTTCGTGAGGCGATTGGGGGTGGTGGTCCGAGTTTCGCGGGACCCAAGAAGATTCCGCAGGGTGGTAAGGCGTGGTCTTTCTACTCGACCCTTCAGATCATGCTTTATGTGGTGGGTAAGGAGAAGGGGAAGGAGTGGGATGCGATGCAGGGGAAGCAAGCAGATGTCGTATTGGGGACGCAGGTACGAGCAAAGCTCGACAAGTGCAAAGTCTCAGACTCTGCCCACAAGGAGGTGGATTTCTTCCTTATGTCGGGTGAGGGGGTAGACAATGTGCGTACTGTGCTTGAACTCGGCATCAAGACGGGAGTTGTCTCGAAGAAGGGTGCTTGGTTCGCGTGGACGAGTTCTGAGGGTGAGATTAGAGGGCAGGGGCTTGTCTCGTTTAAGAACCTTCTCAAGAGCGAGCATATCGACCAAATCTTCGCTCAAGTGAAGCCTTATCTCGCAGACCCCAAAACGAATAAAGCGGCTTCCTCAGATGAGACATCCGAATTCGAGCAGATGGACGAGGCGACTGAGGATGATCTCCTCAGTGATCTCGACGATCTCTGAGCTAAGGGTTAGGGGAAACCCTATATAAGAGAGGGGACGGAGTCTATAAGAGGCTCCGTCCCCTTATTTATTTTCGGAGGTGTTCTATGAAGGTCAGAGTGCAGAACTTTCAGTCTATCAAAGAGGCTGAGATAGAGGTCAAAGGGCTTACTGTAATCACAGGAGAAAACAGCATCGGGAAGAGCGCGATGGCGAGAGCCATATCGGGTGTCTTCACGAACACGAGGGGAGACTCCCATGTGAGAAATGGAGAGAAATACTCCTCTGTGACAATCACCTTCGAGGACGGAAATAAAGTCTTATGGGAGAAGGGGAAGGGGGTGAATAGATATGAGGTGAATGGACAGGTGATTCCAAAAGCGGGGAGTGGGGTGCCTCAAGAAGTACAGGGTCTAGGTGTGCGTTCTATAGAGGTAGATGGAAAAGAGTTATCCCCTCAGATTGCTAGGCAGTTTGAGACCATATTTCTCTTGGATTTACCCCCGAGTGTCTTATCGAGTGCGTTGTCTGATGTGGAGAGGATACAGGTATTAGAACAGGCTTCGGGGATGGCGAGGGCGGATATTAGAAATACAACCTCTCGCATAAAGATCAAGCGCGAGGACTTAGAGGTAAGTCGAGAGAAGGCGAGTGCGTTTGAAGGATATGATCCTTCATGTATGGAGAGGCTTGAGGAGAGAGAATCAGAGAAAGAGAAGGGGGAACAGCTCTTGGGGAGTGTGGGTACGCTTGCGGCGAAGAGGGGGAGATTGATAGAGGCGCATCAAGTGTTGAGGGGGATAAATGGAGTGAGGCTCCCTCAGTTGAAGCTCGATGAGAGTCACAAGATAGAGCAGTTAGAGAAGGACTATAGGAGACGAGTGAAGGGGAAGCTCATGGAGGGTTTGATCGGGGTAGGTTTGTCGGAAATGGAGATACCTGAGATACCTCAGATGAGAGAGACGGGGGAGCTAGAGAGGCTATCTGAGAAGAACAGACGGCTGAGGAAGCTGATACACACGCTCTCTTATATAGAACAGATTAAGCCGCTCGTTTTCGTGGAGGGTGGGGAGCAGGTGATCCAACTCTTGGAGAAGAAATCGAAGCTCCTCTCTGCGATACAGCTAGTTGAGCAGGAGGTGTCTCGTCTTTTAGGCGAGATTGAGACGACACAAGAGGAAATACTAAAGGGTGTTTGCCCGACTTGTTTGAGGAAAGGACATGGTTCATGTTGAGACTAGTGTGGAGGACTGATGTGCATTTTGCGGATAAGACCCCGCGTCGTCGGAGTGGGTCATGGGTCGAAGATGTCTCTGCGAAGCTGAGGTGGATAGGAGACTTCGCGAAGAGAAATAAGATAGATGCTGTGATAGATGGGGGGGATTTCTTTGATGTGAAGTCGCCTGTGAAGAACTCACATAATCTTGTGAGGAGGGCGTGTGAGATTCACAATGAGTATCCTTGTCCGACCTATGCACTCGTGGGAAATCACGATGTGAAATATGGTCAGATCGACTATTTGCCTGAGCAGCCTTTGGGGGTCTTATTTTCATCGGGGGTATTCAAGAGGTTTGGAGATGATCGAGAGGTGGTGTTTGAGAGAGAGGGGGTCAAGACTCGCCTTGTGGGTGTGCCTTATCACGGGGTTGAATATGACTTCGAGAGGTTATCTCGCCTCAAGAAACAGGGAGAGGATTATCTGATTGTAGCCTGTCATTTATTGGCGAGGTCAGGGTCTACGGGGACGATGTTTGAGGGGGAAGACATCGTGGGATATGATTTCTTAGAGCAGATACCCGATGTGGATGTGTGGTGTTTCGGTCATTGGCATAAGGATCAGGGAGTGGAGAGGCTTAAGAATGGGGCTTATGTAGTGAATGTGGGTTCTTTAACGAGGGGGTCGTTACACCTAGATGATTTGGATAGGAAGCCTTGTATTGTCGAGATTTCTATTTCTCAGAATGGATTAGAGGTGAGGAGGCATGATGTGCCTGTGAGGGAGGCGGGGGAGGTCTTTAGGATAGAGGAGGCGAGGACGGAGAAGGAGGACAAAGAGCGGATGGAGGAGATAGTGGAGAAGATGAAGGCTTTAGCGACCTCGGGGTGGTCAGAGATGACGCTGAGAGAGCGGGTGATGGAGATGAGTCTCAGTTCAGAGGTCAAAGAGATGGCGATAGACTACTTAGAGCGCGTGAAAGATTAAGACGATTGTGGTAATCTAGGGGAACACCGATGAACGAGGAAATAAATATGCAGAATTTATATTGGTCTCACATCAAGATGATGAGGGAGTGTCCTCAGAAATACTTGTGGTCGAAGGGGCATCCGCTTCATGATTTGGGGGCGGGAGAGGGTAAGCCGAAGCCGTTACCGCCTGAGACGGAGAGGGCATCTGAGCATCATATGTTGATGGGGGATGTGTTATCGAAGGTGGTGGAGAACATCTATAATCATGAGATGTGGAGGGATGGGTTAGGGCTGAGAGAGGCTGTGGAGGAGATGGCGAGGAAGGAGTTTGTGTTTAATGAGCAGCGTAGATACTGCTTATGGCAGCAGATGACGAGACAAGACGCGATAGACATATGTGTGAAGGGAGCGGTGAACTTCCTCAAGATTATGAAAGAGAATAAGCTGTTAGGGGTATGGAACCGATCTGAGTTCAAGATGACCCCTTCGGTGAATAAGTATTTCAATGTGTGTGGGATAGCGGATTTGATTTATCGGGATAAAGACGACAGGGTGTATATCTTAGATGGGAAGAACGCTACGACGCCGGGGAAGTATGAAGACCCTGACCAACTGAGGTGGTACGCCTTATGTTTCCGTCTTCAATATGGGGTGATGCCACACAAGCTCGCGTTCTTCTATTTCCGTTATCCTTCAGACAATCCGCCGAGTGGGAAAGAGGAGGGTTGGACAGGGATGACGGAGGTTTCATGTACAGATGAGGACATGAAGCGTCTTGCGGCAGAGGGGGTAGAGTCGTCAAAGGCGATTACGCGAGGTGTATTTGAGGCGAATCCGATGCCTAAGCATTGCACTCAGTGTCCTTATGAGTCGGTGTGTGAGGAGAGACAGGCACAAAAGAAGCACAATGCGGCTAAGAGAGGCTTAGGGAAGACGGACACCCCTGACCCCTTCAAGGGGAGTGATGAGACGGGTTTTGTGGATTTGTCTTTTGGGGGGTCTAAGAAATAGCTAAGGAAATAATCGCAGAGGGGTGGGGAGGGGGTCTGATATATAAGGGTTGTCCGACCCTATCAGACAGGAGGTGTTCTAAATGGACATGGCAGAGTTGATAGAGAAGCGGGAACAGCTTGAGAGTAAGAGGAGCAAGCTCCTTGGAAAGCTCGAAGCGGCTCGTATTTCTCTTGCCGAGATCGACAATAGACTTCAGGAGTTGGGTATAAACCCTAGTCACCTTGACCAAGAAATCGCGAGGCTGAAGAGAGAGCAAGACGAGAAGGTGGAAGCCTTTAGGACAGCTCTTGATGAGGCGGAGTCGATTATCACCACGATTGAAAGCAGGTTAGCAAGCCTATGAAGATTGAGATTGCCAAGAATGACCTTAAGGAGACTCTCGACATCGCAAATGCGACGCTAGGGAGCGGGTCAGACATCACTTCCCATTTCTTGTTTGAGCGTATCGGGGAGAATGTGTTTATTTCTTCCTGTAATCCTCCTCGTGTGTACTCGTCTATTCCTCTGAAGCATCTTAAGGTGGAGGGGACGGATTCGTTTACTGTGGAGGGGAAGCGTTTCATGAGTGCGGTGAACGCGGTGAATGGGCTTCTTAAGATCGAGCTTGTGGAGAAGCAGGTGAAGATCACCTCCACGAAGGGTACTGCGGAGTTCCCTTCACTCGACCCTATGGTGTTTCCACCTTGGCGTGAGATGCTCTTGGAGTGTGAGCCTTCGGGAGAGGTTCAAGCCTCGTTGATTTATGACACTCTGAATGTGTCGCGTCCTTACTCGTCCACGGATGAACAGCGCCGCCCCGAGCTGTGTATGGTGAACTTCACAGGGGGTAAAGCGTTTGCTTGTGACGGCTTTGGTCTAGCGATGTCGAAGCATCAAGACTTCGCGGGTCTTGAGGTGAAGTTTCACATCAAGGATGTCCCCTCTGCGAGTAAGTTTCTCAAGGCGCATGATGGAAATACGCTGACCTTCCTCAAGTCAGAGAAGGCGGTGTTTATGAAGAATGACGATGGGGCGGTGTTCGGCATGATGGCGCTGCCCTTCACGATGCCTGCCGCGATCACTCAGAAATACATCGACGCTTTTAATTGGGTGCCTCGTAGGGTGTGGCGTATCAAGAAGGACGAGCTTTTGAACGCGATTCAGTTTCTCACATCGGGTGCAGATGACGCGGTGTTGAAGGTGACTTACACTCATCCTGAGTCAGAGACGATGGCGTTGCCCCGAGTAGAGATGCCTGCGGCGAGTGGGAAGGGTGTGATGTCTTACTCTTTGGAGGAGGCTCCCTTGTCTTTTGAGCTGAAGGACGACACCGATCTTGATTCAATCTTAGACAAGGGTGAGCGGCTCAAAGCCTCTCGTCTCCGTCAAGACAAGAAGGGAGAGGGGGGTGAGGACATCGAGAGCTTCGGGTTTAATCACAAGTTTATGAAGCGCGCTCTTGATGTGTCCGATAACATTATTACATTTGGGTGCAATAAAGAGGGTGCAAATCGGGGATATATGTTATTCTCACAGGTGACCTCTAATGGAGTCGAGGTAGTCTCGATTCTTGGGTGGATGGTCTAAGCGAGAGAAATATGTCGGGTAGCCTCAAGGAGCGTCATCACAAGATTATGGCGCTGAGAGACGCGAGTAGGTCGCGTGTGATGGACTTAGAGAGAGAGATAGCGTTCCTTGAGGCTGATTTAGATGTGAGACAGCAAGCGAACGCTGTCTTAGACCTTCTTGCCGAGAAAGAGGTAGAGGAGGGGGTCAAGACTTATGTCCACCTTCTCGATGAGGGTCTTAAAGCGATATTTCCTGAGCAAGAAATCAAGCAAGAGGCAGAGGTGTCGAAGATAAGAGGCAAGGTGTCTGTGAGCTTGAAGACGCTTGTGAGGGGTAAGGATGGGATACTCGTGGAGGGAGAGGGGCTAGATACTTTTGGGGGTGCGGTGAGTACGATACAGAGTCTTTTGCTTAGGGTATCTCTCATCCTCAAGAGAGGGCTTCGTCCTGTACTGATCTTAGACGAGACTTTTCCTGCGGTAGATGAGGGGAGGATAGAACTCTTGGTAGAGTTCTTGAAGGCTCTCTGTCAGAAGCTCAATATGGACATTTTGTGCATAACGCATCAGGCATCTCTCGCGGAGAACGCCGATGTCGCATATCGTGTCACCTCCACAAAACAGGGTGCAAAGTTCACCAAACTTGAGTAGAGGCGAACATGAAGACTGAAGGAAAGATAAAGCACAAACTCAAGCAAGTACGCCATCGCCTCCTTCAGAAAGAAATACGAAAAGCGACCTCCAAGAAGCCCTGTAACTGCAAACACAGCGGTCTTGTGAGAGGTGCCGCCTCTGAGCCGCTTTTCTATGTGTGTCTCTTAGATGCTGATAAACCTGACGCTTGGGAAGGTCTTATCTGCGATAACTCTATCCCCAATACCTGTCCTTTCTTCAAACCCGCGAAGTCTGAAGAACAGGTAAAAACGGAGATCAATACCATACTCGATAGTGGCGATATGGGTAAGATCGCATCACACTACCCCGATGTCGCTGCCCTCTTGTGGGTCCTCGCAGGGGTCGAGGAAGAAATAGAAAGCGAAGAAATAAATGAAGTCGAATCAACCCCCTCACCCGACGAGATATCAACCCCCTCAGACAACACCACCGAAGATACTAGAGATCATCGAGGTGAAGAACCAAAAGGCACCCGTTCTTCTTGAGATGCCCGTCCCTGAGAAATCATTCCCTTATCTTGTAGGAAATCATAAGAAGGGCGAAGCTCCGCTGAGGTGGGTCGAAACCCCCTCTAACAGAAATACAATACTCTCTTGGGGGATATCCTGCTCGATACAGGAAATTGTAGATTGTATGCTCAATCTCACAAAAGAACGAGCACTCAAAGAACAATGGGGGTCTGTTCAGATATATGAGGCGCAAGGGAAAGCTCATATGAGCCGTCTAGGGATAGAGGAAACTACCCTCATAAAAGGTGAGATACTCGTCCCCACAGACCCCTCGCTCCTCGGTTCAATCCTCATCATCGGTACCCAAAAGTACCCCCTCATCCACAACCCCTCACGAGGGATATGTTTCATACAAGGAGATAAGAAAAATGGATAGATGGAAAGCAGGCGTAGAGGTTCACACCTCGATTAAGACCCTCATCGGGAGCCACCACCCTCACCTCACCGACATCTGCGACGATATCGTGGTCATCTTCAAGGAGAAAGCCTCCCGTAAGGCGGGCTGTCAGCCTGTACTCGGTAAGACTTCTAAAGCGTCCCCTCTTCTCTCCCTCCTCGGGGATAGGAAGTATCAGTTCATCATCGAACTCGCCGCCGATACTTGGGTCAAGCTCACGGAAGAGCAGCAGATCGCTCTCCTCGACCATCAGCTCTCCTTCATCGGAGGCGAAGAGGACGAGAAGACCGCTGAGATGAAGTATCACCTCACCACCCCCGATATTTCTTATTTCGCAGGTGAAGTCGAGCGTAATGGCTATTGGCGACCCGATCTCTCTGAGTCTGAAACCGAGACCGATGAGAACGGAAATCCCAAAGAGGCAGACCCCTTCGAAGATATCATCTGAACCCTCTCCCCCCCTCCCCTCCCCCCCCCCCACCTAAGAAAACACGCCCCGACTCAGGGGCGTTCCCTTTTGTAAAGGATAATCATGATCGTCATCCTCGCGCCTACCGCTCAACTCGCCGCCGATACCCTCACCCTCGATACCCCCCCCACCCTCACCGTTGAAGCGGAGTACGGAGCTTGGGTCGCTCAAGGCTCTCGCTACACCGCCGCCCATCATCAACCCATCGGCTCAGAGTTCTCAGGTAGACATATCGGCGGCGCTCGACCTGCCCCCTGTAATGACCCCAATATCCCCCTCCTCGAAGAGAATGATGTAGCCCTTATTTCCCACATTGATGCTGATACCATCGGTGGACTTATGCGCGCTCATCCCGATTATGTGTCTTATTTCTCAGAGAAACATCAAGGCTTTTGGGATTATATCGAGTTCATAGACACGAATGGGTGGCATAAGGCAGATGCTCAATCCCCCGATCACCCCAAGCTCTCTTCCTTCGCTTGTTGGTCTCAGAAGAACCGCCCTGTTATTTCTCGAACCGTGAATAACGACATGACCGAATACTGCCTCAAGGCTATGCACTTTCTCTCGGAAGTCCTCGAAGGTCAACACCTCGAACTCGGTGTAGAATACCTAAAGAATGAGGAAATCCTTAATCAGAAGTCTTGGGTTCGCACTACCCCATTCGGTCTCGTTATTCGACGCTCGACTACCTTCGTCAATCATCTCTATCGTGATCCCTCTGATGAACTCGGTGTCGCGGTCATCAATCTCAATGAGAAAGACGGAGTGATCACCCTCTCCCTCGCTGACCCCATCTCAGGCTTCTCCTGCCGCTCCTTCGTCCAAGAATTGTGGGGCGATAAGGCAGGTGGTCATGATGGGATCGCAGGTAGCCCTAGAGGTCAACTCATGTCAGAGCAAGATTTCCTCTCTGCCATCAATCGATTCTCTCAAGCTCTCGTTAAGGCTCAAGCATGAAAATCAAATACAAATACTCCGAAGTTCTCTCAAATCAGATTTCTATCCCCATCGTCGTCTCTCGTGATGATGTCTATCGCATGATCGGAGATAAAAATAAGACCTCTGAAGAGAACGAAATCCTCATCGACCAATACCTCAAGTCTAAAAGCGCAACCCGCGTCTATGATGCCTCCTTCAACGAGTATCAACTCGATACCCGCTCAACCGCCATCTACTCCAAAGATAAAGCCTTCTCTTACCTGATCCTCGGACTCACCTCAGAGGCAGGGGAAATCGCAGGTAAATACAAGAAGGTCATCCGTGATTATGTCAGTCATGAAGACCTTGAGGATATGGGGACAGAGTGGAAGAAGGATTTTCTATCTGAACTCGGAGATGTCCTGTGGTATGTCTCCCGCATCGCAGATGAGATGGGAGTCTCTCTCTCAGAAATCGCCGAGAGAAATATATCCAAACTCCAAGATAGAAAGTCTCGCGGAGTCATCAAAGGTTCAGGGGATAACCGCTGAGGAAATACCATAGCCCCTACCTCACAGATGAACAGATAGAGGAACTGAGAGAAGAAATAAAAAACGGAGTGTCCGATACCGCTCTCCAAAAGAAATATGGGTTCGAGTCCCTATCGTCTATTTCTTATTGGAGACATCGGTTTAATTTGAGGGTGTCGAGGTCACTCGACTATATAGATTGGGCATATGCAGGGAGGCTGTACCTAGAAGAGGAGTACACCCTCAAAGAGGTAGCCGAAATCATAGGGTGTTCTTGTAATGCCGTCATCAAGCGATTTGAGAAACTCGGTCTTAAAAGAAGAAAAAAAGGACCCAAAGTCTGATATACGAGTGAGGCAACCCTCACCGCATAAGGAACTCTATGCGCCTTCTTCTCCTCTCTCTCTCCCTCTGCCTGAGCGCCACAGCGTTCGCAGAAAACCTGCCCACCTGTAAGGACAGCCCCTTCCCTCTCTTAATCGACTCCTTTGAGTTCGGTGCGAAAGAAGAAGACATCAAAGCCGCTGCCAAAAATACCTTTGGTCCAAATATCCAAGTCCTCGCGAGAGATAACACCATCATCGTTGCGTTCGACAAAGAGTTTAAGAACCTCGATGGTCTTGTCTATCACTTCACCAACGGCAAAATGACCCGCGTCCTCTTCTCTTACTCCAATAAGTTCATGGGGAACCTCGGTGGATACCTCGGCACCTTCCGCGCCCTCGCAGAGAGAGCGAAAGAGAAATATGGCATGGCTGATGATGTCGATGTCTCCGAGGCTGAAAGTGGGAAAGGTGTCTTGATGTGGAACGGCAACGGCTCCGTCCTCCATATCATCGGGAAAGAAAAACCCGTACCCTCCGTCCAATATCGCGTGGATTGTAAAGTCCTAGAAGAAGCTCTCCAAAAAGAAGCTGCTAAAAACCTCAACTTCGGTTTCTAAGATTTTATTCTCTTATCAGCACACCCCCTAAAAAGAGAAGGTGTGCTGACCATGATAGAAATAGTCCCGCTCAGAAAACTAAGACTCCCCGCAGATGTCCTACATCTCGTGCGAATCCTCCCCCCTCACTCCTATATCAAAGGAGGAGTCGCACGAGAAGCCCTGCTCTCTCACTTCTCAAGATACGACCGAGAATATAAGAAGAGCCTCGACTACGACTTCATCATGTTCTACCCCGAACATGAACAACCTGACTATGACGAGTGGAACTCCCTCGCAGAACTAGGTGATGTGGAAATATATACATTCTCCACACACTCTTATTTCAACTCTAGGGATAACTCTCTCAATGAAGTCCTACTAGGAAAAGAAGGTCTGTATTTCTCACAAGCCGCAAAACGCGATGCCTGTGACTACATGATCCACCCTAGCCTCTTGGATACCCGCCCCCGCACTATCCTAAGAAATATACTCCTCTCCCTTAGGACAGGTCATACCTTCAAAGCAGATGTCCGCGAAGGAATCAAACACGCAAGCCTCATCGACCAACTCATCCCTCTCCTCAAAGCCTACACCCTCGGTATCGAATACCAATATTACCTCGTCCTCGCTAAATACAACATCTCCATCCGAGCTGATCAAGACCCCGATGACTACCTCAAGAGACTCTTAAGAGAATGGGAAGCAGAGAGAGGCTCCCCATTCACCCCTAACTCTCCCGAACAAAGAGAAATACTCAGAGAAATAAGTTATCAGGTCAACTGAGGTTTATTTCCTCTTTATAAGAGGTAACTCAAGAAACAACCTCAGAGAGAGAGTGTGTATATCATGAGAAGAACAGCGAATGAGATGATGACAATCCTTGAGCAGCGTATTGCTCGCCTTGAGAAGAAGGCGAATAGCTCGCGTCAGGCTAGCTTTTGGCCGTTCACCAAAAAGTCCCCCACCCTCCCCATCACTCAGCAAATCGGACCCCTCTTCGTCTCCGTACAAGCCGTAGGGAACGGCTTCTCTGTCTATGTCTCAGATGCTCCCCGTAAACATAAGTTCGTCAACTCTAATGCCCGCTCAGTCAGCCTCCCCAAAGAGGCTACCGCCTCCGACCTCGCTCGCAGCGGTTGCCTCTTCTCTACTCTTGAAGAAGCACGCCGCGTCGGAAATATCTTCATCAATAAATATGCCGCTGTGATGAATGAGGCTATCGGAGGCTTCTAAATCCGCCCCCAATCTATGAGATGATCGACTACGGAAACTAAGAAGTCCTCTCTCTTAGGTCCATAGTCTAAATAATAGGCGTGTTCCCACACATCTATGGTGAGAAGAGGCTTATGCCCCCTCATCATCGGTGTGTTTTGATTCAAAGTCGAATATACCCTTAAGTCCCCCCCTCCCACATCTACTAGCCACACCCAACCCGATCCAAACTGCTTCAAACCCCCCTCTATCAACCCCTCTCTTAGCTTCTCATAACCCCCAAAACTCCCCTCAACCGCATTTCTTAAATATACCGAAGCCCCCTCCTCATACCCCCTCGCATTCGGTGAGAGACACCTCCAATAGAAATCATGATTCCATACCCCCCCTCCAAAATCCACCACCTCTTCTCTCACCTCCCTCGGTATCCACTTGGGATTACCCAATAAATTATATAAACCACCCACCCTCCTCAATAACTGAGGGCTACCCCTCAACGCTTCCCTCAGCTTGTCCTCATACCCCTTATGATGAACATCATAATGAAGCCCCATCGCCTCTCCCGATAAGACAGGCTCTAGGGCATCATACTCATATGGTAAAGCTCTCATAGGTCTTGCTCCTCGTTCAGAAACAAGACCTATAAGAGCTTTATTTACACAC
>Ga0169931_10009145_pt1 | contig 14336 bp, 13 predicted proteins | sample Kivu_15m_20L_FD_129675 | JGI IMG/M metagenome (GOLD analysis project Ga0169931, IMG submission 129675) | Freshwater microbial communities from Lake Kivu, Western Province, Rwanda to study Microbial Dark Matter (Phase II) - Kivu_15m_20L... | ecosystem: Environmental > Aquatic > Freshwater > Lake...
TGTTTTTCATTCGTAAGTTATTATTCGGTTTCGAATGTGAAATGCATATAATAAAGTATAATATATAGACGAGGAAAGTCGATTGAAGCACATAGTTTAAAAATATAACAATAAGTTCTTGTAAAATAATCATAATACATAATAATATGCATGTAAGGTTATTTACATTTGCTGCATAAACCCATAATTCTTTTATAAATGTTTACATCTACAAAATCGTTCGCAGCTGCAGCAATGGGATTGCTGGCTTCGGGCGTTGTCTTCGGACAAGTTACTATTAGTTCTGTTATTTCGGTAACACAAGGCCCCAAAACGGATTTGGTTACTGCGGTTGATTTGAACCGTTCAAACACTGCAAATCTTACAGGCACTCCTGAAAATACCGATGTACAGGGTCCAATCAATTTTTATTCGCTTGGAATGGGCGGTGAAGTTGTGGTACAAATGAGCGGTCCAATATGTAACGGGCCGGGCAACGACTTAACCGTTGTGGAAACTACATGGAATTTGGTATGTTCAAATTATCCTGAAAAAGCACGCGTGTGGGCTTCTCAGGATTTGTGCAATTGGGTAGAGCTTACAAGCGAAAGCAATCCAATTTGCCACAATGGTGATCTTGACTTAGGATGCCTCCCTTGGGCTTTGTACCTAAAAATAAAAGATGTATCACCTGATAACTATACGACTGACGGCGATGGATACGATATTGATGGCGTAACCGGTAATTCTGCGGGTTGTACGCTTCCCACCGAAGCAGGTTTAGCGCGCTATGCAGCAAATGGTTTCCTTGGAGATCCTCAGGCTACACAAGGTTTAACAGAGAACAATACTGCAATTCCTGCATCACGTGATAACCAGGCACGCATGCTTGGTTTGCCGTTGAACGTAAGCAATCTTTACGCTAACGACGTAACTACCTCTGCTGCCAACAACAACTTCTTTTCACTTGGCAAAAACGGTTCGGTAACCTTGACGTTCCCTTATGCGCTTTTCAACGGGCCAGGCGCCGATGTTCAGATTTATGAAACATCATTCAACGACAACGCAGCCCGCACATGCAGCAATTATCCCGAAAAAGCAACCGTTGAAGGTTCATGCGATGGTGTTACATTCTACCCACTCACTATTTTACCTGAAGATGCCGGAAACGGTGAGACAGCCGGTTCAAACACCATTTGCCGCGATGGTCGCGTTGATTTCGGAAGCCTTCCTTTTGTGAATTACATCCGCATTACCGATGTAACATTCGGATTGGTAGCTAATTTCCCTGGCGTTGGTGATGGTTTCGATGTGGATGCTGTTCTTGGATTACAAAATTGCGGTGGATGCGCCCGCATCAGCGAGGAAGGTTTTGCTCAAAATGCCGAAGTGATGGAAGATGTGCTTTCGATGGAAGTATGGCCAAATCCGGCACACGACTTTGTGAGCGTGAGCCTCTTGATGCACGATGCTGCTCAGGTTGTTCTTTCACTCACTGATTTAACCGGACGTGTTGTTCGTACCAAAATCGTAGCAGCTGATGCTGTGAACATGATTCAGGATTTCGATCTTTCTGGCTTGCGTGAAGGTATTTACATGCTTCAGGCCGAAGGAAACGGTTCTCGTGAAGTGCTTCGTATTTCGAAGAACTAATCTTATATCAACTCAATATAAAGCCGGTTTCAGCAATGAGACCGGCTTTTTTGCTTCTGCTCCTAACACGAACTAAGGGCTTAATGCGGAAGCTTTTACTATCAAATCTCCCATACAAGGTTCGTACATTGTTGTTCTGTGAAGATTGCCGAATGATCTACATGCTATTGCATAGCGTTTATGAAGAACCGTTCGAGTCGTACTCCCGAAATGCCGCACCCAGTGTTATGGCGCGCTGCACAGCGGTACTTCCGAAACGGTTGCGAATTTTGTCCATCGCCTGATACAAACGAATCTGCTCCGGAGTATCTTCAAAAAGACTAATCTGATACGAGCCTCTTACAAGTTCGCTGAGTCGTACACCAATAAGCCTTATCAGAACCCTACGCTGGTAAAGTTGATCGAACAAACGATAAACAACATCCATGAGTTTGGCGTCGTTGGCCGTATAAGGTATGCTAAGTTGTTTGTTAACCGTATCGAAATCGGAATAGCGAATTTTTACTGCAATACAGCCGGTAAGTCGACCCGATCGCCGCAGTTTATATGCGAGCTTTTCGATCATGGCACTCAGGATGCCCCGTATCATTTTCACATCGATGGTGTCGGTTTCGAAAGTGTGCTCGGTCGACATCGATTTTTGTTCGCGATAAGGCTGAACCGGTGAATCGTCGATGCCGTTTGCTTTTTTCCAAATCAGCAGTCCGTGCAAGCCCATTACGCGTTCCATTGCACGAGGCGGCATTTCCTGCAAGGTGGCTATTTTTCGAATCCCCATGCTGCAAAGCGTTGCATAAGTCTTATCGCCAATCATCGGTATTTTATTTACAGGCAGGGGCGAAAGAAACGGTTTCTCGTGTCCCGCCAGAACATGAAGTTGGCCATCGGGCTTGGCCTCGCCTGTTCCAATTTTAGATACGGTTTTATTGCTCGACAAGGCAAAGGTTATGGGCAGCCCTGTTTCACGAATTACACTTTGTTTGAGCTCCTGCATCCACTTCCACGTTCCGAAAAACTTATCCATGCCCGTAAGATCGAGATAAAATTCATCTATAGAAGCTTTCTCATACAGCGGTGCTCTTAAGGCTATAATTTCTGTTACCATTTTCGAGTAGCGGCTATATAAATCCATGTCGCCACCTACTACAATAGCGTCGGGACAAAGTCGCTTGGCCAACTTTACCGGCATTGCCGAATGCACTCCAAAACGTCTTGCTTCGTAGCTGCACGACGACACCACTGCCCGATCGCCGCCGCCACCAATAATCAAGGGAAGTCCCGAAAGCCGACTGTCGCGCAGACACTCTACACTGACGAAAAAACTGTCCAAATCCATATGGGCGACCGAACGCATAGTAAAAAGACTATATTTACGTCAAATATATAAAATTATTGACGCTTTTCAAGTCAATTTAAGATGATCCGCGATAAAAATGCTAATCGATGAGAATCAGCCTGAAAACGCTGAATCGTTCAGCGCCCGAACTCAATTCGAGCACATAGAAACCTCTCTGCAAGGCGCTCAGATCGAGTGTATGCTTGGCAGATTCTATTCTACCCTCTGCAGCCCTGCGGCCAAAAGCATCGCGTAGCAGGTAGTTGTACGCGTAATTATCGGCATCCGAACGGTGTATATGCAAGACGCCGTGTGTTGGATTGGGATACACGCTATATGCGGGCTTGCTTGCTGCGATGCCAATGCTTTGTGAGCAGGAGTGCTGCCCATCAAATAGCGATTGCAAGGAGTCGATGGGCTCAATTCCGGCTCCGCCCGGCGTTTTAACACCAAGCAAAAATGAGGGGCTTCCGTATTCATCCTGAGCCTGTGCTACTTTCAAAAATGCGAAGAGCGACGAGGTGCCTTCTCCATTATTGGCACAACGGGTATCGGCGCCGGGAACTTTAGCACCCTGTAAGGCCGCCATTAACTTACAAGCCAAATCGCCCGGTTCGTTCAAAAATCGCGACTCCATCGAATCGAGAATAGCTTGTCCGGATAAGATATTTCCCTGAATGGAATAATTTGGCCCTGTAATGTGATTTTTATAATTCAAGGTAGCAGAGCCGGTGTAACCCGCTGTTTGAGCTGCACCGTTCACAAATGAAGCGATGCCATACTGCCTGTTGTTGGGTGTATTGTTGGCATCATTGGCCACAAGCCAGTCGATAATCTGCTGCGGCGCGTCGCCTGCCAACATCCGAACTCTGGCATTCGCCTGGTTTACGGTACTGTAGCTTGCCTGGGTGTTGATGGCGCCTTGTCCGGGTATCAAATCACCCAGAAAATCAATCGCATAATTCGGGAAAAACAGAATCAGATCCACGCACGAAGCACCCGCACTACCAACTTCTCCGGTAATGGTATCAATGGCGACAATCGAAAAGGTGTCTTGCGCTTTAGCGTTCAGCGACCCGATTAGGCAAAGAAGAAATAAAAAACGAACCGAAATTCTATGTAGTCGACTCATTTTAAAAACCATAAATAGTATTTGGGATAATTTATCTGACCGAAAATTACTCTACAAAACTCAATTTTATCATATTCGATTTCCCAAATTCATGCATTGGAATTGAGGCTACGTTGATCATCAAATCATCGGATTTAATATAACCATCTTTTTTGAGGATGTCTTTTATGTCGGCAATGGTATGATCGGTACTCACCATTTTATCGTAGTAAAAGCCACGAACACCCCAAACCAGACTGAGTGTATTGAGTAAGGATTCGTTTCCCGTAAAAATGAAAATATTGGCGCGTGGTCTGAAGCTCGAAATTTGGAATGCAGTGTAACCCGAATGTGTCATCGCAACAATGGCTGCAGTACCAGTTTGTTCGGCCATGCGTACAGCATTGGAACAAATGGCATCGGTAAGCATACGCGATTTATGCGAAACGAGTTTGTGGTCTTTGTGGTAAATTCCTTCGAAGCCTTCGACACGGGCAAGGATCTTTTGTACGGTTTCGATTACGCGTACCGGGAACTTTCCGACCGACGTTTCGCCACTAAGCATTACGGCATCGGCTCCATCCATCATAGCATTGGCTACGTCGTTTACCTCTGCGCGGGTGGCGTTGTAATTGGTAATCATCGACTCCATCATCTGGGTGGCAATTATGATGGGAATGGATGCTTCGAGGCATTTTTTAACAAGCATTTTTTGTATCAACGGCACATTTTCCATGGGTATTTCGACCCCTAGATCGCCGCGTGCCACCATCAATGCATCGGTATGGGCAATGATACCATCAATTTCCTCAATGGCTTCGGGCTTTTCGATTTTAGCCACAACACGAGCCGTTTTATTCTGCCGCGCAATGATGTGTTTTAATTCCTGAATATCGCTTGCCCTGCGCACAAACGACAACCCGATCCACTCCACGCCATGATCGAGCGCAAATTTTAAATCTTGCAAATCTTTCTTGGTTAAACAAGGCAAGGAGATTTGCGTGTTGGGCAGGTTAACTCCCTTTTTGGAAGATAGGATTCCTCCATGAACAACCGTCGCAACTACTTCGTTGTCTTTATTGGTGTCTTTAACGATTAGAACAATCTTACCATCATCAATTAGAACGGTTTCACCAATCTTAACATCCTGCGGAAATTGCGGATAGGTAATGTAAACCCGCTGAACCGTACCAACACACTTTTCGGTAGTTATAACAACATCGTCGCCTACATTCAATTGTACGCCATTGTTTTCTACCTCACCTATTCGAAGTTTCGGTCCTTGTAAATCTGCTAAGATGGCGGTATGAAACCCACGTTCGGCGTTAATCTGTCGGATGGTATGTATAACCGCAGCATGATCGTCGTAACTGCCGTGACTAAAATTAATCCGGCACACATCAACGCCAGCCGTAATCATTTGTTCGAGCACCTCGCGCGAAGAGCTGGCAGGACCAAGTGTTGCAATGACTTTTGTTTTGCTTTGAACCTTATTCATGCTAAAAAATTAAATTATTCTTTGACTTTAAGCTCTCTACATCGATATGAAAAGCAGCCTGAATCTCATCACAATTTCTTAATTGTATGAGGATTGAATCGGGATTTATTTCGCCTATTCCCTCGCCGCGTAACGACAATAAATAATCGAGGCGCTTGTGTTCGGGCAAGAGATTTCCCGATGGGTGACGATTGCCAATGAGCTGAAAAACAACAGAATGCTCATCGAAATTGTGTTCCGGTACACCCATGTTCACAAAGCTCAAATTGGCGTTTGTGACGGATAGCTTTTCGTAACGGAAATGACAGAACACAGACTCCTGGTTGGTTTTGGCGTGGTGTAAAACAACCTCGTTTTCTATTCCCAAGTTGATTTGGAACAAGCGATTTAGGAGCCAGCAAATCCTGAACTCGTCGACACTGCTGCTAATACCAAAAAGCAGATAATCGAAATCTGCATAATCGCTGTGATTAATCCGCTTCATAAACGCGAAGATAAGCTAATTGTTCAAATAACACTAAGACCGCTCATCCAGATTCAGTATCGTCCAAGCCTGCTCAGACGCGGCCTGTTCTGCAGCCTTTTTCGAAAAACCGATTCCTTCGGCTACAGGTTTCTTGTCGATAAAAAGGGTTACATGATAGCGTTTAGGGCCATTTGAACCAATTTCTTCGCGGGCATCGAATACAATCGATTGGCGATTTCGTTGCGCTAAGTTAATGAGACGCGACTTAAAATTCAGCTCTTGTTGCTCAAGTTCGTCAAGATCGACATGAAAACGAATGATGCGTTCGAGTATAACTTTTTCGGTAAACCGATAGCCCTTATCGAGGTAAATTGCACCAATCAAAGCTTCGAAGGTATCGCCACAGATAGACTTGTACATTCGGTGCGATGAATCATACTGGATGAGTTTATCGAGTCCGATTTTGATGGCCAGTTTATTCAGGTAGGTTCGATTTACGATGCGCGAACGCATTTCGGTGAGGAAGCCCTCATCGCGGTAAGGAAATTTCACGAAAAGGAAGCGTGCAACAATTGCACCCAGCACAGCATCGCCTAAAAACTCAAGTCGCTCGTTCGAATCTTTTACGCCTTCTTTAATTTCGCGTGCCACAGAACTGTGCGTAAAGGCGAGTTCGTACAGGCGAATGTTTCCCGGCCAAAAGCCAAGCAGATTTTTAAGTTGTTTGTAGCGCTTGCGATGCGGTGAAAATCGAATGAAAATCCTTTTCACAAATCAATCCGCAAATTTCCGGAAGATAACCGATGCATTGTGGCCGCCGAAACCGAATGTATTGCTTAATGCTGCGCGCACGGTGCGATGCTGCGCTTTATTGAAGGTGAAATTAAGTTTGGAATCAAGTTCCGGATCGATGGTCTCGAGGTTTATGGTTGGCGGAACAACATCATTCTTAACTGCCAACAAAGAAGCAATGGCCTCTACCGCGCCGGCAGCACCGAGTAAGTGTCCGGTCATTGATTTGGTCGAACTGATATTCAAATTGTAGGCATGCTCTCCGAATACGCCCAAAATGGCTTTTGTCTCAGCAATATCACCCAGCGGTGTGGAGGTTCCGTGTACGTTTATGTAATCGATATCTGTTGCCAGCATTCCCGCATCCGCCAACGCGTTTTTCATTACGTTCAGTGCACCAAGTCCTTCGGGATGTGGTGCAGTTATGTGATGCGCATCTGCTGATGCACCTCCACCTACCAATTCGGCGTAAATCTTGGCGCCACGCTTTTTGGCATGTTCCAGTTCTTCGAGAATGAGCGCCCCACCACCTTCACCCATGACAAACCCATCGCGGCTAACGTCGAATGGACGCGAGGCTGTTTTGGGCGAATCGTTGCGCTCCGATAGGGCATGCATGGCATTAAAACCACCCATGGCCGGTTCATTTACAGCAGCTTCAGAGCCTCCGGTTATCATCACATCGGCTTTTCCCATGCGGATGTAGAAGAGCGAATCTAAAATAGCGTTAGTCGAAGATGCACAGGCAGAAACCGTTGTGAAATTTGGACCGCGAAAGCCATAACGCATCGAAATGTGTCCGGAAGCAATGTCGGCAATCATTTTAGGGATGAAGAACGGATTAAATCGCGGAGTTCCGTCGCCTTTGGCAAACTCTTCCACCTCCTTAAAGAATGTGTTCAAACCACCAATACCGCTACCCCAAATCACACCCGAGCGATCGGGGTCAAAAGCGCCTTCTGCGAAACCGGCATCACGATACGCCTGATCGGCTGCATACAAGGCATATTGCGCAAATAAATCGAGCCTGCGTACTTCTTTACGGTCGATAACCGCTGAAGGGTCGAAATTTTTAACCTCACACGCAAAGCGTGTCTTAAATTTAGAGCAATCGAAATGGGTAATAGCATCAGCGCCGCTTACTCCATTTATCAAATTCTGCCAAAATTCTTCGACAGTATTTCCGAGTGGAGTAACCGCGCCCAGGCCGGTAACGACAACGCGTCTCAAAGCCTAAAAATTAATTATTTCGCTGTTTTCTCGATGTAGGTAATTGCATCACCAACAGTTCCGATGGCTTCAGCCTGATCATCGGGAATGGCAATACCGAATTCCTTTTCGAATTCCATGATTAACTCAACCGTGTCGAGTGAATCAGCGCCTAAATCATTTGTGAATGAAGCCTCTGGAGTAACTTCGCTTTCGTCAACTCCTAGCTTGTCTACAATAATTGCCTTAACGCGGGCAGAGATGTCTGACATTTTCGTTTGTGTAAATATTCGATGCAAAGAAAGGACTTAAGCGCAAACGAACAAAATCTTTTTTCAACCATGGTTCTTAACATTTTAAAACATTAAAAATCAAACATATAAAAACATTACTTGGTGCACTTAGCCCATCACCTTACCTTCGCAGCAATTGGATAAAGATGCAAAAAATTGTCATTTTCGGTTCGGGCAAGGGCAGTAACGCCCGTGCAATCATCGATTATTTTCAACACCACACTTCCGTTCAGGTTGTTGCTTTGGTAAGCGATAAACCACGGCGCGGCTTTTTGGACATTAGTTACGATTATCGCATCAACCTCGAAATTATCAAGGGTGAAGAACTCTCCGATCCCAAATGGATAGCACACCTTAAACTCATGTACCGTCCCGATGTGATTGTACTTGCCGGCTTTTTGAAGCTTATCCCCACCGAACTCATTGCTGCATTTCCCAATCGGATAATTAACCTGCATCCTTCCTTGCTCCCTAAATATGGTGGGAAGGGTATGTATGGTTTGCATGTGCACAAGGCAGTAATTGATGCAGGTGAATCAGAAAGTGGCATTAGCATTCATATCGTTAACGAACATTACGATGAAGGTGCTATTCTTTTTCAGGCACATTGTGAAGTAAATGTGGGCGATACGCCCGAAAATTTAGCCGAACGCATCCACAAACTCGAACATCTTCATTTGCCTCAGGAAGTTGAGCGTTTTATGCTGCACGTAATGCCCTGAATAAACCCTAAACCTATCCCAACCCCAATTCCCGAGCTACCGATTTTTATGCACATTGAACTTTATACCGACGGCTCATCGCGCGGCAACCCGGGACCAGGTGGCTACGGATTAATTTTAAAAGCCGGACAGCACTACAAAGAAATCAGCGCCGGTTATCGTTTAACCACCAATAACCGCATGGAATTGCTGAGTGTTATCGTGGGACTTGAATCGCTTAAAATTCCGAAAAGCCGTGTGCTCATTGTTTCGGATTCCAAATATGTGGTGGATAGTGTTACAAAAGGCTGGGTGTTCTCGTGGGTACAAAAGAACTTTAAGGACAAAAAAAACCGCGATTTGTGGGAGCGCTTTTTACAGATTTATCCCAAACATCATGTTCAGTTTAAATGGATTCGCGGCCACAACAACCATCCCGAAAACGAACGCTGCGATACGTTGGCCGTAGCAGCTGCAACCTCTGGCAACTTGCTCATCGACGAAGGCTACGAAGCAGAGCTTGATTAATTGCTAATAACAATTCGCCGTGTAAATACGGTTCCGGATTCGTTTTTAATGGCAATGATGTAGTTGCCGGCACTAACCCTTCGGTTGAATTCGAATTGAAGTGTATTGGTGTGGTAGGGCAATACCTTTATAGACTGCTCTTGAACAAGTTTTCCGGATAGTTTGGTCAGGCTCATCACAATGGTTTGCTCCCTACCCGAATAGAATGCTACTGCGATTGATTCGCTAGCGGGATTGGGATATGCGTTCAATAAACTATCTCTTTCGGCATCGGCATTACGGGCCTTTTTTAAGATGCCGAATGCCTTGGTGAAATTCGGTATACCGTATCCTACAAAATAATCGGGATTTTCGTATTGATGGGCACTTTGCTCGATGGCTTTGTAAATCTCCATATTGGAAGCATCCGGAAAAGCCTGCCATAAACACGCCGCCGCTCCTGCTAAAATGGGCGAGGAAAACGATGTGCCGTTTGCCCTACCCGTATTTCCGGCACTGGTTACAATCCACGTTGCCTCTCCGGTGCACGAAACATTGGGTTTAATTCGTCCATCGGAACTAGGACCTTGCGAGCTGAAGGACGCATAATTTCCGAGCGAATCAACCGCACCGATGGTAAGAACCGAATCGCCGTCGGCCGGGGCTCCGATATACCGCCAGGCATTGTCGCCCGAATTCCCTGCAGAGTTTACCACCAAGATTCCTTTAGACGCTGCAATATCGGCACCCCGTGTAACGTGCGTCGAATTTCCGTCGAGGTCGGCATACGCATGTGATGTCTGTGGATCATCAAATACTGTATAACCAAGCGAAGAATTGATTATCCATGCACCCGCACTGTCTGCAAATTCGGCCGCAGCAACCCAATTGTCTTCTTCGATGATGAATTCAGAACCGGCATCTTCGGTACGCAACAATATATAGCGAGCGTTGGGTGCGGTTCCTATATATACACCCGGTTTATTGGCCGCCATGCACGACAAAACAGACATTCCGTGCGAATTATCTTCGTAAACCGAATCATCGCCCATCACAAAATCGCGTGTGTGTACAATCCTGTTTTGCATTCGAAGTGAATCGAAAAACGAAATACGGTCGCAGTTGTAAAACCCTGCATCGAGTACCGCTATCAACACCGAGTCGCCCTTGAATCCCATTTCGTGAAGCGTTTGTAGGGCAATTTGAGAAACTTGTGAATGGGCCAATCCAAAGGGCGATTGTATGCTGGTTTTGGGCTGAAACACAGGCTTAAATGCTTTTCGTTTGTTTTCTTTTTGCTTTTGGAGCGATATCCCATTTTCGTCTTGAACAGAGACCAAGATTTTCGTTATAGGTCGAATCGATTTCACAAAGGTATAGGCCGAAAGCTCTTTAATGGCAGCCGAATCGCGAACATATACGCTAACCGAATTAAACCAACGCGATGTGTTTAATACGACGAATCCTTTTTGCTGAAGCTGCCTGATGTATTCCTTATTTACAGGATAATCGTTGTATTGAAGTGGTATACGCTGCTTTTTCCTGCGTTGGAGTGCCGCATCCGAAAGAAACAGATTGGGTGCCGACTCCAATTCGCTTAAATCACCTTTATCGTTAAAAACAACCTGAAACTTGGCTGGTTTATCAAAATTCTGCGCAAAGGTGAGGGAAACATGTAGGCAGAAAATAAAAACAAATATCTTTTTAAACATTGGGAATGCCGTGTTGGTGGATAATTTATGCGTCTATTTAGAAACGATTAAAGCGAAATATGGTTGTGTGTTGGTTTCAATCAATCAGAAAGACTTCTTTGTTGGTGTATTTTTCTTTGGGTTCGAATAGGGTGAGTTGCACATCGTCAACGTCGATATAGCATTTGCCATTGTTCCAAATGTAAAAATTAAGTAAGTCGCCGGCGTGTTTTATTTCGGGGAGCTTATAAATCGCTGAGAAATTTTGCCAGTTAGCGGATGCATCGCTTTCAAGGAAGAAATTTTGGTATCCGTATCGTTCGTTAGGTGCTTCGATATCAGCAACTGCAAAAGGTCCGGTATTGCAAAGACCGCTCGACATGCGGTATCTGAACCGAATCTCCAACAAAGCATCCTTTCTGTACTGCCCTGGATTTAAAGGGAATTTACGGCTTAATGCATACTCGGCATCGGCGTTGATGCGATGAAATGGATTATTCAGATCCAGAATAGTGAATTCATTGCCGCTTGAAAAATCTGTTTTGAAAAGGACCTGCGAAATAAAGTTCAACTTGTCGCCCGGCATAAATCCCTTTTCAAGAATCCTCGTCAGGCCCGATTCATCAGGTTCTTCGAGCGAAAACAGTACGTTGTAGAAATAACGTTTGGATAATTTCTCAGGTTGTAAAATACCATTTCCAATTTGCCAGATAAAAAACTGTGTGTAAATGAGGCATCCCAAAAAATAAAGCGATAGCATAATTGACGCTACTTCGCCTTGTTCTTTGCATTTAGAAATGAGGGCGTATGTCGGAAAAACAAGAAGAATGATGACGCCATTTAGCTCGGGAATTGCCAACGCATGATTTTCCCACCAACCGCCAATAAGCAGAACGAATACTAAGGCGGTTAAAATAGAAAGCAACACAGCAAGTGTATTTGCTTTCGACTTAGCGTAATGAACCATTAACGCAAAGCTGGCCAATGCTGTAAATGGCGCAAACAACCACCAGCCTTTTCGGTAACTTAAGACCAATTGAGGGAGTAATTCTACGTTATTAAGTACTTTTTCTAGGCTACTGACGAAGACAAAGTCGGTAAGTAAATACAAACTGAAAATCAATGCAAGGCATGGTATAACCAGTAAGACTCCTAGTATGTAGTAATTCCCTTTCGACAGCGCTGCGATTCGCGATCGAAATACTGTTAATGGCTCCGGCTCTGCTTCGGTAAGATTCGCATGCGAGCGAAACAGCAATGCAAACGGAATTAGGAAGCACGCTACCGGGTTTAGAAATACTGAAATCGTGAACGTTGATAGCCACTTTAGCGCATGAAGTGGAGTAGGTGTTTTTTGCCAAACCGAAATAAAATAAAGTGCCGCAGCAATAGACGCGAATTCGAACACGCTGGAGTTCAACCCATTTAATGCAAAACTTGCGTTTACAGGTGTTGCAAGCGAGATTACAAGAATGAAGAAAATGGTGTAGGCATCGTCGAAAAAGTTGAGCAGGAATTTCCGCAGCCACCACAACGAAATCACAATCAGGCAAAGCGAAAGGAGTTCAAGTACGATCAACAACGTGACGCTAAACTCGGCCTTGCCCGAAGCTTTTAAGGTTATCCCAAAAAATGGTGCGGCAAGCAATGATGCTGTTTTACTTAAGCGCGGTTGTGCCACCAAATTGGCATCGGGCGCTTGCTGCATCACCAGCGAATCGGGTACACTTGCATGGGACCACTTCACTAAGTGGGCGTAATCAATTCCCGCCGAAGGCAATAGACTTCCGGCATCGAAGTACAAAAACCGCGATACAGCAAAGAAAAAACACAGAATGTAAATCACCGTAGCTGAGGTGATTTCGCTTCTAATTTTCATGCAATTTCAATCAGCTCAAAGGTAATAAATCCTGTAAAGGAGCTAATTCAATTTTTATCGCACGTAAAACTAGCGCTTAATAAACCCGGCAGAATAGGTTGATTTTGTGCCATGCACCCGAACAGTGTAAAATCCTTGTCCCAAGTGATCGATATAAATAAGCCTATCTACACCCAGTTGGCCGTTTAAAACCAAACGTCCCATAGAATCGAAAACTTCAAAAGCACTGATTTGATTAACATCGGATGCAATGCGAACAAAAGATTCTGCTGGATTGGGAAAGAGCCTCAATTTATCGGTTTCAGCAGCATAAACTTCGATTCCGGTTATGTTTATCGTCACAACAGCAGTTGCCGTATCCGAACCACAGAAATTGGTTAACACGAGCGTTGCTGTGTAATCTCCCGACTGACTGTAGGTGAATTGCGTATTTCCGTTCAGGTTGTTATCAATCAATCCATCTCCGTCGAAATCCCAAGCATAATTAGCCGGCCCTGTGCTTAAATCGATAAAACTTACCGTCGAATCGAGTATTGTTCCAATCGAAAACGATGCATTTGGGGGATTGATTGCCTGTACATTTACCGTATCGCCCGAAACACAACCTTCGGGTGTAGTAGCAATTACCGAGTATGTACCTCCTGTTGAAACCGAAATTGCGTTCTGACTTGATCCATTATTCCAGGTGTATGTTGAGAAGCCAGAACCTGCATTTAAGTTTGCAGTTTCACCCGGACAAAGAATACGGTCTGCTCCAAGATTAACCTGTGCTCCGGCTACGGCGATAACCACGGTCGAGTCGTTCAGAAGGCATCCATCATCCGAAATTATACTTACCGAATAAATACCTCCTTGATTTGTGCTCAATTGTGCACCTGTGCTTCCATCGGACCAGGTAATTGATGCAACCTCACTTTGCTGTATACTTGCTGTAATACCGCTAAACGATGAAGAGGGAACCACAGTGCTGAGGTTTAGGAAAATATCATTCCCCAAATCGTCCTTACCGGTAAGCGTTCCATCGGCATTGCGAAACACCATGAACAAGCCGTTAACGATAGAATCGAGCGGAACATTGTAATAATCATAAACATTCAAGGTAATCTGCCAGAGATCATTTCCAAGCGATGTCATCTGCCCGATTCCATCGTCTTGGCCCCAATTGCCGATCCATGGTTCTACACCACCGGCGAATGGCGCAAACTCGAAGGTCGAATGGAA
>Ga0169931_10009146_pt1 | contig 14335 bp, 15 predicted proteins | sample Kivu_15m_20L_FD_129675 | JGI IMG/M metagenome (GOLD analysis project Ga0169931, IMG submission 129675) | Freshwater microbial communities from Lake Kivu, Western Province, Rwanda to study Microbial Dark Matter (Phase II) - Kivu_15m_20L... | ecosystem: Environmental > Aquatic > Freshwater > Lake...
CTTTGAGCTGATAACCTCAAAATCAGCCAGCATCGGGGCTATGATCGAAATGCTAAGGCGTGATAAGATTAACTAATTATGGTACATAGAAAACCTCATCAACGACACGATAAACCCAAATCTAATCCTAAGTTAGATTCTTCCATCGTGAATATTAGCTACGACCAAGCTCGCGAGCAATTAGCAGAGCTCATCTCGCAAAAGGCTCTTTTTTTTGGAGATTCGATCTTGCCTTCAGGGCGCATTACCACTAATTACCTCGACCTAAAAGAAGCGCTTCTCTCGGCGCGCGGGATTTACCTATCAAGTATGGTAGTCCTAAACCAGCTTAAGGACGATGTTCAAGCCATTGGCGGCACTTTTACTAATACTTATTCGATCGCGGCTACTACTTCTCAGCTAGCTTTTATTCGCGGGCAAGAGTTAGATAGTTTTTATGTGCGTGATAACTACAGCGCGCGCCGGCAAGGACTTTCTAAGTGGATCGAAGGTCCGCTCAAACCCGGTGCCAAAGTGTGTTTGGTGCTTGATGAAGTTGTCGATGGTCTTAATGTGATCGAGATGGTTCGCACGCTCCAGCAGGAAGCAGACGCTGAAATTCTTCAAGTGATCGCTATAGTCGATCGCCTTGATGGAGCGGCTTCGCGCCTCGAGGAGTATGGTGTGGACTACACTACAATCCTCACTATGAGAGATATAGAGAAGTTAGCTAGAATCTAAAATGTTATACTCTGATTATCACAATCACCCGCAAGCTCACCGAGAGGATCTTCCCTACTCCCCAAAAGTACTTCAGCCCTGGGCGGATAAGGCTCGGGAACTGGGTCTTAGAGATATTGCTTTTACCGATCATGATCGGTATAAAGCTGGTGTGTGTTTTGATCAGGTGGATTCTCTTCGCGAAAATAATCCTGATATTAAGTTTCGTTCTGGAATTGAGCTGGATAATGATCCTGAAACCAGCGCCGAGGGTAGAAAATGGGTAGAAAAAAATTGGGATAAATTAGATTTTGTTTTAGGCTCAGTTCACTTCGTAAAGGATTTTCCTTTTGATCATCCTCACTATATACCTCAGTATGCTAACTACGATATAAACGAACTTTATGTCGAGTACTACTCTAATATCCGCACTATTGCAAGCTCCGGACTGGTGGACTCGATGGCGCATTTGGATTTGATCAAGATTTTTAATTTTTTCCCGACTATTAACATGGATGATATTTACCACGAAACCCTCGATGTGATTAAGTCTCATGATTTATCTATTGAGATTTCTACTGCTGGTATCCGCAAGCCCACTGGTAAGATTTACCCGGATAATAAAATTATCCAAATGGCAAAACAAAAAGGTATTAGCTTCACCATCGCGGCTGACGCACATACAGCAAACGATCTCTGCCATAATTATGACAAGCTTGAAAACCTGCTCAGGGAGCTGGATATAAGCCAAGTGGCTATTTATGAGAAGCATAAAAAAACTTTAGTGCCGGCTTTTGTTTAGGCTGATTTGAATAATTTTCCAAAAAAACTTTTTTTAGTTTCTGTTTCCCTTGCGATTAAAGAAGAAGGAATATATTTTTCCGTAGTGCCCGGTCTTGAGTAAGCAAAACTATCATTTCTTTGAGATGGGTTTTGTGAAGTTAGATTTTGTGGATTTAATGTTGTTGAGCTTGAAGATTTAGTCTCATTTGTTTGAGCTGAAGTTTGGGCAAATCTTGGTAATATTCTTGTTGTTGTCATATCTGCCCGCATTAATACAAACCATAATTAAGCTCAGGTTAAGGTTTTAGGTATTTTTACGAGCTTAAAAGAACCCCTAAAGCTTAGGCACAGCCTTAAGCAGGTCTTGAGTGTAAGTCTCTTGGGGTTTATCAAAAATATCAAAAACAGAGCCAGATTCCACTATTTGACCTTGTTTCATCACGAGTACTCTATCGGCGATTTCGGCGACTACGCCAAGATCGTGAGTAATAAATAAAATAGTTTTATTGAGAGACTTCAGCAAGTCCAGAATAAGCGCTTGGACAGTGACATCCAGGGCGGTGGTGGGCTCATCAGCGATCAAAAGCTCAGGTCCGTTAATAATCGCCATCGCTATCATAACTCTTTGGCGCATTCCGCCAGAAAGCTCATGGGGAAAGGATTTTAGGCATCTGGCTGGATCGGCGATACCGACTTGCTCAAGAGCGGTTAGGCAGATTTTTGCAAGCTCAGGTCTTGAAGTGCCGGGATGATAAATCTCAAAAGCTTCTGCTAACTGGTTTTCGATGCTAAACATCGGATTAAGGGCGCTTAGCGGGTCCTGGGGGATGAGGGCGATTTTTTGGCCGCGAAAATTTCTTGGGTACTGCCTTGAGCTTGAGGCGCTGAACTCAAAAGAGTCCAAAAGTATATTATTCCCAAATTTTATTTTTCCTAACAGCTCGGATTTGGTAGGCTCCAAGCCCATAATTGACAGGGCAGTCAGAGATTTGCCGCTTCCGCTTTCTCCCACCAGAGCAAGAATCTCACCAGAATTAATAGAGAAGCTAATATTATTTACCGCTGTAAAATTAGTTTCTGGAAATCTTAGCGAAAAATTACTCAGCTCCAAAATCATAGCGATCCTAAAATATAAAATAAATAAACCAAATAAAGCGAGCCGATGGCAAGTAAAACTTTATAATTAATTTTTTGTTTGATCTGGATGGTCGCCAGCAAAATCAATGATGATGCGATACTCAGACCCGCGCAGATAAGGACGGTCTGGTTTAGAATCCAGGGAGTGAGCATAACGCCAATCATAGACGGGATCGCTGACTGGAAGACCATCGCGCCCGATAGATTACCCATAGCAAGGGTATCCTTACCCTCCCCTGACCAGATCCAGCTATTTACTTTTTCGGGTAACTCAGTAGCGATAGGGCTGATAATCAAGCTCAAGACAAGCGGGCTAATAGAGAAGATTTCAGAGAGGTGCTCGACTCCATGCACAAAATGATGCGCAAAATAAATAATTCCAGCAAGCCCGAGACCTACCTGGATAAGCACACTTGCGACAAAAGAATTTTTTGAATTTGAGTTTTTGAGCGGGAAAAGCTTAGTGAGGTAAAGCTCAGGAATGTCCTCAGGCTCGCTCTCTAGCTCTTTTGTGGCGGTTTTGTAGCTCTGAACTACATAGACCACATAGCAAGACCCAATAATAATCGCAGTTACAAACTTAAGCGCGGAGCTCAAATCTCCGTAGCAAGCGGTAGGAACCTCCACAAGGCTACTTGCGTGCAATAGCCCAATTAAGCGAATTCCCCACTCTTGGGTACAGAGATAATCAACAAACCTTGAAACATACTCGCTAGCAAGAAAAGTCGCTCCCAGAGCGGCACTGAAGGTAACTAAAAAATAAATCAAATCTCTTTTTAGATGATTTACATTAACCTGAAGGTTCAAATGCTCACTAGGACCGAACTTGGCGCTTCTGGTTTTTTGGTGAGTAAAAATACTCAGCCCGAGTAAAAACATAGCCAGGGTCGCAAGCATAAAAGGCGCACCGATAATGGCTCCGATGGCGATATCGTTTTTGGCTCCTACGCTGCCAGCGACTCCGCTAGAAGCCATATAAATCGCGACCAGAGGCAAAATAGTCTCAGGCAGAGCTGTCCCGACTGCCGCTAGGATACTGCCGGTAAATTCGTGATTAAGATTCAGTGCTTCGCCAAGATTTTCGATGGCGTTAGTAAAAACTTGGCAAGCGACAAGAATGCCGATGAGTAAAAAAACTATTTCTAACCAGTAAAGAATATTGTGCATATCTGTTAATATTGTAAAGCAAGATATTTATAGTATCTAGTTTTAGTGAATTCTTATAGTTATGCTCACCGTGTCTAACATAATATCCAGCGCCGAAACCCAGCTCAAGTCTGTTTGGGAGCAATTCGAGCAGATTAAGTATTTTAATCAAGCCAAGGTGCTAAACGCCTTTAAGACTGCTGGTGTCCAAAACTCTCACTATGCCTGGGTTACAGGCTACGGCTACGATGATCTCGGTAAAGAAAAACTTGATGAAGTTTATGCTCTTAGTTTTGGGGCGGAGTCGGCTCTGGTCAGACCGCACTTGGTCTCTGGCACGCATGCTATTACCTGCGCGGTGTTTGGGAATCTTTCTAGCGGAGATAGTTTAATATGTTTGGGCGAGCCTTACGACACCCTAAAAACTGTCTATAACAAGCTTGCCGTAAAATATAATATCGATTATCAGATCATTGACCCAAACTCACTAGATATCAGTGTTTTATCGGGGGGCTCGGGTAAAAAATTAATCTCTATCCAAAGATCTCGCGGTTATGAGTGGCGCGATTCTTTTGATCTTCAAAAAATCCAAGATTATATCGCTCAGCTAAAATCTATAAATCCGGATTTTGTGATTTTTGTTGATAATTGTTACGGTGAGTTTACCCAAACCCAGGAGCCAAGCGAGATTGGCGCTGACATTATGGCGGGCTCACTTATCAAAAATCCGGGCGGTGGTATCGCTTCAGCTGGCGCGTATATCGCTGGCAGAGCGGATTGTGTGGCTCAATCCGCGCAGTACGCCACAGCGCCTGGGATTGGCGCTCATGGTGCTTGTATGTTTGATCAGACGCGGCTTATGCTTCAGGGGTTTTTTATGGCTCCGATGATAGTTTGCGAAGCTCTAAAAGGCATGTCCCTAGCGGGTTTGGTCTTCCAAATGCTCGGCTATGAAACTATTCCACAGTTTGGCACTGAGCGCAATGATATTATTCAAGCGATAAAATTTAATGATCGCGATAAACTTATCAAACTCTGTCAGCTAGTGCAAAAATACAGTCCGATGAATTCTATTTTTAGTCCGGTTCCTGCGCCGATTTCGGGCTATGACGATGAAATAATTATGGCGGCGGGTAGTTTTGTGGAAGGTTCTAGTATCGAACTTTCTTGCGATGGACCTCTAAGAAGCCCTTATATAGCCTATCTCCAGGGCGGATTGAGCTGGGCTCATACTAAATATGTTTTAGAAAAAATAATCGAAGAGTTATAGGATTTTTATATCGGTCTTAATTCTTAGTGGGCCGTATTCTTCTTGGCAGTTATATAAATTTTGTTCTATCATCGTGCAGACCCCGCTTATAGATTGGTTTTGGATACGCCCTTTTGAGATCGCCTTAAAACTATTTTTTTCTTTTTCTACACCTTCAGCGTAGATTTCATAACTTAATCCAGCCAAAACTCCCTTAGTGTTTCTCCAGTTAGTCGAGTAATTGACTTCTTTATTAAAAAATTTACCCTTAACGACATTGGTCATCTTAGTGCCGTCACTAGCGATACTAAGCTCTAAAACCCTGATGCCATCAAGCTTTGCGATGACATTTAAATCTCCGTTTCTCGGTAAGTAGGGTTTGACTTCGTTGAAATATTCGATTTTGTGCTCATTGAGAGTACCGCTTGCGATGATCTCTCTTCCCAAAAACCCTTTACCGCGCACTTCGACATCCAGATTCATCGTCGCGTAGGGCTTGGCTGATGGGCCAGCGCTTTTTTGGTAGAAATACCGCTCCATCTTGAGCTTTTTTTTGTGCTTATAGATTTCAGCATGGGCAAAGGCTCTCAGGGGCAGAACGGGCACATAATTGGCGGCAATTTTATAATCAGCGTTAAAAAGAGTATCATTCAAAAGAGCGTCAGAACAGCTCATTTCGGCTTTTGGACAGAGGTTTTGGAAGCCAAAAACCTTAAGCGGGATCAAGCAAATCACGATCACGCTGATAATTTTTATTTTTAGGCTGTTTTTCAGGGTTAGCACCTAAATATATTATTCCCAGTTTTTTGATTCTTTGCTAATATCAAATAGTATCTCCATATTTTAAATGATGTTATTGATGGAATTGGTAAAAAACGCAGATTTATCTAAGTTAAGTACACTTCGTGTTAAGGCTTTTGCTGAGTTTTTTTCTGCGCCCAAGACAACAGAAGAGCTTTTGGAGCTTTTTCAGGACATAAAAGCTAAGAATTTAAGCTGGAATATTCTTGGGGCCGGCTCAAATACCTTATTGAGCTCGAGGGCTATCCCTGGTGTGTTAATAAGCACTAATTCGCTTGATTTTATTAAGAACCTTGGAGATAACCGTTTTGAGGTGGGTTGCGGTCTGCGTATGCCTCGTTTTTGTGCTCTGATGACTAAAGAGAACCTGAGCGGTGCGGAGTTTATGGAGGGGATCCCAGGCTCTATTGGGGGCGGAATAGTTATGAATGCTGGCGCTCATGGCTCTGAAATAAGTAAGATTCTTGTAGGCGCAAAAGTCCTTAATCTCCAGACTCTAGAACTAGAGAACTGGTCCAAAGACGACCTGAAATTTAGTTATAGACACAGTTCTATCGATCCGCATAAATATTTTTTGGTGAGCGGAATTTTTCAGCTCACTCCAGATACAAAAGAAGCAATCAGGGAGCGGGTTATGGCTAATAATAACGCCCGCACTACCCATCAGCCCATAAAAGCATGGACTTGCGGATGTACTTTTAAAAATCCTCAGCCCGGTCTGAGTGCGGGTTTGCTCATCCAAGAGCTTGGTCTAAAAGGCACTCAAGTCGGTGATTTTGTTATTTCTGATCTGCATGGAAATTTTTTTGAGAATCACGGAGAAGGTACTTCGATGGATTTTTGTAAGCTGATGAAAATCGTTCAGCAAAAGGCTCTGGAAGAAAAAAATCTCTATCTTAAGCCTGAAGTTCAGGTGATGGGCGAATTTACTGACGATGAGCTGAAGATTTGGCAGTAGTATCAGTAAGGATTTTTATAATCTCCGCAAAAATTTTAGGGCTATCTTGGTGACCCGAATAATAGTAAAACACCCTAGGCAAAAGGATTTGCTGAGGCTCTTGGGGTTTCGCTTGGGGCAAATACGCGATATCGTAATAATCCAAAAACTCAAATTTTACAACATTACCGCGCTGATAAAAATCTTCCTTCCACGGAAAATCATTATGGTAATCTAGCTCCCTGAGCTGGTTTAGATAGCCTTGAAGAGATTTTAGAGTCTCGGGTTTTAGGTATAAAAACTCAGAACCAAAAAGCTCATCGGGGTTATTGGTGGCATTGAGAATAGTTTTATTTATCAGACCGTTAGAGAAGATGCGATACTCGCTGATTCGGTCTAATTGGATATCACGAAGCTCGACTCTAAAAAGCAGTTCGGTTTTTTGCGGGCTAAGACGCGCGCAGGAAAAACAAAAAAACACAGTAATAAGCACGATGAGTGGTTTTAGGCGCATGATTTATATGATAAACCATGGGTGGTGTTTTTAGATTAGTTTGAGTTTTTAGCGCGCCTGCCAGCCAAAAGTACATATTGCCGCGCGGATCTCTGCGCTCTTCGTAATTCTCAACTATTAGAGTTATATAACTAATTTTTTTGTCGGGTAACGGTAAGATAATCGTGAATATTATTGCACGATTATTTGATAATTACTAATATTTCTCGCGTCAATATCAAAGCCGACGCCGATTAAAACTATCTGCTTATTTGAGCTCAAATATGCTTCCGAGTATTTGTTGTCGATAATTTGTTTGAGTGCGTTTTCGGCACTGTCATTGAGTTTGAATTCAAAGATATAAATATGACTTGAAGTTTCGAGAAACATATCAATGCGTCCTTTATTCGTGCGCACCTCTGCTAGAAACCTCTCCGAGACAAGTCTACAGATCATATAAATCATGCTTTGGTAGTATTTTTCAAGAGGCAATTGTATGTCATATGGAATAGCCGCCAAATATGATTTCAAGATTTCAAAAAACTCTTCTAGACTATTTGATTGAATTGCGGTATGAAGCTCATAGATGAGTAGAGTATTTTTGCTTCTGTCTTGCTTGCTGAAGCAAGTCAAAAGCTCATCAATAAAAGAGTCTCTGACTTCAGTGTTTGGGTAAGCAAGTTTCAAAAACCCGGAACTGAAATCTTTGATAGTCAAATAGCCAGTCTGAAATAAAATACTTGGTAAATGAAAATTATCAAAATCAAATTTTTCTAAATCAGTAATTTTTGCGACAAGATTTTCAAAAGTTTCCACTTCGATAAATTTTTGCTCATCAATAATATCTATCAAAAACTTTGGAGTACCGCTCGCAAACCAATAATTTTTAAAACTTTTATTATCAAAAAGCAATAGGGTAGAAAATGGATTATATACTTTTAGCTCTGAATCAGGAGAAAAACGATAGCCATTGTACCAAGACTTGATCATCTCTCTCAAAGCCTCTTCAGTATTGCATTCGGTGAAACCGTTGGCTTGGATGTATCCCTCGAAATAGTGATCCAATTCTTCTTGAGTGTAGCCACAAAGATCAGCATATTCTGGGAGCATGCTTATGTCTTTGATATTGTTTAATCCGGAAAAAACTGAAACTTTTGAAAACTTACTTACTCCAGTAAGCAAAATAAATCTAATATTTTCGTCTTGTGCCTTGAGCACACTATAAAACTCTTTTAAAACATCTCTGCATTCTTTAGCTACTTCTGTCTTTGCGATATTGTCTAAGATCGCTTTATCATATTCATCTATTAGAACTACAACCTTTTTTTGAAATTTATTGGCTAATTTCTGAATCAAGTCAGTAAAAACCGATCCTAGTGAGGCTTTTATGAGGGTTAGTCCTTCCTCTTCGGCTCTCTGCTCTAATCTGATGATCAAATCCGATTGTAGAATTTGAGCAGAGCTTTTGCCTGGTGTTGTCATGTCTATCCTAATAACAGGATATTCTTGCCATTTGTATTCACTTGTATCCAGCCACAAGCCCTTGAAAAGTTCACGTTTGTTTTTGAAAATCGCATCAAGAGTTGAAATCGTTAAGGACTTACCGAATCTGCGTGGGCGAGAGAGGAAATAAACTCCTTGGGGGTTTTTAATTAAGTCGTAAATTCGTTTTGTTTTATCGACATATAAGTAATTACCCTTTATAAGGTTCTCAAAAGTTTGAAGACCCACTGGAAGTATTTTGAGCTCAGGATTTTTGGCCACTAAATTTATTATAACATCAGAGCTTAATGTCTTTTGGGGATTGGGTTGTAGAGAAATTACATGCAAAACGTCTCAATATTTAGAACTTAAGCTTAGAATTGAGCGTTTCGATTTGTTTATAGTAAGTCATATCAAACAGCACTGGCGTTATCGAGACTCTATTATTCAAGAGGGCCCAGCCATCAGTACCTTCGCTCTCCAAACCCTCTATGGGCGCGCCTGCCAGCCAAAAGTACATATTGCCGCGCGGGTCTCTGCGCTCTTCGTAATTCTCATCGTAAGCTCTATTGCCCAGCTTGGTAATCTCGACGCCCTTGTAATTGGCTCTAGGACCGGGCGGGACATTGATGTTTAGAAATGATCTGGGCGGAATTAAATTAGGGACATCATTAGTCTCCACGAAATTTTTTATCCAGCCAGCCGCTTCCTCAAACTCTTTTGAGGTGTAGCTATAAAGCGAAGTCGCGATCGAGGGCACGCCGATGAGCATGGACTCCATAGCCGCTGATACAGTCCCTGAGTACAATACATCGATCCCGAGATTAGGACCGTGATTAATTCCAGAAATCATTAAATCAAATTTTATATCCTTAAAAAGTGCTCCCAGAGCGATTTTTACGCAATCGGCTGGCGTGCCGGAAGTTAGGTAGCCACCTTTTACGGATTTGGCGAGGTCTTTTGTCTTCACGAGGCTCACCATTAGTGGCTTGTGGAGGCTCATCGAATGTCCTGTTGCCGAGCGCTCTCTATCGGGCGCACAGACATAGACCTCGTGATCCACAGCTAGAGTCGTGGCCAAAGTTCTTATCCCATCAGCCCAGATACCATCATCGTTTGCTACTAAAATTTTCATCTAAGAGTATTATGCCCGGGGTGGGGGTGGTACTGTTAAAATCAACAATCTATAGAAATTACCTTAACCCCAAGATGTGAATTCTATGTCTGGTTTAGCTTTATTATCCCACATACCTATTACGAAGGGATTATATTCTTCCTCGGCTTCTTTTTCTTCTTTTAGGATTTTTTGGATTCCGCCATTAGTGTAATAGTCTTTTATTTGTTGACGTATACTTTTATGAAAATTTTCTCTTAGTTTTTTGCGATTAGATTTAGTCCTAAGCTGATCTTTTTCATCTTGGGTTAAATTATCACCTTGCCTAAAACCAGAACCGACTCCATCTACGCCCATAAAGCTACTCCAGTTGAATCTTTTCTAGGAGGATAGGAAGTTGTTCCTGCTGTTGGTGCTGCTTGTTCTTCAATAGTAGACAAGAATTTTAGATAATTATAAAGAGATCTAGAAAACTCTTGAGCTGATATTCTTTTTGGTTTTTGCGGTTGCGCCACAATATTACTATCGGAAGTGTCAGTTCCAGAGTTTAGTAATCTTCTTAATTGGATAAAAACCTGTTGATAAGTCTTTATTTGATCTCCGACGGTGGCTCCTGAATCAGCTTGTGCCCGGCTATAAGTATTAAAGAAATTATTCATATGAGTTTCAAGAGCACTTACTAGCTTATTGTTATCAATATTACCCTTCGCATCCTTAAAACCATAAGTGTTTGCAAGATCTTGAAGGGTTTGAGGATTACCATGGTTTAAACCAAGAGTTTTTGCGATAACAAGTGCTTTATTCGGATCTTCAGTGATTATATTTGTAAGAGCTTCTTTATTAACTTTATAATTTTCAACGGGATCAATTTCGCTAAATACATGTGAGTATCCATTAGCATCTGCAAGATCCATTATTCTAGTGGATAAAGCTTCTAAGTTTTTACCAAGATCTCTATCATTAGGCTTTATATCTGTGATCATTTGTCGGACAACTGGATCCTTACTATGAAGCATTTCTGTAAAAAAAGTAAATCTTCTGATATCAGTTTGATCAGTATTAGCGGGTAAACTATGAAGAGCACTTTCACGACCAGATTCTGTGGTATTTGCTATTTTTTTTCTAATATCCAAATCAAATCCAATAATAGCTTGATTAGTTGCACTTGTTGGAGTTGCACTAGAGGCACTATTAGATGTAGCTTCAGCAAGCATTAAAGCTCGGTACATAAATTCTTTTCGTTTTGCTTGAGGTAACCCTATAGCGTCAGCTTTTGAAGTAATTAAATTAAATAATTCTTTATACTTTGTTGCGATTTGCTCAGGAACATGGTCTCCAGAATAATTAAAATAGTCAAAATCTAAGGTTGTTGGGTTTAAACCACATAAAGATCCTGTATCTTTTAAAAATTCATTTAGCTGGAGAGATTCTTGGAATAAATCATTATTAAAGCTTAGTGCGGTGCTGTATTCAGACATTGGACATTCCTTTTGACTTGCTTTAATTAATTCTGTGATTTCTCTCTCAAAACCTTCTAAACTAACTTCACCAGGATTAGACCTATGATATTTTTCAAATATACTTCTCAACTGATTTATTTGACGGTGGCTGATTCCTCCATGAGAAGCAATCTGTTTCATAATGTCATGAATTATTTGTTTTTCTGATTTAGTGGCTATTCCATTATTGCCGGCAAGACGAATCAAATTTTTCATTAGAGTTGTTTCTGTGATAGCCTTATCTGGTGATATAATTGCATCTAGAGGTTTTGCGGTTTTTATATCATTTAATAAGCCAGCATATTCTGTTGAGGTAGGTGTAATACCAGCTTTTCCAGCTAATTCTTTTAGCTTTTTAACTGCTACGCTATTAGCAACACTCTTATCAAAAAGCTCTGTTAATTGAGTGTGTTCATCTTCGATTTTTTTGGTTTCAGCTTGCAGTAATTCATTAAAGGCTTTCGCGGTACTCACGCGTTTCTCTTGTTGATTACCATTGGTTGAATCTAATGAGAGAGGAGTTTGCTTGGCTTGTTTAGCCGCATTAAAGGCTTCTTCAATATTTTCGTAGTTTTGGGCTAGTGCTTTTGTTTCTTTATCTAGAGAATCTTTTGATGGATCAAAATCTTTAACTTCTGATCTTGATATAGTCCCATTCTCAATGGTTAGTTTTTGATATTTTAATTTTAAATCTGCACCTATTGATACAGCGTAAATAGAATTACCTACTTTATAAGCGTTGCTAGGATTTTCAAGAGTTAGAAAAGGTTTTAGAGCTTTTATCATTTTAGCATTAAGTGGTTCTGGTGCTGGTGTTGCTGGTGCTGGTGTTGCTGGTAGTGTTATAAGAGTTTTAAACTTATCTAATCCAGCTTTTTTAATCGCATTAATCCTTTTATTAGTTATATTTGCAGCTTCTAAACCCGTTATTCTAGCTAAGACAGTGTCTTCAAATGTAGAATCATCGATAGTCGTTGTTGGTATGATGTTAATAAACCATTCACTTTTTACTAATCCATCATCTAAATTAGCTCCATCATTTTCAGTACAGGCCTCAATAAAATCTATCAGATTTATTAAATTAACTGCGGTTTGATTTTTTGTATATTGTCCATTTAGAGCTCCAGCATGCCCAGGTAAAAAAGATTCTCTTATAAAAGTATCAATTGCTTTTTTAGCTTCTTTGGTAGCTTCGCTAAAATTACCTCGAGTACGCTTTATAGGCTTTGCATTTGTCAAAAGTGCTTTTACTAATCTTGCTACTTCTCTAGGATCTGTAATTTCTTCTAAATCCTTTTCATCACTGAATTTACTCTTTGCTTGATCTAATTCATCCTTATCTCCGGGATGAGTGGTAATTTCGTTTTTTAAACGGTAAACTTTATATGAACCGTCTTGTTGTTTTTTGAATTTAAATCCTATGGTCGTGTTTCCAGAGTAACTTAAAAAATCATTATCATCGTCATAGCAAACTACAGTAAGATCATTACCTTCTTGTAAGATGTGAATCTGGTCGGTATTATCAAACTCATCTTTAAATTTTGGATATTTACCTGGGTTTATATTGTGAAAATCTTGGGGTCTAACAAGACCAGTTGCTACTAACCATGTATCTGACATAAATATATAAAATAAAAATACTGATAAAAATTGATAACAATTTATCAATCTATTGATTAATGTGTCTTTATAGATATGTGCTCTGTTAAGGAGCGGTTAAAAATTAGGAGGTAAACTAATGATAATGGGCATGATTCCATTTGCGGCGATGTTTTTGGGCAGAAGTGCTAATTCTTTAATGGATTTAAGCGAACTTGTCCAAAATGCCATGGCAGGTCGCTGGGGAGATTTTTCTGATGCCACTCAGGGTATTTTTGGCGGGGATAATAATACTGTATTTGGATCAGCAAGTGAACTTGTAACTAATGTGGTTACTGGCACTCTAGGTGCTCCAGCTTATTTAGCTTTTAGTATTTTTAGAGGAATAGGGGAGATTTTTAATGGCGATAGTGTCGATGGTCTTATGACCATGCTTGGTGGTGTAATAGGAATGCCAAAAATCAAAAATTTAGTCAAGAATTTAGGTGAAGTTAAAGAATGGTCTGCAGCAAAAAACCTTCTAAAAAAAGAATTACCTGAAATAGGTAAGGATTTTGGTGAGGCGGCTGGTCATGGCTATAGATATTTTGCTAGGCCTTTTGCTAATGCTTTTAAGTCTAAAGCGTTTTTACCACTAGAACAACCGCCTCTTGATTATGTGATTTAATATTATAGTCCGAGTTTATTGAATACTAATAAAAAGAACCCTGAATATTCAGGGTTCTTTTTGTTATTTTCTTGAATTAAATAGTTATAGCTAGTGAGTTCTAAGTGGTTTACTAGCACTAAAATTCTCAAAAGAAAAATTAATTCTACTAGTGTTTAGAAAAATACTATTAGGTTTTTTGAGGTTTTTAAAAGAGTCCATTTTTTTCACGCTTTTTGAATTGTTGATTAGTTCTTGCAAAAGGGTTTTGCAGTTTTTTATATATTTTTGAAATCCTTTTATATCTTTTGGGCTAACCCAGAGCTGAACGATTACATTATTTATCGCTTTTATATTTTTTATCAGCTCATCTAAATTGAGGCTCATTAAAATCTTTAAGTCATAATCTGAAAGAGTCATAGAATCATCTTGTTTGAATTTGGATCTGACTTTTTTTAGTTCTAGAATTTCATTTATGAATTCTTCGTTAGCTTTTAGTAAAAGCTTTCTCTCGAAGCGTTCTTTTGCTCTGAGCTTTTTATTAGTAAGTATTTTTATTAGCCACATAATTAAAGATACAAAGGATAGTTAAAGTATTTATTGATAGGTCTTAGGTGGATACACTTATAAATTCCTAAATTCCCACTAATTTAGGCATTAGAAAAACTATATGTGTCAAAGGAATTTGACATTTTTTTAGTCTTTTTGTATAATGCCTATTGGGCATTATGTCATTTATACGTTATAAAA
>Ga0169931_10009147_pt1 | contig 14334 bp, 9 predicted proteins | sample Kivu_15m_20L_FD_129675 | JGI IMG/M metagenome (GOLD analysis project Ga0169931, IMG submission 129675) | Freshwater microbial communities from Lake Kivu, Western Province, Rwanda to study Microbial Dark Matter (Phase II) - Kivu_15m_20L... | ecosystem: Environmental > Aquatic > Freshwater > Lake ...
GATGGAGTTTGGTTAGAACCTGTTTTTGATGGAGAATGGATATGGTATTTCGATCAATCAACTCAAAGATATTATCATATGAATCAAATAGCTGCTACTGGAGAACGTGCACCTACACAATAATAATAGTTATTTATAATAAAATATTTAATTATTTTCAAAATTATAATATATATATATATATATGATAATTGTAATTATTTTAATAGTTCTTGTTGGTATTGTATACTTAATTATGAATTCATCAACTCAATCTGTTACTACTCAACAAAATATTTTTAAATTAGATGATATTTATAAACCAATAACTACTTTACCTCCTAAAACACAACCATCGCTCACATCACCACCATTCACACAACCACCATCCACACAACCATCATTCACACAAACACCATTCACACAATCACCATCCACACAACCATCATTCACACAACCATCATTCACACAACCATCTATAACAAGACCATCATTCACACAACCACCTTCCACACAATCATCTATAACAAGACCACCATTCACATCACAGCCAACTACAACACAACCACCAACAACAAGACCACCTACAACACAACCACCTGCAGCACCAATAGATTGCGTGGTTAGTGATTGGTCTAACTGGGGTGCATGTACGCAACCTTGTGGTGGTGGCACACAACAAAGAGCTAAACTTATATTAACTCTACCACAAAATGGTGGTAGAGCATGCCCTAACTTAATAGAATCACAAACATGTAATACACAGACATGTGATTGTGTTGTTAGTGATTGGTCTAACTGGGGTGCATGTTCAAAAAATTGTGGTGGTGGCACACAACAAAGAACTAAAAGTATAACAAGACAACCACAAAATGGTGGTAGAGCATGCCCTCCATCAGCAGAATTAACACAATCACAATCATGTAATACTCATTCTTGTCCTAAACCACCGCCACCACGAAGGCCACCAGCACGAGTATATGGTGGAAAGAGATAAAAAATTGTTCCGCATAACATCCTCAAATTAGCTATCGTTATGTTATAACCTGTATTTGATGCAGAATAGTTATGGTGTAAATACTATAGATTTTATAACAAATATATTATGTATAGCATCAAATATACCAATATAAATATATTATTAAATAAATTATTAAATATTTTATATAAAATTTTTAATAAAAACAATTTAAAGATTTGTTATTATATAATAATACAGTACTAATACCTATATTTGATATCGATCAAATATGTCGCTTATTTTAAGCAAATGATTTAATTTCATTTACTTAATTTTTTCCAAATCCAGTTAGGTTTAAACCTACCGCCGTACGTTTTTCTAGCAATGACGCCCATAAATTTAGAATTTTTTAATTTTTGAATATATTCTCTAATAAGATTATATCTAATACTTTGGAATACTATATAACCATTAGGTTTTAATTTATCCCATAATAACTGTAAAGAGGCATATAAAAATTTATTTTTCCAAGTATTAAAATCACTAAAAAGATTAATAGATTGTTTATCATCATTTGAATAAATTTCACCATCAAACATTGGAGGACTAAACCAAACAAGATCTTGAGAATTATCAGAAATTTTATTTATAGGAATTGAATCAGGTAATCCATCTAAATAAACAATTTGTTTTTCAGGATTACCAAAAGTATTAATTAATTTATTAAATCCATTAGTCAGTAGTGAGTTTGGATCAATACTTGTATAATAACAATTATAAATAATACTAGTAAGCAGTCTAGTACCATAACCCGCCGCTCCATCTAAAATTTTAAGATTTTTAAAATTTTCGTAAGAAATATCACTAAATAATATTTTCCACATAGTTATATAGAATATAGTACTTTCAGCACTAGTTTGATAAACTTCCTTAAAATTGTAAAAAGAATCTCTTAAATTTTCATAATTAATATTGATATTCTTGCTTATTAAAAATTTTAAAGCTTTTTCTAATAAATCATGTTTGTAAAAATAATCATATAATGAAGGTGATGAATTATTTTTTTTAGCTTTAATTCTGGCTTCTTCAGTATAATAATCAATAATTATATCAATCGTATTAAAATCTTCTAATGGCACGTATATAGAAATGTATTTACCATTAAATCTTATATCCTCATTAACCGGAAATTTTTCTCTATCCAATCTATATTTTTCATTACTTATATAATTGTTTTTTTCACACTTTTCTGGAAATACTGGTAATATCGCTTTTTGATATATCCAATCGTAGAAATCAGAACAAAAATCAATAAATCTTTCTTTTCTTTCTTTTTTCATATCATTTACACCATAATCATGTCGTGCATTAATTTCTAATAATTTAACCTCATACTCATCTGTTATCATAAAATCAACGCCAAATACTTCAAAAGCATATTTTGATTCCTCATAAGAAAAAGCATTATCTTTAATTATAGCAGATGCAGCATTCATTATTTCTTCCATCTGTAAATATATTTTATCAGTTATTTCTTTAGTTAAACCTAAATCTTCTGGAAAATATTTATTAATAGGTGTAGATTTAAAATGCGTATCATGTATTTTGGTATTAGTATAATCGCTATTACTGTATGGTAATTCAGCTGTAATTATTTTACCTCTATCCCAAAAATGCCATTCATATCCATTTTTATAGGGAGCTCCAACACAAATCATCAAATACATTCTTAAATGAAATTTCTTATTTGATAATGTCTGCAAAATTAAAGGATTTGTTATATATTCACTGATTATAACATGCTTATCCGTTTTATTATATCTATTAGTTTTTTTTCTAGCTTTTTCTAATTCTTCATTATTAGAAACAACATACACATCCGCACCACCTCCAGCACCGGGACCAATTGGTCTTATGATATAAATTTTGTTATCTATTTTTTTCATTTCTCTAAGGGTTGTAGTATACATCATATACTTTTTACACAATTCAGGATATAATTCTTTAAGATTAAAATAAAGAGCGGATTTGTTAGTAATAACATCTTTTTTATCTGTATCACCTTTAACTCCACCACCCTCTAATAAATTTTTAAGTTTAGTTTTTACTTCATAAATTCTTATATCATATTTTAAATAATTATCACCTATGGTTGCACCAATCCAAGCAAAATCAACATAATTAATATTTTTATCATTAATATCTAATTCTTTCCATACCTGTACCCCATCACAAGTTATATTATTTAATATATCACGTAGTCTATCATGGATTAGTCCTTGATTATCATATATAACATAAGTTTTAAAATTTCTATCTAAACTTTGGGCGTAATTAACTAGATTATTAAATATTGTTTTTTCATGAATATAGTATTTTGCATATGGAAACCCTATTTCCTTCCATTTAGCTAATAAATTATTATAATCTGAAACTATTCTTTTTTGATATTTTTTTTTATATTTTAAATATTTTTCATAATATATACTATTCATAATATAATATTTAATTATATAATAAATTTATGCTAAATTATTAACTAAAATATTCGCTAGATTATTTTGAAATTCTAATGCTTCATATTTTTTATTTGTTTTTGGATCTAAAATAGGTAAATTTAAATAAAATGTTCCATCTATATTTTCTAACTCATTACAATAAAATCTATATTTTTTTTTATCTATTTCAACACTATATTCATCCTGAAATATTTCATCTGTAGCATATGACATATCTATTCTTAATGCTAATAAATTAAAATCAGGCTTGTTTAATATCTTTTTAACCTCATTGTTTATAAAATTATATATTTTATCTGCTAATTCTAATAAATATTTATGTATTTCATTTGTATTATCATATTTAACATTATATATTAATTTAACTACTTTTCCTTCATCGTTTTTAACTATTCCAAAACAAAAATATCCAACAAATTTAGAATTTAAATACCACATCCTATACTCTGTTTCTCTATTGGCAACTATATTATTATAAGGTTGAATAATTATTACCAAATCTCTTTTATCATATTTCAAATATTTGTCATACAATTTAAATACTTTATCCAATTCTGTAATATTTATAACATTATTTTTAATAGCAAGTGGTAATTTAATATCTGTTTTATCATTATTCTTTATAAAAAATATATCTACCATATCAGCTGAATAACTTACTTTTATTAAAGTATAGACACAGATTTTACTAAGATTACTAATATATTCTTCTATTTTTGTTTTTTCTTTTTTATTATTATTATCGTATTTTAATAAAAATGTCTTACTATGTGGTAAAACAAATTCCTTATGTTTATACATTTGTAAAGCATATTCTTTTGAATTGGTATAAATATGAAAACGTGGTGGTGGATATATTTTAATATTCTTTTCTTCTAATATCTGATAAAACTTGTAAGCATCTGCTAAATTTAAATTTGAATGAAAGTGTCTGGAATATCTTATATAATAGTCTTCAAAATTTATTATTAAATCTATCTTTTGTTTGTCTAAAATATCATTTATTTCTTTCGGATAATCACTTTTAAACAAAATAACTTTATATCCTTTTTCTTCTAATTTTCGTTTTAGTAGTTTATAAAAAAATATTCGTGGATACTTGTCTCTTTCTTGTAAATTGTATTTATTATATTGAATTATACATAATCTTGTCATGTGTTATATAATAAATAATATATAAATAAATAATATATAATATAATAGAAAAAAATAATTATTAGCCTAAACTTCCTCATCTAGGATGTACCCGAAAGTTTTTTTTTGGAACAGGAAAGGCTTTTTGAGGTGGATATTTTTCTTTTTTGGGCATGGATACTGTCGGCATGAATATCATTGGAATGGATACTGTCGGCATGAACAACCTTTTTCGACAAAAACCAAATGTTTCTGGCGTATTTGGTGACACACCTTGAGATGGTTTTGGTGAGGGTAGTAGTGGCCTGCGCAGAAATTGGCGATATCTGTCACATTCTTCAGAACTTTGCCCCGCTCTTTCCAAATGTATCGGCCACAAACTGGCATGGCTATAAAATGTGAATAGCAGTTTTTCCAAAGAGGGGCGGTCCAAATAACCTTGATAGCAAAAGTCCTCATACCTAGCCAAATATTCAGCTAGTGAAATTTTTTTTTCCACTAGCTTACGACTTCTCAGAGCAAAAACCTTGCGCCTCAAGTAACGTTTGAACATCAGGGCAATAAATTTTTGACGCTGGCGCGCATGAAAACCAAATGTCACTGCATATATGACTGCTGCCACCTGTGGCGGAATTCTCCTTTCCATAGTGTTGGGTATTACTACTCAAAACATTTTTATTTTTCAACTTTTTTTTTAATTTAGATTATTCGTGCATATATTATTATATAAAAATTTGTAATAAAAACGTTGGCCTCTGGCTCAACTTTTTATATAGTAAAAACGTTGGCCTCTGGCTCAACTTTTTATATAGTAAAAACGTTGGCCTCTGGCTCAACTTTTTATATATTAAAAACGTTGGCCTCTGGCTCAACTTTTCCAAACATCTATTTATTTTCTTAAATTATAAAAAACTTTCTTTTGTGGTGGAAAATATTTTTTTTCTTTCCTTTTCTTTATTGTCAGTGGTTCTATATTATTAGAATATATAGGTATCCTATAGATTTGAGTATCTAAAATATCGTTTAAAAAATATATAGGTATCCTATAGATTTGAGTATCTAAAATATCGTTTAAAAAATATTTTTTTTCTAATTCATATGTTTTATTTTTTTGGTATGAATGTGAAGGAAGACGACCATTATAATAATAATCATAGTACAATTCAAAGAACTTTTGATTAAATTTTAGAATACTATTTACAAGAACAAGATCGTTATAATTAACTTTCTCATTTCTAAAGAATCTTAGTAGTAATTCTTCGTGAGAAGGAGCTTCGTGAGCGAATGTATATGCATTTATTTCAAAATCTGTTAAATACTGTGCGGTTCTAATTCTTTTCATTATTGAAGTAATTTTATTATTTAGTTTGTGAGACAATATATATTTAATAATATGTATTTGTAATCTATTTTTTAATTTGTAATACATACCACATGTAAACCATCTAGTAATAGTTAATGTTAGACTATCTAGTCTATGTGGTAAAGGTAAAGCAAGAGCAAGTCGTGAGGACATCATTTATTTATATAAAGGTTTATATAAATAAATCAACTTTTTATTATATAAAAATTGATTTAATATCATAATCATTATTAACATATATATAAACATATAGATATGGCTATTCCTGAAGAGAGAGATACTAAGATAGGTCTATGTGGTTTTAGAAACATTGGTAATACCTGTTATATGAATTCAGTAATACAGTTATTAATACACAGTAAGAATTTTGTAAAATTTGTATTAAGGATTGAAGATAAAGCACAATATGAGGAATTTTTGCAGGAAGCAACTATTGATAAAATTGCTACTTTAACTAGAAAAAGATTAAATTTAACAGAATCAGATCGTGTTTCAATTGATAGAAGTGATATTGTTGAAGTAATAGAATCATCTATAACTAAACAATTAGCAGAGATAGTAAATACTATTATTGGCAAAGGTAATTCAATTATAACGCCAATTTCATTAAAAAGATCCATAGATAAAAAATTAGCATATTTTAGAGGAGCATCACAACAAGACGCTCATGAATTATTGATTCAATTATTGGGTTGTATTGAAGAAGAGACTGGAATTGAATCTGAACCTGATATTAATAATGTTCCACTATATGTTAAAGAATATATACAATTACTAGAACAAGTTAAAAGTCTAATTAAAAGCACAACAGATATAGAAGAAAGAAAAGCTGTTATTTCTAAATTCAATGAATATAGAAAGCAAAATAAAACGATGGTAAATAATTACATGGGTGTAGTGCATATGGAAAGATATTTTAAAAAAAGATACAATCCATTTATATACCAATATATGGCGTTTGGAATTAATAGGGTAGAATGTTTAAATTGTAAAAATGTTAATACAAACTTTGAGGACATATCAGTATTAACATTACAAGTTAATAATTCATTAAAAGAATGTTTAGATGCATTTATTCAACCGGAAGAGATAGATAATTATAAATGTATTGTATGTGATTCTATACAGAAAGCGTTTAAAACAACTAAACTATGGAGAACTCCACATTTATTATTTATTCATTTTAAGAGATTTAAAATGCATGGCACAGGTAGAATATTAAAAGATAATACAAATATTAATATTCCTCATGAAATTAATTTATCAAACTATTGCGATGATTCACTATATACTGAAAATTCAGCAGCTCCGAATTATAGATTAAGAGGTATATCAAACCATCATGGTGGAATAGGTGGAGGTCATTATACAGCTGATTGTGCTTGTATAGTAAATGAAAATGTGTGGTATAATTTTGATGATAGTCGTGTTTCAAGATACAGTAATTCTAATATTGATACAAATTCTGCATATATATTAATGTATGAAATGAAATTATAATAAATTATTAGATAGATTTAAATTCACAAACTAGTATAAACATTTTATTTAAAATATAAACATATGAAATAATAACATAATTTTTAGCGACAGTATTTTTTTTTATATAATTATAAAAATTTTCAATATCATAATTTTTTGGTAATTTTAAAACAACTAGACGATTACTATAAGAATCTAAAGGAGATATATTAATAGTTCTAAATTTTTCAAAGATATCTAAAACCAATACTTCTATAGGCATATCACTAAGGGTCAATCTTAATAAATCATTTTTTCTATAACATATTCCTCCCCAGGGAGGATCAATAAAAATAACATTTGGTTTTATGTCTAACATTTTTTCATTATTATAATTAATAGATGAATCATTAATTACAAAAACATTTTTTTGATTATAAATATTTAGATTATTTTTTAAATATTCAGTTCTAACTTTATCAATTTCAATGGCATAAACATTATTAAAATATTTTGAAAAAGATAAAATATTTCCTCCAACGCCTGCTGTATAATCAATAATATTCGTTTTTTGTGGGTTTATATTATTTTTAATTAAATGATAAGATATGATTTTTGAAGTTAATTCGGCAATTTCACGAATAGTTATAAAACTAAATGATTCTTCGTCTATTAATAGTTTTGAATAATTACTTGAATTTTTTAATTGTGGAAATATTCTTGAAATCTTATTTTTAATTATAAAATCATTATCATTTATTGCTTCATCCCAAGCATCTATTATATCTGTATTATTTTCTGTATTATTTTCTGTATTATTTTCTGTATTATTTTCTATATTATTTTCCATATTATTTAATTATATCTTGACATTTTTATAATAATTTATTTTTATTTTGAATATATAATAATAGAATTATTGCCAAAACTAATAAAACAATGGTAAAGATTTTATTATCTGGCTTTATAAAGAAATTTTCTTTATGATTAAATTCATTACTTTTAAGTATATCATCTTCGGTTGCTTTATTATTTTCATTACAAAAATTAGTATATACTTTTTTATTAACTATATCAATACCAGCAAAATTATAATAATCTTGAAGACTTCGTACTTTACCTAAACCATATTTATCAATATTATTAATAATATGTTTATCAATATTATTTTTTTCTTTTTCTTGTATTATGCCTATATAATATTTAACTTTATTAAATGCTGGTAAATCACTATAATAAGGATTATCAGTCCAAATTTTAGGTTTATCTTTTCTTTCATATTCATGAAAGATAATATTTTCATAGGGTGTATAAATATCCCAACCATTTGTATAAAATCTTATACTATGTAAAATTTCTTCACCAACAAATAAATAATCTAAATTTGGATCATATGGTAATTCGTCTAAGAAATAAGCTTCACAAAAAAACATACCACTTGCTAAATAAGGTGTATTATAAGGAATTTTATTACTATTCATTACTTGTGAGCCCATAAAAGATATCATATCTCTTTTATTAAAAAAAGATTTACACATACGTGGCACGTTATATCTTTCATTATCTGAGAGTTCACCATCTTTATATGCTTCATATTCTTTAGGATAACTACTAAGAACTGGTTTTTGAGAAAGACCACTATTTTTAATCATTTTAATCATACTTATACATTTTGTATCCCAACCTTTTACAAATTTTGTATGACTATCAATTTGAAAATAGTATTGTTCTCCATCCCACAATGTGCTACATAAATATCTAGCCCATGTTGGTCCTTTAGCCTCAAAATATGGTATTCTAATAATACGTATATTTTTAATATATTTAGAGATTATTGGTGAATTATTATTAATGCAGTCTTGATCTTCTTTTCCATTATTTTGTTGACAAAGACCAACAAAGACATTTAATGGATTATCTGCCATAGAATATAGAGATTCCACAGTAGTAGAACATACACTATCCCTATAACTTGCGATTGAAACAAATATAGTATTTGGCTTTATTTGAACTACCATATTAATATATATATTTATATTATAAAAAAATGAAATATATAAATAATGGTATATATTTATATATATAAATATGGGTAATAATGATGATATATATTTTCAGATTATTGATTGGAATCAATGTCATGAAATTACAACTGTAGAAGATTCTTCAGAAACATCATTAGAAAAAGAACTTGGTGGAAATACTGAAGAAAAATTAGAATATAAAATTAGATTATTTGGTAGAACTAAAGATAATGAATCTATATTTGTAAATGTAGAAAATTTTACACCATATTTTTACATTGAAATTCCTACTGCATGGACTAAAACAAAATCATTTTTATTAGTGTCATATATAAAAAAGAAAATAGCAAATAAGAAAATTACAGATGGATTAAAGGATTTTTCAATTATTGAAAAGAAAAAATTTAAAGGTTTTACAGATTATAAAGATTTTAAATTTATAAGATTAGTATTTTCAAATTTAATATCATTTAAATCATTTGAAAAATGGATTGAAAGATATAGAATTCAAGATCAGTCTTTATTTCCAAAACCAACAAAGTTAACAATTTATGAATCTAATATTGATCCTTTTATTCGTTGTATGCATATTCAAAAATTAAACTCATGTGGTTGGATTAAATTATCTAAATATGAAAAATATGAAGATTCACTATCTTATTGTGATATTGATGTAAAAACTGATTGGAATTATTTAACACCACATGAAAATAATTCTATCCAAAAATTTATTATTGCTTCTTTTGATATTGAATGTATGAGTGAATCTGGTAATTTTCCTGAAGCTAAAAATAATAATGATCCAATTATCCAAATTGGTACTGTATTCTCATATTATGGTGAATCTGAACCATTTTATAAGCATATGATTACATTAAACGGTTGCACCAAAATTAAAGCATTAGAAGATGTTGATATTGAATGTTATAAAACAGAAAAAAAAGTATTAATAGCTTGGACTAATTTAATTCAACGGATGAATCCGGATGTTATAACTGGTTATAATATTAATGGTTTTGATTTTGAATATATTAAAGATAGGGCTAAAAAGTTTGGAATATTAAAAGAATTTTCAAAATTATCTAGAATTATTGGTGAAGAATCTCCATGGAAGGAAAAACAATTATCTTCTTCAGCTATGGGTGATAATTTATTAAAATACTTTGATATGGGTGGTAGAATTATTATAGATCTTATGAAAGTATTACAAAGGGATGCTAAATTAGATTCTTTCAAATTAGATAATGTATCTTCATATTATATTAAAGAAGCTATTAAAGGTAAAGAAGTAGTAAATAAAACTACAATTATAACCACAAATAGTGTTTATGGTATTAAAGAAGATCAGTATGTTAATATTGTATTTAATGATGGATTAACTGATAATAAACATGATGAAAAATATAAAATATTAAATATTGATAGTGCTAATAAAAAAATTACTATTAATGGTATTATTCCTGATGAATTGTTTGAAAATAATAATAAGGTCTTTTGGTGTCATGCGAAGGATGATATTTCACCAAATGAATTATTCAAATTATATAAAGGTTCTGATGATGATAGAGCCATTATAGCTAAATATTGTTTACAAGATTGTATATTGGTGACTAAATTATTAGAGAAATTACAAGTATTAAATAATAATATTGGTATGGCTAATGTATGTAATGTTCCATTAAATTGGATTTTTATGAGCGGACAAGGTAAGAAGATTTTTTCACTAGTATCTAAAAAGTGCAGAGAATTAAATCATTTAGTTCCAAAACTAATAGTTAAAAATAAGGATGATAATGATACTAATAAAAATAAGTTTCATAAAATTAAATATTCAGATTCAACTGATTCTGATAATGAAAATAATGGTGGTTATGAAGGTGCTACTGTATTTGATCCAGATAGAGGAGTTCATTATGAACCTATACCAGTTTTAGATTATGCATCTCTATATCCAAGATCTATGATTTATAAAAATATATCTCACGAATGTATAGTATTAGATACCAAATATGATGATATTGAAGGTTATACATATCATACAGTATCTTATAGAAATAATGATGGAACAACAACTACTTGCAGATATGCTAAAAAGAATGATGGCACAATAGGAATTTTACCACAGATTTTAATTGAATTATTAGATAAAAGAAGTGCTACGAAAAAACTTATGGATAAAGAAGAAGATAAATTTAAGAAGAATATTTACGATGGTTTACAATTAGCATACAAAGTGACAGCAAATAGTTTATACGGTCAGTTAGGAGCACCAACGTCTCCTATATATTTCAAAGAATTGGCAGCATCAACAACAGCTACAGGTAGAGAAATGTTAGAATATTCCAGAGATTTTATTCAGGGACCATTTGGTAATATTATTAATTTAGCATTATCGGATAAAACTAAATATTTTAATAAAGCGAGTGAATTGTTTAAGGATGCTTTAGATAAGAAATTTGTAAATCCTAAAGCTGGATATAATAATAAAGAAGAGTATTTAGAATATTTTTACTATAAAATAACTACAACTCTCAAACCAAATTATAGAGTAAAACCTAAAGTAATATATGGTGATTCTGTCACAGGAGATACACCTATCTTATTATTAAATTATCAAAACAAAATTGAAATTAAAACTATAGAAACTATTGGTAAATTTTGGGAAGATTATGATGCATTTAAATCTGATGTTGAAGGTCTTTCAGAAAAACAACAAGATAATAAAATAACTTTTAGAGTATGGACTGATAACGGTTGGGCTAATATTAAAAGAGTTATAAGACATAAAACTAATAAAAAGATTTATGAAGTATTAACACATACTGGTTATGTTAAAGTGACAGAAGATCATTCTTTATTAGATATTTATAGAAAAGAAATAAAACCAGAACAATGTAAAATAGGAACAAAATTATTACACTCCTTTCCAAAAATGATAAATAATTTAACAGCTGTAATTAATAAAGATAAAGCCTATATTTATGGTTTTTTCTTTGGAAAAGGAAATATAAGTGTTGATGGTAGCAAGTATAAATTGGAATTAATTAATAAAGATTCAGAACAAAATAAATTATTATTAGATAAATTATATAATGTTTATCCAGATGTAGATTTTAAAGCATTAGATTCAGAATCTGAATATAAAATTGTTTTAAATAGTGAAAAAACAGATAAATTAGTAGAAGAATATAAAAATCTGTTTTATGATAAGGATAATAATAAGATTATTCCAAACTTTGTACTAAACGGCACATTTGACGAGAAAAAGAACTTTTTAGAAGGTTATTTTGTAGCAGATGGATATATAAAAGGAAATAATAAATTTATTAAAAAATTCAATATTAAGGGGCAGATTAGTGCTCTAAATATTTATTATTTAATAAGTTCATTGTGTTATAAGGTATCAATAAATAAGAAAGACAATGATCCTGAAATGTTTAGAATAACTTTAACACATAATCAATTTAGAAAAACAGAGGATGCTATTAAAAAAATAAATGTTTTAGGATATGTTGATGATTATGTTTATGATTTAGAAACAGATATAGGACGATTTCATGCGGGTGTAGGTAGTATGATAGTTAAAAATACTGATTCAGTATTCTTTAGTCCAAAGATACATGATTTTAAAACACAAGAAATTCAAACGGATAAAGAAGCACTTAAGATGTGTATTGAAATAGGTCAATTAGCTGGGGAGACAATATGTAAAGTATTACCTGAACCAGAAGAACAAGTTTATGAGAAAACTTTATGGCCGTTTATAATATTAACTAAGAAACGATATGTAGGAAATTTATATGAAACAAATCCAGATAAGTATTATCAAAAAAGTATGGGTATTGTGCTTAAAAGAAGAGATAATGCTAAAATAGTTAAAATTGTTGTAGGTGGAATAGTAAATAAAATATTAAATGAGAGAAGTAATAAAGGTGCTATAGAATATTGTAAAACAGAACTTAAGAAAATTCTTCGTGATAAATATCCAATTGATAAATTTATTATTTCTAAAACATTAAAAGGAACTTATAAAGATAGAACTAGAATCGTTCATGCTGTTTTAGCAGATAGAATCGGTGAAAGAGATCCTGGTAATAAACCAGATATTAATGATAGAATTCCTTGGGTATACATAGTGCCAAAAGGAAAAGTATTATTACAGGGGGAACGAGTAGAAGATCCTAAATATGTTATTGAAAACAAACTAGAAATTGATTACTTATTCTATATAACTAATCAAATTATGAAACCAAGTATTCAGTTTTTAGAACTAATAGCAAAAAATCCAGAAAAAATATTTGAAAATTATATCAATAAAGAAATTAATAGGAGAAAAAACGTTTCTTCAATTTATGATTATGTTATTGATAAAGATGATAGTTCAAATAATGAAAATGAAAATATAAAGGATAAAAAAAATAGTTCTTTAATGTTAGAATTTTAATTTTTCTTATATATTATTTTTTTATATTTTTCGTCTTTTATTTATATTTTTCTTCTTATCATTCTAAAATTTCTTTCAGAAGAGGTTTGATTGCTTACATCTGAACTGTTTAAAGGAAAGATAGATAATCCTTTTTCTTCTATATCTTCGTTTGATGTAGCATTTGCGACATCTTCTCTATTAAGTTTGTAGTTAGTGAAACTAGAATCAGAGGATGAGGAAGAAATACCACCGTTCATAACTTTCTTAGATTTTTTGGCTTTTTTTTTCTTTTTACCACCTTCTAAGATGTTTTTATCACCACTGCATCCACAATCACCACCACCGGTTAAACTTCCATTTTCACTTTTATTATTCTTATATTTATTCATTTCTTCTTCAATAATATTTTTAAGAGCAGACATACCGGGATCAGTTGAAGTAGATTGAGTTAAATCTTCACGATTTAA
>Ga0169931_10009148_pt1 | contig 14334 bp, 11 predicted proteins | sample Kivu_15m_20L_FD_129675 | JGI IMG/M metagenome (GOLD analysis project Ga0169931, IMG submission 129675) | Freshwater microbial communities from Lake Kivu, Western Province, Rwanda to study Microbial Dark Matter (Phase II) - Kivu_15m_20L... | ecosystem: Environmental > Aquatic > Freshwater > Lake...
ACAACAGTAAGCTTCATCATACGGAAACGTATACCCTATGCTGATTAACCTGCATGGAATGACGATGCCCAAATCAAAGATATCAACAATAATCGCCTTGTATTCGACAACTTCAGTTCCCCGAAGAATACTGTATGTACTGCAAGAAAAAGGAGGAAAAATTGCGAATGAGTCATGCTTTCTGCATACGAGACGGATAACAAACACTCTGAATCTGACCCACGACAAACTACATATGATAACACGATAACTGTTGCAGCTTCTGGTCCCTGCAAGTCAACTTTACAGTAAATCAAATTCTGTTTCATGATATCTCCAATTACACTACAGTAGAGTTGAATATGTTCAATACCGACGAGACGTATCTAGAAGCATTTATTGATAGTATTCCAACGATGCCTCGGGTTCTGCAACGAAATCTAGAACATATCAGGGAATTGGATATGTCCTCGTCGCTACTCATGATGAAACTTAGACAGGCTGAAGATGATTATTTACGTTCAGCTGAGCTTAAGCTTTTATCTTTGCCTGTTTCAAAGAAGCAAAGGGTTGAATCTGATGTGGATATACAAGATGATGAATTGAGTCGAATTTTAAATCCAAATGAAGGTGTCGTGGTTATGAAGGAAAATGGTGATAGTGAACTTGTCATACCCACAACCGAAGAATTGAGAGAGCTTGTCAGTGATCCGTCGCTGGTCTTGATTGCACAATATAGAGCTGATATAAGACAGCGCCTCGAGGAAAAGTCTGTCGTTGCCGAGAATACATATAGTTTAGTGATGGAAACCATGAAAAAGTTGGATCGTGATATTGAAAGCTTGGAAAGGTAGGATTCATGATTCTTGTGCTGGTATGGAATGAATTTATTTATTTGCAAATCTCATCTCTTTCTCTCCCAGTTTACTTAACATTAACAACGTCGTAAGTATATAACAAATTAACTGGCACAACGATGAATATTACTCATGTTTTTCTTTTCCTTACAAAAACTCACCCACTTTTGTTTTTTCTTATAGGCTGTAGAACAATTTGATTTGGTTTCCAGAACAAAACCTGATACATTGGTAGCCATTAAACCAAATTCATTGGATTGGATTTTAGCCAAAGTCGTAATGCATGATCCTGTGACTGGAATGTATACGCTTTCAGATGAAGATGTTGATAGCAGTAACAAAAGTAAGTTTATCCCATCCGATGCGATGAGTTTATAATCGTACGACGATCAGTCATCCTATTTATTTTTTTTTTTCATTTTCAGTTTTCGTGCTTCCTCAATCACAAGTGGTGATACTTACGGGGACTGAAAAATTATCCAAGGGCGACGCAATATTCGCCGTATATCCGGACACGACTTCATTATATCCAGCTACAGTCACTACCGTTCCAAAGAGGGCTAGTAATAACGGGGAAACATTCGTCATGGTACAATTCAAAGATGATAGTGATGAATTTGGTATCACTCACGAAAAGGCGATTCCTTTAAAGTATATAATGAAACTTTAATTCACATGGTTTAAATGGAAAAATAGTTTTATTTTACATCGAATACGTATTTTCATAACGCGTGGCCTACACTTAAGACGTCATCCTTATAACTTAATCTCAAAAATATCTGATTCTCGCCTCGACGAATCTCCATTCAATACTACACTTTTCTCCATGAAATTGGGTTTGGTACATTTCTCTTTACGCTGTTGATTATCTCGGGCTAAGCCTGAAAACATTTTGTCGAAAAAATTCGGCTTATCGTTGTTTGACAATATCGGCGGCTCGTCTTTTATTGACCTATTCTCAGCGCGAGGAGGATTATCCTGCAATTTTTTCATTTGATCTCTCGTCAACGGCTCATGTCGGAATGTAAGTTTGACTGTCTTGTAAGGATTGCAATCACAAATAGACGTTTTCATAATCATATCATGAATCATCTCTAGACTTAGATTTTTATTATCCATCAAGAGTTCATCTCCGATGGAAATTAATCGAGCACCTAATACGGGCCTAATATTCAACAAATCATCAAAGTTATCAAACCCAGAAACAAGAACTACGCACTCGGGGTCACAGTTCACGGTTGGAGGTACTTTCTTTTTGGAATGATTTTGAGTTCGCGAAAAGAAATCATCAATCTTAAATGATAGTCCTGGTCCTTTCAAGGTTGAGTTTTTCATAGTCGGCTCGGTTGTGTTATCATCTGTAACAGCATCAAGCAACTTTCCATCAAGTAACGGTTGACGTGGAGCTGTAACTTCTATTAATTTAAAAATCAATCCTACATGAGATGATGATCCTTCTTTCAATACATATTCAAATGTCTCCGTACTACCAGCTTTTACTTCTAGGTCCGAATGGAATAAATCATCCTTTTGGAAATCAAAACGAACCGTAGGGACACCAGAGTCTGTCACACGCGATATTGTTGATGCTAATGAATCAGTCGATGTTGCACGATCACGTGTTTCAGTTGGTGAGAAGGGTCGAACAGAATACCGTCTTAAGCTGTCTGGGCTCTCGCCATTCGATATTCTTGTCATATCTAAGCTTTGACCCATGAATGAAGCATCTTCTAAAGATATATCAAACGTTGATAAGTCTATAGAATCCATTTTTCGCAGAGTGTCAAAGTCCTCGAAACTGCTAGTCATAGAAAGATGATCAATATCCATATCAAGAAATTCCCCTTGTTTTTTGGATTTTTTGAGCATGGATTCATGTACAGATAGCCGAGTCGTTGCAACGAAAGCATCCTTTTCCAATTCTTCTTTTCGTTTCATGATGATGTATTCTCTAACAGATTTCGCAAAGTACCTTGATTCTTTCTTTTTGAGTTTGAGTTGTGACTTTAAATCTGTTTTTTCCTGATACAAACCTTGAACTGCCGCTTCTAGTTGTTGAATCCGATCAGAGGATTTATTCAGTGCATCTTGAAGTGTATATATTTCAATAGCATTCATCTCAGCTTCAGCTTGGAGGTGAGTCACATTAGACTGTAGACGATGAATGGAATTGATTAGACTTGGAATGGATGTTTCCTGTAAGTCACCATGAGTCTGTAAATAATCTAATTTATGCTGAATGTCTAAAATGTTATCGCAGCCTTCTATATCGTCCCTATTTTCTTTCTTAAAACCTTCCTTAGTTTTAGAAATGGTAGCTCGATCATTTGATACCAGTTTTGTTCGGACAATTATTTTACAATGGTTTGCAAATCGAGGTGTTTCATTTGTAGAATCGATGATGTCATGTTCACTAGATGAGAAGTCTGTTTTGTCCGTAGGATTGACGTAATAGCTCTCATAATCTATGCTATCTACGGAGGCGAGTTTCGAGACCAATGATACAGCATCCATCATGACTTTAAGCTTTCCTTTAAGATCTTCGAGTTCTTGTTGTTCATTGTTTTGGAAAGAAGAAATAGATGTATGACTTTCATGATCTGTAACCCGTTCAGAGGATGAGCCTGCAGACATCAACGTTACAGGGGAATTCATACTGAGAAATGCTATAATATGATAGCGGTATGGGTATGAACTGTATCTCAATTACAGTGCCTATAGAGAAGAGAATCACAATTGGGAACAATAAGACGCTTGCCCACATGTAAGTCAAATGTCATGATCGCAGAAAACAACAATCGTTCAGTGTATGTAGGGTCCTACTTCGTAGTACATAGGGCGCGACATTGATTTTTTAGGTGTAGAGGAGGTTAAAATGAAAGATTCCACTATATAATTTGCAATTTGCGTAACCAGCAGTATGTACAATTTCTACAGGAAGCCACGTGAGGGACGATCCAATCCATCAATTATGTGTAAAGAAGAAAGTACGAAACAAGACAAGACCACCTACCTTATACATGGGCTGACGATGTACATGTTGTCAATACTTTCGATATCCTGAAAGCCTCTTCAAATCCTACATCTGCCAAAAAAATGACAGCAGCGCTTTCTGCAGGATGTGCTTTTATAGCCTTTTCACCCGCTGTTGCACTTCTCTTCATAATGGCGTATTCGAAGGCTCATCTGATCATAGTAGTTACAATATCTGCCTTTACATACCTACTTTCCATATTAACATCGTCATTGGTTTGGTTTGCATTTAAATCCTTGCTCAAGAGTACATCGGCTTCAGCTGCTTTCATTATCCCAACTTCAGTGACGATTCAAACATTATTCAGATGTGGATTCGTGTTGCTATATCACAGAGTTGAGCTTGTTATTCAAAAGAGTATTGAACATCATGAGCGAATGGATTCTTACAATGAAGGAGGTGAGGGAAGCGCGCAATCAACCATGGATAATCCTCGTAGGAATGAAATGAGTCAAACGGCTCGTTTACGTCTTGAAATCAACGATTTTTCTTGTGGATTAGCTGCGGGCCTAGGCTACGGTGGGATGCACACAATCATGCTTTACGGAACTTTACTTGCCAGTGAAAGTGATCGATGGGGTACATTGTATCAAACATCTTGCTCATTTATTCCTAGTCTAGCAAATGCCGCCGTCATTGCTGTATTCTTCTTTTTCCTTGATATAGCCTGGATGATACTAACATTTTATGGTATGAGGAAATTGACGTCATCTTCGGGTTTTGACCAAAGTTCGTCGGGAGGAGTGATCAGGGGAACGATGGTGATAATTTCAGTACTTTTATTACACATCGCCGCTTCTTGTGTTACTCTGATCAACGAGCTCCGTGATGATGGTTGTAAGGTTTCGTTACCGATTCTTGGAGTCTTTGCTGCGGCCATGATTTTTCTTGTTTTTTCTTTACGATACCACATGACATGAGATGTCCTCATTATAGGCTATTCAACAAGGTAATGAGTTATAAGCTTTATGCACGTAGGGACTTAGTTGAGTCAAAGTCGCAAATGAAACAATTGGATTGAATGCGGTGACGTCATTCTTCATCAGCCCTGGCCAAATCAATCTGATCGAGCTTCTGTTTCAAGATATTTACGAAATCCTCTAATTTGACTAATCTCTCTCTCAATAGTTCCACTTCATGTAATGCTTGGGCTACGTTAACCCCATTTATTAGAAGGTCGCCATTTACTGTTGCTTTACGAGTTGTTAGTCCTACAGCATCTACAGTTCCTAGCACAGTCACTCCACCTGTACACTCAAGGGACTGCGTTATTTTGGCCACAGTTGACGTCAACACTGACGACACAGTAATTTCATTTACTTCTGCCTTTCCGTGAACTTTCATGTCGCCTTTGTTGATCACTGTATCTGCGGTAATAAAACCACTAGCGGAGACATCCTGTGTATAAATACGCGAGCTGAACATCGATTTAGACTTGACATCATTATTCACCGCCAAAGAATTTACGAGCAAGGATCCTGTTATATTGGCCGTGTTCAACAGGGCATCGTCTGCAGAAACTTTGTTTGAAGTTATGGCTTCCGAAATAAGCTCCCGTGAGAAAATCGACGGAGACGAAACTGCATTTAATGCGGTAATGTTTAATGATATCATTTCTCTACGTGATACCATTAAATCGCTCGATTGAATTGTATGTGCATGAACAGAGCCTGACAAAATCGTGATTGTATCGTTGGCTATGATTACGTCACAATTTCCTACACAAAATTTTCCAGATACATTCAGTTCGTTTGACACGGTGATGATTTCAGTGGTTATCGGTCCCTTGGCGGTGAGTCCTTTCATGGTTACCACCCCTTCGACTCCCATATTCGTAGATACATAAACAGATCCAGCCTTTAGCCTTAGAGATTGTTGCTCAGTGTGGTCTCCAAAGTAGAGGCCGTCCTCGATTGAAACTGAGTGCGATCGTATACTTTTCATCGCCTTTAAATCAGTGCATGTCAATGTTTTACTGATATCCGCCGTCTCACTTTCAATATTACTCGAAACACTTATATTTGACCATATTTTTACCAGCCCCATGACTTCAACGGTGCCGTTGACGCTGTATAATCCAGAGGCAGCATACATTCAGTTATGTTCGGAAGATGAATGGGTAATTTATAGAGAATTAATAAAGGATCCCGAAAATCCAGACTTACGTCAAAGTCCCCATGGTGCTAGTCGAAGCTTCGAAGGATCTCGTTTGCATCCCCGCATTACAAGTGATGTTTCCTCCAACATGTAAATTTGTGGTATTTACTGTGTCAGCGTGAACTTCCTTGGCTTTAAACTGTTGGCATTCGATGAATGTTGACACATTCATAGTCTTAGCATCTAAAGTCTCGATTGTGCTTTTGTCTTTAACAAAAAGACTATTCGCAATTAATGATTTACGAGTCTCAATATCACCATCCGAGATAACCATCCCACATTTTAATGTATCTTGGACATACAATAATTTAGTGGTCAACGCCTGATCAACGTTCACCTTCGGAGCGCTTACCGTTCCTTGAGCTAAGATATCTCCGTTCGACATGAAGCTACCATCGACGATTAGCTCTCTTGCGACTCGCATGTGAGAGGCAAGCAAGGACGACATTGTCGAATTATTCGTCACCTGCAATGCTCTACACGCTATGTCACCATCGAACTTCGCATTTCTCATGAATGCCGACCCGACTACGTTTAAATCACCTCCGTGTAACGAATCAGTACTGAGAGAGGATAGAGAAGCTTTACCTTCGACCTTTAATTCCCTAGTTCTAAGATCATTCATAAAGACAGTTCCAGTCATATTTGCATCACCAGTAACATACATCTGTTTGGAATTCAGCTTGCCAGCAATATCGACTGAGCCGGTAACACTCATAGTCTTTACTTCTGCTTCGTTAATTTTCATCTTTTTTCCAACATACACGTCACCTTGGAAAGATGCATCTAGTGAATGCAGCTGCCCAAATACTTTGACACTATTATTCACTTCAATATCTTTACTTCTCACAAGCCCTAAGATTTCTATCGCCTGACTTTTAATCTCATTAGCAGCTATGATCGATCGCGCTTCAACACGGCCTCTCGAAGTCAATGCACCTACTGTCACTTGCCCATTTATAGAAGAGTCACTTGTGACATTCAAAACTCCGTTTATTCTCATAGACGTAGATGATAAATCATGAGTTATTATTGCTGATGCTTCAATACGAGCAGCGTTTACTTTTGCTTTTACATCCATCGTTGAGGCATCAATATGAGAAGTGACGGTTAACTTTCGCACGGCGGCATCTCCAATGACTATGAGTTCTTTCTTGATTTGCAACTCCTCAAGTGACGAACGACCAGCCTCGGATACAAGAGTCCCAGAAAATTTAGCGTCACCGCGATTTGAAAATGTAACTTTTGGTCGTCCATGTGGATCTGAAAAGGAATGCAGTATGTACTCCTTCGGCACTTGCTCGAAAGCTGCTGAGCATTGGATAGATCGCGAAGCGATAAGTAAAGAAAAAAATATTCTATACTTGTACATCGTTGATCTCGTATAATTATTATAATTATGTTTTGATTTGACTGGATTTGATTCAATACTTTTTCGAAAAAGTATGCAGTATCGCAGCGCATACTGTATGTTTCCTAATTCCCCCCTCTTAATAAACACAATACTCCTTACTTTCAATCGAGTTCATTCCTCTGCATAAGATGCCAAGTCTTTCGTCAAGTTTTGAAGTGTACACGAAAGATGATATGCAAAAACAGAAAGATGAAATTGATGGGCGCCTGTCGAAACAGGCGAATGCAAGGTATTCACCAATCCATTATCTTGGTTTGTGATTGAATAAGATCATGTTGTAAGGCTAATAGTTCCGAAACATTCTTTCCATAGTGAAAAGAACACATCTATCCTTGATGATTCGATCGAAAGGTATGGGGCTAACAATACCTTGAGACATAGGCGCAAGAGCAAAACAACTCATCTCCACGAGATGGAAACCAATTGTTTGAGCCGAAATTTTGAGATTCCAAAGAAGGTGAATGATTCTCGAGATCCTTGCGATGGGTCTACAATTCTCAGCCAATCGCTTCATCAGCGAGTGGATTCATTCAGGATACCACTCCCAGATTTTCCAGTAACCACTCGAACCATAGGTGAAGGTGTACCAGAGCTGCACTATATTGGTGAAATCAGTCATGGGTCCAATTTCGGTCAAAACTTCATCTCATGCAAATGGACGTTTGAGTGGGGGAGCTCATGGTCTCTTCTAGAAGGCGAATTCAGTGGTCAAAGTCAATTTGCATTGTCGAGTGATGACGGGGATTATATTTGGAACCACCCTCTTGACATCCACTTCGCCTGTACGAGCCTCAGAGGATGGCCGCGTCTTGTACTGGAAGTTTGGGAGCTCGACGAGTATAATCGATTATCTCTAATAGGTTATGGCTATACTCATTTACCATCGTCTGTAGGTAAGTTTACTTAAAATGATTTCATTGAATTATTAACATGCAATTTTATTTTAAATGAAGAAACATCACCCGCCTTATGATTTATAGGTGAGGCCTGCTTAACAATTCCTTGTTGGCGCCCTTATGTCTCTACCGAGAACGAAATGAAAGACTTCTTCTTGGGATATTCAATACCACAGCAAGATTCCACGCTCGTTTATGGCAAACCGTGGGATATCAGGCATAACATTATCACTATTCCAAAAGGACAGGTTTGTTCACACAACGAGCATAAGCTCTGAATTTGAATCGTTCATTATTCTCGAACTCAATTTTTCTCTAAATTTTCGATTGACCCAGGTTCAAATACGATTGTCCACAATATCACGGTATATGACAGATCAACATGTTGACGTGAACTAATTTTCTTCGGCATGGGTAGCCTCAGAAGGATTTAGGGGGCGTGACCAATGATTTCGTAAGACTCTTGGCGATATAGCTCTCAAATTACGCGGTGATGAAAGAGTCCCTTGATGATTAGATGAAAACTGTTGAACAGCACTATACATGCTTTGCCTCCCTATAACAGCTGTAGCGGCTTCATGTATATCCTCTTTTGTGACCATGTTGTTTCGGCAGAAAGGACAAGAATCATGTTTCTCGAGCCATTGAAAAATACTGATAAAAACATGCGGGGATGAAAGGTGATAAATATGAGATAAACATATAAATTCTTTGATGTTGAGTAGTTCATAGGTACCTACCACTCCTTATGGAAGCAGTGTTGGCAATTCTTCGATTGCACGATGTCTTCACCCTGAACTACGGATTGGGGATGGAATTTAAGATGAGATTACAATACCAAAATGTTAGGATCATTTCTCATATTTGGTTGTGCAAAATATAACTTGTGGAATCTTACCATACTCATCGAGACAGATGGCGCATGCCCGACCTTGCGAGGAATTTTCATCATGCTGCTCTTCCAAATAATCAAATTTCTTCGGTCTTTCATCAAGTTCATCGGGGAAGCGTAGGAAAAGGCTTTCGTTCGATGAGTGAGATCCAGTCCCAGAGTCCTCACCAGGTTCATTCATGACATCTTCATTCTCACTATCATGGTCGACTGTCGTTCTTGGAGTATCCGGGATAGCATGAGTAATGGACTGACCTTCTAGCGAAATCACGCTAGCATCTGAATTTTCTCGCTTGGAAAAGCTTTCTGTTAGTCGATCAACTATTGATCGTTTTCTTTTCTCCTTTTCAACATCAGATATGGCCTAATACAGAACCCGAAAACTATAAGTGAACGGGATATGCAAATTGATGGAGGAATTTACCATCGTGGAATACATCTACGACATAATCTTACCTTGCTATCGGATTCTGAGAAGAAAGTTTCTAAGACTGCACGGCGTTGCCGCGGTGTTAAGTTTGCGATGATACCTTCCCGAACCACTATAGACGGATTCTCCTCTTCACTATCCGTTCGACGATTAAGAATTGAACGGATGAGTTGAACACAGAAACAGAGCACACAACCCACAGTAACGCACAGTACTGTTAGTAATACCGACAGTAAAGTGAGATCATTTACATTTGAAGACGTCTCCAATCGACGCAAGTACCGTCGGTTCATTAGAATCTTGTGATCGTAGGTTGATGTGTAGGAGATTATTCTCAATCGCTCAATATGCTCCTCTAACAGAGATAGTTGGATGAGAGGTGGTGTGCGCGCTCAATATGCTCCTGTAACAGAGATAGTTGGATGAGAGGTGGTGTGCGCAGTGTGAGAACCTCCTTATTTAAGATAAGGAAAGATTGATTTAAGCGTATGAATCCTCTAGACAGTGCAATAGATAGGTTTCAACGTTTCAACGCAATAACCTTTTCTTGAGAACAAACGCATCAAAACTTTTGCTCCGCAAGACCACCAACGGAAATGAGTACTGGATACATACATATGTGACTTGTTCAGCAAAAATACTACTGTACATACAATGGTTGTCAGTTGCCATCATCATCCCATCAATAATACATTACTGTGCTGTAATGCAAAATGCAAAAAAGGTACTTTACGACTTAACGTAGCAGTCAGTCATCGTCATCATCATCATCAACTTATCTACCCTTCTTCATCAACCTTAACGACATGTCTAGTAGATCCGGAGCTACTGCTCTGCCGATAGGGCCAGATGTTTCCACAGTTTGTTATGATCCTGAAGTTTCGATATCTCAGGCCTATGTTGTAGTGCAGCAGCCTACAACCGTACCTATAGCCAACCTCGTTTCCTCGCAAAAATTAGTGTACTCAGGAAATCTCATCGACGTTAATTCTTCCTACATTGTATATGGTGTCAAAAATGGATTGGTCCGAATAATCGATCGTCATTCAGCAACTCGGACACTTCTCAGAGGTCATAATGAATCGATTAAGGATGTAGCATTTTATCCAAGCTCTGATGGAACAGAGGCAAATGTGGTCGCTACAGTTGGTGGAGGAAGAAGTACCGAAAATAACGTTTTAATCTGGCGCATTTTAAAAGACGGCCCTGATAATCTTACAACTGAAAAGCTTCTTGAGATAAAACTTCGTTCTGCAGAGAGGATTATCTGGCATCCTTTCCATCCGAATCAACTTGTGCTATCTCATCGTATTACTAGTGAAAGTGATGGTGGCGGGATTTGTTCTGTGACTGTCGCTAGCTATCTTGTCACAACAAATATTATGACTGAGACCCATAGTAACACTGAGGGACATTGGGGACATGCAGTATGCTATGCGAAGAATGAATCTAACGCTATTCCTGGTGCCCTACAACTTGTCGTGGGAGGGCTCCAGAATCCAAATGATGCGATGATTCAGGATATGTGTTGGTCGCAAAAAGATACGCGGCATATTATGACGGTTCATTCAGATGGTGCCATCCGGCTTTGGGATCTATCGTCACGGGTATATGTCTCATACTCTGGTGAACAAACGGATGCGAACAATACAAACGCAACGACGTCAAAAATATCTGCCAAGTGTCTTTTCAAATTACAAATTAATCCCAAGGCGAAAAATTATAAGGATGCTGATCAATACATGGTCTCAGATGACTTGAAATCGCAAAGATGCATATTCTTACACAAATACGACCATGCAGGGTATGGTTCTCCCCTAGACGTTGAAACCTTGCTTACAGCACCCTTTATCACTTCCACTCGAAACGGTTGTACCGTGACACTATGGACGCCCTTCTCTTCTACTGGCTCTTTACCGTCCGCGGTTAAGGTGTTTGAATTGACTAAGGGAACCTATCATCTTTCAATTTGTACCATACCTCAAGCGTCTCTAACTACAGACATGTATCCCTCCACATATTTGATATTCGCGGATGAATCGGAGGGTTATATTTATGCTCTACACTTTTCTGCCCGTGGATCTGAGAAAATGAAGGTGGATGGCTCGTCTGAATGTACTGTTAGTGACTTTGATTTCGTCGTTCCGTTTCAAGCAGTATACCCTGTATACTCTATGTGCACACGTTCGTCTGAATTGTCAAAAGATATTGAATTGTTTTGCGTTCAGAGCAAATCTATACAAATGCTGTCCTTGGCATCCTCCAAATGCTCCGCCCCACCGCCCTTGAGTAATGATAAAGAAATCCTTCCTCCAGGCGTAACCTGCCTTTATTGTGCATACGAGGATCGCAACAAAAAATTGGCGATCTCATCGTATGATTATGAGGAATTGGATGAAATCGATACCAAAGTAAATCGGCTCAAACTTGGGGGTTCGATCGATCAAGATGCTGATGAAGACGATATTAATTCAGCCAATCAACTGAACGCGGAATATGGCGATACAGTAACAGGGTCTCTGCCTGATTTTTCAGTTGGAGATCGCACGGATGCCTTTTCTAATTGGCTTGGAAGCCTTGCATCTATGGAACAGCAAAACTTTGTGCCTCCCACACCGCAAGTTACTCCACACGTTACGCCACTTGTCAAGAGTAAAGTAGCCGATAAATCAATTCTAAGTGGAATCCGTGATATATCCGATTTATCTCTCCCAACATCCGTATCTGATAGCTCTACTACCAATATTCGTGATCATTGTGCACTACCTGTAGATGCCGTGCAAGCGCCGCTTCTGATACCTAGTGAAGTATTTTCGGCATCAGCATCATCAAAAGTTGTCGAGCTCCATGAATCGATAATGCAAGGAAGAAAAACCGAATCTGCAGTATCAGTGCTTGATGGATCTACGACTACTACACCATTTGAGGGTAAAAAGAATATTCCCACTGACAAGAAAGCCACTGACAACAAGAGTTTAGTCAAAGCTGGTTTTTCTGGATCTGGATCACTCAAGGTTTTTGATCAAAAAGGTACAAAATCATCATCAAAAGAACTTTGTCTACCGAAGGCAGACAGTAAAGTTACCATTCTTAAACGAACCGAGGAAAGTGAGTCTCAGGATATCATCAAATCAAGCGTTCCCTTTTCTATGGAGGAGCTCGAAGTTATTATTCGAAAAGCTGTGGCTTCACAACTCAAGCATCAGGAACAGATGCTTGTGATGGAGATCCAAAAATCTGTTCGAAGCGAAATGCATTCCTTTATACTCCCTTCTCTTAATACAACTATAACGCAGTCGATAGAACAAGCTATTTCAAAAACATTGGAGCCAAGTTTATCGAGTAAAATACAAGAGGTATCGGGCTCGCACTTGAAAGATATGATTGAGACAGTCAAGATGCTGATTAATGATACTTTTTATTCGAGTATGCGTGAGTTTATGGTGCCTGCTTATGAATCTGCAACTAAAGAGATGTTTGGACAAATTTCATCCACGCTACAATCGGGTTTGACGACAAATCATAATGGAAATAACGATTTACTAAAGGTTGTTCATCATATGGCAGAGAGAATGAATGCTATGAGCAAAACGATTGAACTTCTCATCGCGACCGTGAATCATTTATCTAGTAGCCTCAATGCCGTTGATATAACACCGTCATCAGAGCTTTCTGTTCAAGATTCAAAGCAATCTCTTAGACAAGAGATAGAACATTTTCTAAATATCAAGGAATACGAACGAGCATTTACAAAGGCATTGTCGATATCGGATGTTGAATTCGCTCTGCTTGTTTGTAAAAATGCCGATTTGCAAACAGTTCTTGAGGGAGAGTTCCCATGTCTAAGTCAACCAATTCTACTTTGCCTGATGCAGCAACTAGGAACGAACATTGCAAATGCATCAATAGACGACACAAAATTGATAGTGGCATGGCTTCAAAGCATTGCAATAATCCTCGATCCCAACCACGATACTATCAAAAAGCATGTAGCCAATATCTGTGCTCAAGTTACGGACAACATAAACAGGAAGTTATCAATCTGTGATTTTTCCATACGGCGCCCTCTTCAAATGCTATTGCAAGTGATTCGTGGTATATGTACAATCTAAAACGAAATGAAACGTTCTCAATTATTCTATATCTAACATGGGAGAGATCATTGATTACAATAGGGCTTATGTTTTGCAACACATTGGCTAAATAATTTATACGCTACTTAGTCATTATCACTAATAATTAAAGTAAAACTTCAGCTGCCATGAGCCAACTGCTGAGATCTACAACAGGAGATCATGTCGTATAGACGCGACTATCAACTTAAAAAACGACTGCAAGGTATCGGTTAAACACTGATAGTGATATCCGTGAGGATCTTGGATTCACCCCGTGACTCGGTGAAACAGTCTTTCACAACCCATCTCCGCATGAACTCATACGCGAGGACGATAAGCCCACCGATCAAGGCAGGGATATATCCCTCGTAGGATATCAACGGTCTTGTCCCCATGACGGTATTCATGAACGGGACATATGTACAAAACATGGCCCAGCCAAAAGAGAACAAAATTGAAAGATAAGCGAGGCGATTCTTCAACATTCTGTTTCCACATGGATACCCCGAGGACGCACGACATACGTATAAAACGAAGTATTGAACCAATACTATCGAGAC
>Ga0169931_10009149_pt1 | contig 14333 bp, 13 predicted proteins | sample Kivu_15m_20L_FD_129675 | JGI IMG/M metagenome (GOLD analysis project Ga0169931, IMG submission 129675) | Freshwater microbial communities from Lake Kivu, Western Province, Rwanda to study Microbial Dark Matter (Phase II) - Kivu_15m_20L... | ecosystem: Environmental > Aquatic > Freshwater > Lake...
TATATAGAAGTAAAATATAAATTTGTGAATGGATATATAGATATATTAAATAGGAAATATAAAAAGGAGATAATGGATGAATATATAAATGGAAATTTATTTAATAAATATAAAAATTATAATAATTATGAATTAGATGAAGAATTGATAATAATATTATGTTCATTTTCGTATAAAAAAAACAAGGAAATATTTAGTAAGAAAATAAATAATATAATAAATAAAGATGAGGAAATACAAAAAATAGTATTAGAACATAATAAATTTATGTTAAGAAAGAATAATAGAAATAAAGAAATAGGAAAAATAGCAGAAGAAAATTTAATAAATAAATATTTACCCGAAATACTAAATAAATATAATATATTTGAGAAAAGTAAAATAAAAATTGTAAGAAATGATTATATATATTGTTATGAGAAGAAATATAAAAATTATGAAATAAAATTAGATGAAACCCGTGGAAGACAGAAAAAAGAAGTTGATGCGATAATATATTATAAAAACATATTTTTATGTTTGATAGAAGTAAAATCCAATCCAGATGAGATAGCAGGAATAATAAATACATATGAAAATTATTTCAATAAATATAAGAATCATTATGTGAAGATAGGAGATAAAAAGATAGAGATAAAAAAGAATAGAATAATGAGGAATATGTGGATATTATCAAATATAAATATAAAGAATAAACATAGATTATTTAATTTTGATATAAAAAGTTATATGAAAGAGAATATGGATATAATAAATATGTTATTATATATAAAGAAATATAATAATGAAAAATATAAAATATTTATGCAAAGTGATGTAAATATAAAAATCTTTGAAAATTTTTTTAATAATAAAAGTAAATATAGTTATGTAAGCAATATTATACAAAAATATAAGGTTTTAGCAAATGAAAAAATATAAAAATTAAATATCATTTAATTCTTCATCTAATAATTCTTTAATTTTATTTTTTCGTTCAGTTTTATAATATTGTCCATAATACCAGTCAGGAGAATAACGATAATAACCATAACCATCATGTCTATAATTATTATTATTAGGTGGTGTTAAAGTATATTTTAAGATTTCTTCATCATCACTATCACTATCAGAATTTTTATTTAATTTAATATTAGAATCATAAAAATAAATAATCATACTTTTAGAAATAACATAATCAATAGGTTTAATTCTAATAAAACGAGTATAAATATCAACAGAATTAATTTTAACAGTATAAGAATTGGTATTAGCATCAAAATCTTTATAATAAATCCATTTATGAGTTAAAGAATCTTTATAATAGACAGAATATTTTTTAACATAAGAATCATTATAAATATTATCAAGAATATAAATATAAGGTTTATTAGTATCATAATAATAATAATTATAATTACTTTTTCTTTTTGGAAATATTCTTTTATTAGGATATTTTCCGAAAGTTGCAATATTTAAAATATTGACAAATTTACCAAAATCTATTTCATAATAACAATTTTCATTAGAATTAATTAATTTTTTCTTTTTTTTCTTTTCAATAAAAACTTTTTTACAAAACATTTTTAAGTTATCAATTTGTGGTTCATTCCATTGTAAATTACAATATTTTTTTAATGTTCCTTCAGTATCATCGTCATTACCATTAAAAATATAAATATAATTTGGATCATAAAATTTATTATTCCATTTTAACCAAGAAATATCATTTAGATTATTATTTATTAAAATATATTTTTGAATAGGTATATTAAAAATTTTACAAATAACGCCATTATCAGGATCCCATTTTTCAGTTATTTTATTAGATTCTTTATGTAATAATTTATATAATTTCCATTGATGTTTTTTATTTAATGGTCTTGATTGAAAATTATTATATTGATAATATCCAGAATTAGTATGACAATTTATAAAACTATTATCAAATAAATTATCAATATTAGTAATAGGTATTTCATCTTTTTTTAATTTTCTATCACAATCTAAAACATAATTAGTTGTTTTATTAGGGTTTTTATATCTTAATGTATGATTGTCTCTATGCCAATTGTATTTAACTTCATCAAACATAATAATTATTTACTTTATTATTATAGTATATATAAAAATCAATTTTTTTAAATAAAATAAAAAAATTATTTACAAAATATTTTATCAAATAAATTATTAATATAATTATTATTAATTTTATTATTTTTGTGAGTATTAGAGATGCTATCAATAATTTCTTTAATAATAATTTTTCTATTATTATCTTTTTCTAATAATAAAGATTTAGAGAGGAGATTAAGAGAATTAAAAGAATTATTATTATTTTTATAGAATTCTGCAAGAGCGATAGAACAAGTGATATTATCATTGTCTGAACCAATTAATAATAATTCTTGATTATATTTAGGATTATTTTCAAAAAGAGATAAATAATAATATGCTTCATAGATATTTAAACTAATAAAAATAAGTAAATTATTATATAATTCATTAAAATCAAGTTCATATTTATAATATAAAAAGAGAGCATTAACAAGTTTATAATTATTATTTTTATTGGGTGATTTTATGATAAAATTAAATAAATATTTGGTATTAGAAGATATCATATTATTTAAAAAATAAATATAATTTGCTTTTGGAATGTGTTCAGAAATAATTAATAAAATTTGAATATTATAAATACTTTTAAGATTATAATTATTAGTAAATTTTTGATTACAAAAAGTTTTTAGATATAAATTAAATACTGATAAATCAATATATTTATTAATAACAATAATATTGTAAAATATTGATTCAAATATTTTATTACAATCTTTATTTTTATTTATGCAAATATTAGTATAAATATTATATAATATATTTATCATCTCTAATATATTATTTTTTTTGTGTATCTCATTAATTATTTCCTCTATTATATTTATATTCTCTTTTTTATATTCAATAAACAATTTATTTATTTTTATCTTATTCTCCTCAAAATTATTATTATTCTCCTCTATTTTTATTTCTATTTTATTATCACTATTATCAATTTTATTATCACTATTTTGTATTTTATTATCACTATTATCAATTTTATTATCACTATTTTGTATTTTATTATCACTATTTTGTATTTTATTATCACTATTTTGTATTTTATTATCACTATTTTGTATTTTATTATCATTATTTTGTATTTTATTATCACTAATATCTAGATTATTATTACTAATATCTAGATTATTATTAGTATTATCTATATTATTAATAGTATTATCTATATTATTAATATTATTAGAAATATCTAAATTGGTGTTATAATTAAGGGAATCAGAAAAATTGATAAAAATAAAATCATCATCGGAATCATTATAATTAATATTTAAATTATTCATTAATATATAATTATAAAAATAAATTTATAAATATTATTATTTATAATGAAAGTAATAACATTTAGTTTATGGGGTGATAAAAATATTTATTTGACAGGAACTATAAAAAATATTGAATTAGCAAAAAGTTTTTATCCAGATTTTTATATTTGGATTTATATCCATAAAGATACTGTTCCATAAGATTTTATTAATAAATTATCTATTTATAATAATGTAAAAATAATATTTAAAACAGGAAATTTACTTAAAATTAAACCAATGATGTGGCGATTTGAAGCAATTGATGATGATGATGTTGAAATTATGCTATCTAGAGATACAGATACAAGATTTTTATTAAGAGAAAAATTAGCAGTTGATGAATTTATTAATAATGATAATTATTTATTACATATTATGCGAGATCATCCTTGGCATTTTTCGTTAATTCAAGGTGGTATGTTTGGTGTTAAAAAAAGTAATATCAAATGGTTACCTCTTATTAATAATGTAAAACAAAATAATAAACATAGAGATTATGACCAAACATTTCTTTCTAAAATAATTTATCCACTTTATAAAAATAAAATGCTTATTCATGCATCTTTTAATAAATTTGAAAAAGATATCATTAAAGATTTCCCTATCCCATATAAAGATAATGATTATAAATTTGTTGGTGAATATATTTATGAAGATGAATCAAGAGATCCTAAATTAAAACAAAACATAATTGATGGTTTTATTATATATAATGGAAAAAAATATTCATAATTTATAAATTTTATTAAATAATAATAATAATATAAATATCCTAAAATAACAGATTTAATTAAATAAAAATATGGCGGAAAACTCATTATAAAGTAATATAACGAAGTTAAAAATATTATAAAAGATTTTCCGCCAGAATAAGAGATTTAAATAAATAATAAATTATATTTTTAATTTTATAACTTTATTAGTGATATTATCTCTAATAAATTGAATATTATCTAATATAATATAACCATTATTATTAAAATCTAATAATTTTAAATCATCTAAAATTTTATTAGAACCAAAATAATCGTGTTTAATAACATTATTATCGGTAAAATTATGAGCTAAAGTGCAACAAGGAATATTAAAATTATCACCAGAATATACGATATGTCCATTATCTAGAACTAGATTATATAAAAATTCAATATTATCATTAGTATTAGTAGTTTTAAAATAAATATCTTTAGGAAAAGACCAAATATTATTATGAAGAATAGGATGATAAGGAGTTAAACCAAGATTATTATCAATATGAGAAATTACTGGATTAGAGCATTTATATTTAATAATATATTTAATTTTAGTTATATTATTATTACTAGTTATAATATAATCATTAACAGATAATTGAGAAATAAGTTTATAATTATCTGGAGTTTTAATTTTAGAATATTCAGTAAAACAGCCACCTGAAACATTATAATAATTAGAAATATTGATATTATTGATAGGTGGTGGAATATCTAAAAATATTTTTTCAATAATATTTTGTTTTTCAATAAATTCTGATGATTTATATAATTGAAGTGTTTCATCTTTGAAATTCATACAGAAATAATTTTTATGTGCCAAATATAAACCTCTTAAATAGTGAATTCCCCATCTATTAAACCAATTATTATTACTAATTGCTTTATATATTTGTGCTTTATCATTATTATTATTATTATTATTAAATAAATCTATAATAGCAGAATTATAAAATGTATCTTGATTATTAACATTATTTTCAAAGAAATTAATTGTAGAATTTAATAAATTATTATTTGGATTAACAAGTAATTCAAGAAGTTTATTATAATAAATATTATTATCATATATATTTTTAATATTATTATTAGCGGTAATCCAAGCTAAAAAATTAATAAAAACAGAACCAATCATAGAACAATCAGGAATAAATCCAAATATTCCATTATATTTACTAGAAATATCAAATAATAATTTAGAATTTATATTATAACCAAATCCAAAAGTGTGTATTTCAAAATTATTTATATTATTTTCTATAACATAATTATTTAATGTTTCCAATATTCCTCGTGGTGGATCTGAATTACTCTCTCCATCTGTAAATATTAAAATTTTTACTTTATTTTCCGTATTCTCTTTATTCTCTTTATTCTCTTTATTCTCTTTATTCTCTTTATTTTCTGTATTTTCTTGATTATAACTAGAAATAATATTAAGAGCTTTAAGGATGCCATCCCAAAGATTAGTGGTAGAATCAGGATGAATAGAATTGATGATATCAGAGATGATATTTTTATTAATTTCGTTCATAGCGAATGAGTTGGTATTAATAGTAGCATAATTAGAGAATGTAATAATAGAAAGAATATCAGAGGAGGAAAGATAATTGATAATAGTTTTAAGAGTATGTTTAACGAGAATCATAGGAGTCATATTATCATTTTCATAACCAGGAGTAGAAATAGTGGAACCCATACTACCAGATTTATCAATAACACAAATAAGATTTGTCATTTATATAATAATATATAAATTTTAAACTTTATATTTTAATTTAAATATAAAAAATTGAAATTATAAAAATATAGAAAGATAATATATAAGATGGAGTATATATATGATAGGATAAACAATAATATAGTAAGAATAGTAGAATATTTAGATTACAATAGTTATGAGAATTTGATAGAAAGTGAGAAAATAAATAATAAAAAAATGGAGATAATAAGAGAGGTTAATAATTATATGATGAATAAGAAGGATAGTAAATTATATGAATATAAAAAAAGATATTATGAAAGATATATGATAGGATATGATAAATTGGAGATAGCGTGGAAAAATAATAATGAGTATTGGCGATTAATAGAAAATGAGAATGAAAATTACAGGAGAGAATGTAATAAAGATAAATATTATAGATTAAATTATGTGTGGTGGTTTGATGTTAATTATGTATTTAAGAATATACGTGGAAAATATAGATTTAAATTAAAGATGAATAAAGGTAATTTAGAGATGATAAATTATAGGATAACAAAGAATAATGGAATAATGGAAGAGGAAAATATAGATTTAAAAAACGTGGAAGATTATAAAAATATGGAGATAATAACGAGATATATAGATGTAAAAAAGGATGATGAAATAAATGTAAGATTTTATGAGACAAATACATTAAAGAATGACATAGAGATATATGGAATAGAATATGTATAAAATTGAAATAAAATATATAAAGATAATATATTTAAAAATGGAAGAAAGAAAGGAATTTATAAAAAACAAGATAGAAGAAATAAAAAACAGGGAAGAAGCAATAAATATTTATGTAAATAAAGATGTGATGAAATATACGCCAATTATAGTAGATAATATAATAAAAAATATAAAAGATAAAAAAATAAATTATACAAAAGTAATAAACGATGAAATAGATATAATAATAACACATATAACGGTAAATACAAAAAGATTATCAGAAAAAGCAATAAATATAGTAATAAGTGGGGAAAGTGATGAAAGAAATGCAGAAGAAACATTTGATTATTCGATAAGTACGATAAATAATTTTAATAGTGTAAATAATATATATGTACCTCAATTATTTGTATCATTATATGAACATAAACAGTCAATAAATCCGAAAGATTATATTAGAAAAAAAAATAAATTTTGTGCATATATGTATAATAGGAGTGTACCGATAAGAACTTTTTTATTTAATTCATTAAATAAATATAAAAAAGTGGATGGATTAGGTAAATGTTGTAATAATGTGAAGATAAAGGATAGTAGATTTACATATAATAATAGAGAGACATATAATGATATAGCGGTAAAAATATATTCTGAATATAAATTTGTATTGGCATTAGAAAATCGAGTATGTGATGGATATTTTACAGAAAAGTTAATAAATCCGATAATAGCAAATTCAATACCAATATATTATGGTCATTCGTCAGCATTTAAATATATAAATAAAAAAAGAGTAATAAATATAACAGATTTTAGTAATATAAATAAATTTTTAAAATATATAGAAGAAATAGATAATAATGATGAATTATATAATAAAATAATATCTGAACCAATATATGTTAATAATATAACAAGTCAAGATATTATTACAAAATTAGAAGAAAATATTTCTAATATTTTTATTTAATATAAAATTATTTTTTTATAAATATAATTTATATTTACTTATGATTCAAAATATTCCGTCATTTTTATCAGCACTTGCTATTGCTTGGTGGATGTATACTAACAAACCAGAAGGTATGCTTCAATTAGTTCTTGTTTTAGTAGTTGTATGCAGTTTATCTTCTGCTTTTTCTGAAAATAAATCTGTACAAACTACTCCTCCTGTAGTAATTTCTACTACATCTGGTGTAAGAGCAAATGGTGAACAAAGAACCGAGAAATTTGTTTCTGTTGATGTACCAAGTGGTTTAGCAAATATGTTAGGTTTATAAAAAAATAAAAATTAATAATTAATAATATTGAGAAATTTTTTCTTGAAAATTACATTTAATAATATTTATAATAAGTGTATATTTAATTTTTTCTTGTGTTAGTTTATCTTTATCACTCCATTCTTCACACAAAGAATATTCAATTTCTTTTAATTTATTCTCCAGCATAATTATTTGATATGCAGGAAAGCTTGGTGTTGCCTTCTTTACAATACTAAACATTTTCTTATTTTATATACAAAATATTATAAATTTCAATTTTTTTAATTATAAATTAAAAAAAATAGTAATTAAAAAAAATTGAAAAAATAATATTATAATATATAATATAAGTATAATAATATGTCTCAATTTAATTTTGAGGATGATGATGAATTTAATAAAGATTTAGAATATAATCCATTTAGACCTTCAAGAAATAACAAGAATGTATATAAACCGATAATAGAAAAATATTTATATGTAGTAATGTTTGAAAACAGACCAATAAAAATTTACAAAGATATAAATAAGGCAAAACAATTTTGTATTGAAATAAGTGGTTCAAGAATAGAAACAGTTAAATATATAAAATAATATAATTAATAAAAATAATAAAATTAAATATTATCAATAAGAACAGTTTGAAAATCACCAATAGTATTACAATAACAGAGATAAAGATATTCAAAAACGAAATTAGACTTATTATCATTATTAGACTTATTATCATTATTAGACTCATTATCATTATTAGACTCATCATCATCATCATTAGATTTAGATTTTTGAGATTTAAATTTTTTGTATTTATAAGTGAATAATATAGTTTTACCTTTTTTGTTAAGAATATTAATCATATCGTTTTGTTTAATAAGTCCTTCATTATTATAAGAAACCAAAATATATTTAGATTGTAAATTAGTTATTAAATTTTCAAAAGTTTCAGTAGCTTTTCTTTTTATACAATAATTAGATTTATTTGAATTTATTAATCCTGTTTTACCATATGGAATTATATTATTATCATATCTACAAATAAAATTTAAAGGATGATAATTAGTACTATATTGTCTATTATTATAAGGTAAATCTAAATATACAATATCAAAATTATTATTTAATATATCATTATTATTAATATCTAAATTAAAAACAGTATTAAGTTCTTTATTAATAATATTTTTTCTTTCATGTATTGGTTTAATAGTTAAATCTTTTAATGAACTTTTTTTATATTTTTTCAAATAAGCACCATAAACAGAGGCAGTATTAGCAACTTTATCAAAAGAAGAAATTAAAGAAGCTAATAAAAATATATATTCATCATTATCAATTAAATTATTATTTAATAAATTTTTAATATGTTCAATAATAGCATCAGCTTTATTAGCATTAGAAATAGTCCAAAACATTCTTTTATCATTACCTTGTTCAGAATAATTATTAGAGATAAGATTAAAATTTTTATTATTAGATTCAGAAAGTAAATTAAGTTCAGAAATAATTTTTGTTAATTTATCAGAATAATTAACTTTAATGAGTGAGAAAGCTAAAATATAACTATAATATTCAAGATCATTAGAATAAGTTATATAATTATATTCTTCACTAAAATATTTACTAACGACACCACTACCAGAAAAACCGTCAAAAAATTTAATTTTATGTAGATTATTATTATCAAAATTAATATTAATATATTCAGAAATAATCTTATTTATAAAAGACAAAAGACTATTTTTAGAACCAATATAATTAAGTATAGAATAATTAGTTTTAGGCATTGTATATAATAATATAGTTATATATTTAAGAAATCAATTTTTTATAAAAATTGAAAATTAAATAATATATAGTTAAATTTATTATTTTATGATGAATAATAACGAAACATTTGGAATTACGATTGAAAAACTAATTTGTGAAATTTTTAATTTAAAAAATAATATTAGTAATTTAAGATGTAATCAAGAAATAAAAGATGAATTTAGATTAATATTAGAAGAAGAATTAAAAAAAAATAATATAATAATAACGGAGTATGTAGGAGAAAATGGTAATGAGAATGATTTTATGATAGAGAATGAGACATTACAAGTAAAAACAAATTATAATAATTCGTTAAAAGTGTGTCCAAGTAAAATAGGACAATCAACAAAAAGAACATTTATAATAAATATAGCAAAAAAGATAAAAAAAGATGTTGAATTAAAAGATGATATTGAGATAAAGGAATTTATAATAAATAATATAAAAGAAATATTGATGATGTATATAGATGCATATTTTACAAGTGATTATTTATTATATATAAGGAACGATAAAAAGAACAGAAAGGAGATAAAAATATATAGAAAAGAGGATAAAATAGTAAATGAAAAAAATTATGAGAAATGTAAATTTAGATTTACGAAAGATATAAAAAATTGGAACGAATCAACGACATTAAAAGTAGAATTTGAGGAAAAAATATATAGTTTAGGTGAATTTCAGATACATAATCATAGAAATAATGTAAAATTTAGATTTAATAATACGAATTTGCATAATTTTTTGAATGAAATAAATAAAATATAAAAGAGAAAGAAAAAATAAAAATAAATATAAAATAATAATTTTGCTTTTATTTATGAATGGTTTAATTTATATAAAGAAAATGAATCAAGACAAAATTATATATATTTTTTTGATATAATATGCAAATATATAATTAAAAACTATAATAGATAATACAAATAATGAAATAATAAAAAGATTACTAACATTATATCTAACAATATCAGCTTTATTTAATTATTTATTTTCTTTTTATAAAAGTAATAAAATTTATAGATTTATTTATAAAATTATTGCTCTTATAAATCATATTGATGTTATTATTGAACCTGAAATAACTATATTAACAGAAGAAAGTAAAATTAATCAAATATTAAAAGAAATTATTTTATTAAGATTAAATGAATATTTATATATTTTATTATATAAAAATGGAAGAAAAAGAAGAAAAAATAGAAAGTATAGAGAAAATAGAGAAAATAGAGAAAAAAGATTATCCGATAAAGTATTTATATTTATATTGGAAGATATCAACGATAAAGAATTATAATTATAGTAAATATGGCAATGTGATAGTAGAAAATAAATTATATGATATAGAGGATAAAAATAAAAACAGAATAAGTCATTGGTGTGTGAAGACAGAACATTATGAATTTTTATTAAATAGAATATATAAAAATATAGATAGAATAGAAATAGAATTAGATGATAAAAACAGAAGTGTATTTAGTTATATATGTGAAAATTATAGAAAAAATCAGAAATACAAAGACAAAAAATACCAATATATATTATATGAATTATTATTACAATATATAAATTTAGTATATAAAACAAAAGAAAGTTTAACAGATATATTATTAAATGGTTTATATTATTATATAAAAGAAGTAATAGATTATATAATTAATATAATTAAAATAAATAATGATATAAGTATAATAGATATAAATCAAAAAATAAATGATAAAAGTATATATGAATTATCAATATTATTTAATAACAAAGATTTATTAAATTTAATATTAGATTATACAACAGAAGACGAAAGATTAAAAATAATAGATAATATAAATGGAATACCAATAAATTCAATTACATATTTAATAATGCATAATGAATATGAAATAGCATTAAAATTATTAAAAAAAATAAAAATAACATATAAGAATGTAAAAGAAATATTTGATATGGCTTGTTATTATAGAAATTATAATATAGTAAAATATATAATGAATCATATAAATGATGAAGAAATGAAATTATTATTAGATGTAAAATATAAAAATTTACCATTATATAATTTAGTAAATGGTAAATTAAATAATACGGAAAATTTAGAAATAGAAATAATGATATTAAATAAGATGATAGAAAAAGAAGTAAATTATAAATATCTAAATAAAGAAAAAATGAGTTTATTAATAATAATAGCATTAAATAATAGAGAGGATTTAGTATATATATTATTTGAGCAAGTGAAAACAGATATAAAATATATAAATAATATAGATATAAATAATAATACAGCGATATTTATGATGATAAATAATGGAATGTATAATATAGTAAAAAAAATGTTAGAATTAGAGAATATAAATGTAAAAACAATAAATAAAGCAAATAATAATATATTTCATTTTTATGTTATGAATAATAATAAAAATAATGATGAAATACAAACAGAACAAATAAATATAATATTAAAAAAATATAATAATAAAGAATTAAAAAAGTATATAAATATAAAAAATAAAAATAAAAAAGATATAATAACTATATTAAATGAAAAAAATAATAATAAATTAGGCAATTTGATATTATCAAATATTTATATAAAATGATAAAATAAATAAAATCAAAAAAAATTGATTTTTTAATTGAATAATAACATATAATATACACTATATGCTATCATTAGAAGCTTTAAGTATTAAGAATAACAATAATAACAATAAGGAAAGAAAACCTATAATATTAATAGATAATTCAGGTTCAACGTCATCATGTATAAAGTTAAAACTAAATAATACTATAAAAAGTGTTAGTATATTAAAGAGTGAGGTAGAATTAATAAAAAATAAATTAATAATGGAAGGTTATGAAAAATGTTATATAATGTTTTGGGATACTAATTTTATAAGAAAAGATGAAGAAATAAATATTACAGATATAATAGATGTATTTAATAATTTAAATGTGAAACCAACAGGTGGAACAGATATTTCAGTGGCATTACATAATATATTAGATACTTGGTATCAAAAATACACAGATATATATATAATAACAGATGGACAGATACAAGCACCAAAATATAATTTAGCACAACAAATATTAAATTTATCAAAAAAGAATGTAAATATAAATATAATAACATTAGAGGACAATGATTATAATTACAATTTAAATAATGTAAATGCAGGTTCAGAAATATATAATGTAATACAGAAAAATAAATTAGTAAAATATATTAGAAAATTTGAATGTTATAATAATTATCATAATGAAAATCCATTTATTAATTTTGTGATACCAGAAATAGATATAAAGACAGAATTTAGTTATATGAATTATAAATTTAAGAAAGATGATTTAGAAAAATTTATAGGAATAATTATAAATAATATAGAAGAAAAAAAGAATGATATAATAGAAATAAATAGAATAATATATAATTTATCAATAAGTATATATCAAATAACAAAAAATAAAACAGATAAAATTAAAAATGAAATAATAAATATGTTTGTTTTATTATTTAAGGATGTAAATAATATAGAAAATGATAAAATAAGAAATGATTTAGAATTAGAAATAAAAAATCATCAAGAAGGAGTATCAGCTACATTCCAACAATATAAAGAAAATAGAAATAAATTAATAGAGAAGACACAAGAAGAATTATATAATAATGTTCAAGAAACATTTCATAAAAATGGTGATTTTATTAGTATATTAATAGATAATAATAAAGAAAATCATAAAATAATAATAAAAAGTAATAAATTAAATACTTATATTAGAATAGGAGATAGAAATTATAACAAAGGAGGAATAATTTATAATAATTACACAATTCCGATGTTTTCAATTAATACAATAAATAGTGAAAATTCAGAACAATGTTTAAGACAATGGATAAGAGCTATTTACTCTAAAATGTATAATATTCAAGTTAATGATGAAAAAATAATGTATTTAATATTAACTGATATGATGTCAGTTATTTATTCAGATGTAAATGAAGAAATAAAGAATGGATATAAAAATTTAGGAAAAATAATGCTAAATCAAGTAAGATTTAATTCAGCTGGTATTAAACAAATTATGTTTTTAAAAATGCATTCTAAACCACAACCAAATATAGGAAGTTATAATACAATGGATGAAATATTAGATGATTGTATTAATCATTTTATGGAAAATTACGAAAATCAAATAGAAAAAATAACAAGAGAAGAATTATGGTATGCTATTTGTTATTCTTTAAATGATAATGAATTAATAAATAAACAAGTTCCTAAAACTATAAATTATACTAAAGAGGAATTAATAAATAAAATAAAGAGATTAAATAGAAAGTATAAATTAATAGAATATAATATAGAAGATGAATATGATTATTATGATTATATAACATTAAAAGATACAAGTAAAACAGGTGGATATGTGCAACCAGAATATAATATAGGAAATTTTAAATATAAATCATTATTTGTAATATCGGAGGAGACATATAATAAAATAAAAAATGATAATGGAAAAATAAGATGTCCAATAACTAATTACGAATTAGATATAAATACTTTTATAAAAGTTCCAGCAAGAAATTTAATTATAAATAATAATAATAATGATAATAATGAAGAAATAAAATTAGAAATGTTTAATATTACTAAAAATAAAAAAATAAAAATAGAAATAGAAA
>Ga0169931_10009150_pt1 | contig 14333 bp, 15 predicted proteins | sample Kivu_15m_20L_FD_129675 | JGI IMG/M metagenome (GOLD analysis project Ga0169931, IMG submission 129675) | Freshwater microbial communities from Lake Kivu, Western Province, Rwanda to study Microbial Dark Matter (Phase II) - Kivu_15m_20L... | ecosystem: Environmental > Aquatic > Freshwater > Lake...
TACACCAGTACCTCCTACGTCGACCCGAACGGCGCCCAGACCGGCAACGTGTTGAAGTGCACCGGTCCGTGCGACGCCGCCGACTGGATGATCGGTGCGCTCGCCTTCGACATCAGCTACACCAACCCGTGCTTCGCGTACAGCTTCGAGAGCGCATCGGGCACCTCCGGGTTCGTGATCGACGGCGGGGTGCTGATGGCGAGCACGTTCAGGATCGGCATGGCACCCAACGGCTGCTCGATCCAATCGGGCGATGTCCAACAGGTACTGCCCGTCGCGTTCGCCGGGTTCGAGTTCAGCGCCCGCTTCGGCGACGCGCCCGGCACCACCGTCGACGTCGCGACCCGGGTGTCGATCGAGGGGTTCGTGTTCGACGCTGAGATCACCAACCTCAAACTCGCCGGCATCACCTACTCGGATCTCGAACTGCACGTGGCAATCACCGACACCTCGAGCGACCTCTCGTTCATCGCCGACATGACGTCAGGGATGGGCGACATGCGCGTCGACGTCGAGTTCGCGGCGAATCAGCAGGGCATCCGCCAGAGCCTCGACGCCGAACTCACCGACTGGAAGTGGCGCAAGTCGGGCACGGTCGACCTCGAGGAGTTCCACTTCAGCACGTCGACCACGATCCCCGCCAAGGGGGGCTGCGCCACCTTCGACACCGCGGCGAGTGGCACGCTCACAGTCGGCAGCCGTGAACTCGACCTCGTTGACGCCCACATCAGGATCACCTGTGCCGGCGTGCAGGAACTCCTCCTCAAGGTGCTGTACAAGCACAAGGTGCGCTGGAACGGCGTGACGGTCGCGGAACACCTCGAACTCGAGTACCCGTACATGGTGGGAAACAAGAAGTACCTGTACGGCGAGGTCGGGTTCTCGTACTCGCGGCATTTCAGCAAACAGTACGAGGGTCGGACGTTCTCACGTGACGTCGATGTCGACTTCACGATGGGGCTCTACATCGACCGGCAGAACCCGGCACTCTCGGGCTTCTCGTTCGAAGGTGACTTCACCGCCGACCGGGTGAGCGGTGCGATCGGCTGCTCGATGGACCCGGGTGGCGGCGACTTCACCTGCGGTGGGCAACTCCGCCTCAACCCGTCATGGGCGGGCGTCTACCACTTCGACTGGGGCGAGATGTGACGGATCGCCGGCCCCGGCCGGTCAATTCTCTGAAGGCGTCATAGAAAAGTGATAGATCTTTCGCCTTCATCGAATTGACCGACTGACCCTTTCCGTGGGGCCGGATGGTGCCGGTTACTCGTTGTTCTCGTGTCATGGAAGCGACGCTAGAACGACCTTTTTGGGTGGACACCTCGGACACTTTTTGGACGGTGTGCAATCGGTGTGCAACAGCACTAAGGGCAAATAGGGTCAGGGTCGTAAAACCCTTACCCCACCAGCGCCCCCGGCAGGAATCGAACCTGCGACCTGCGGTTTAGGAAACCGTTGCTCTATCCGCTGAGCTACGGAGGCGTGATCATGGAAGGCTAACCGTCGTGTGGCGGGACGCCCCGAGCGTCCCCTACCGTCACGACGTGCGTCGATCTCTGCGAGCCACTGCTTCGGAATGCGCCTCGACGATCGTCGGGGACCATCTGGTGGCCGACGCACAGTTGGTCTCCACGCGCGCCATCAGCATCGCGGCTCCTCCCGCCGACGTGTTTCCCTGGCTGCGGCAGATGGGATTCGGTCGCGCCGGCTGGTACAGCTGGGACCTGGTCGACAACCTCGGTCGACGCAGCGCGACCGCCATCGAGTCGCGATGGCAGACGGTGGAATCCGGAGACCTCGTCCCCGGCGGTCTCATCGACTTCGAAGCCGCGATCGTCGAGCCACCCAGCGGATTCGTGCTCGTGCTGCGGGGGCGTGGCCGCATCGCGCGACGCATCTCGTTCTCACTAACCTACGACCTGCGCGAGGACTCGAACGGTACGCGTCTCGTCACTCGGGTTCGCGCCCGGATCGACCTCCCACTCGGTGCCCCGATCGCCCGTTACCTGCTCGGTCCCGGTGACGGAATGATGCTGCGGAGACAACTCGTGAACGTCGCTCGACGCGCCGAATTGAACGTGTGAAGGTCCGGCTTCAGTCGTCGTCCCGCGACCTCGACATGGCCCGACCGAGCATGTGCGAACCGACGGGAACCGTGGCCAACTGAACCAACACCACCAGCACCACCTTGGTGATCGAACTCGCGCCCGTGAACTGCAGCGCGGTTCCGAGCCCGGTCAGTACCACCCCGAGAGTCGCCGGCTTGGTGGCCGCGTGCATCGCGACCAGCGGATCACGGAACCGCAACACGCCAATCGCGCCGAGCAACACCAGGGTCGCCCCGGCCACGATGCTCACCACCGACACGACGTCGAGCACCGCTCTCATCGCCGACGACTCTCCATGTAGCGGGCGATCGTCACCGACGACAGGAACGACAACAGCCCGAGAACGAGAGCCAGATCGACGAATCGATCCTCCTGAGTCAGGGCCGCCGCCACCAGGAAGCCGCAGGTGAGCGCCGATGTGATCGTGTCGAAGGCCACCGCTCGATCGGCGAGACGTCCGCGACGCACCGCGCGCGCCGCCGCCAGCACCGCTCCCAGCACGACGATGCCCATCGCGATGTCGAGAGCGAGCGTCACGATCGACCCCCGAGTCCGAATGACGCCGCGACGAGGTCCTCGAGATGGGCGATACGCGTCACGAAGTCAGCCTGATCCACCGGGCCGATCACGTGCACCTCGAGTTCGAACGTCTCCGGGTCGGCCGACAGCGTCATGGTGCCCGGGGTCATGGTGATCGAGTTCGCCACCACCGAGGCGACCAGATCGGAACGGGTTCGCAGCGGAACTCTGACGATGGTGGCTCGCGTTCGTTCGGCGGTGGGGTGCAGCACCGCCACCACCACCGAGAAACTGGAGGTAACCAGGTTGACGATCATGTGGCCGGTCAATCGCGCGACGGCGAGAGGACGCAAACGGGCCGGCGACGGCGAACGATCGGGAACCAGCCAGAGAAGCGCCGACGCCAACACCACTCCCCACACGAAGTTGGCCGGACTCGGGTCGCCCCACAGGGCCACCCACACCAGCGTCGATCCCGCCACGCGAACGATCACGATCCGCGCACCGCCTCGATGTAGATCGACGGATCCAGCAGAACTCGGGCCGCCGACATGCTGAAGTCGTGGATCGGGCCCGCGAAGGCGGCCACCAGCAACGTGGCGATCACGATGGCGATGGTCGCGGTCGACATCAGCGGCACCTGGCGCAGCACTCCACGAACGTGCGGCTCCACCGCCGGCTTCACCTCGCCCCAGAAGATGCCGACCCAGATCTGCGTCATCGACACGAGCGTGAGGATCCCCGCCACCGCCGCCGCTCCCACCAACCACCAACGTGCCTCGTCGAGACCCTCGCGGATCAACAGGAACTTGGCCAAGAATCCGGAGAACGGCGGTAGGCCGGCCAGGCTGAGTGCCGGAACCAGGAACAGCACTCCGAGGAAACCCGAGCGGTGCACCATTCCGCCCACCTTGTCGAATGAACTCTCGCCGGTCACGTGTTCGACGATCCCACCGACCAGGAACAACGACGTCTTCACGAGGATGTGGTGCACGAGAGAGAAGACCGTGGCCGCGATCGCCGCCTCGGTCGCCAACCCGATTCCCATCACGATGTAACCGATCTGGCTCACGATGTGGAAACTCAGAATCCGCTTCACGTTTCTGTGCGAGATGGCCCCCACCACGCCGACGATCATGGTGACTCCGGCGATCACCATGATGAGGTTCGACTGGCCTCCCGGGAAGAGCAGCGTCTCGGTGCGCAGAATGGCGTAGGCGCCCACCTTGGTCAACAGACCGGCGAGGACCGCGGTCACCGAACTCGGCGCCGCCGGATAGGCGTCGGGCAACCAGAAGTACAGCGGGAACACCGCCGCCTTCATTCCGAAGGCCACCAACAGCAGGAGATTGATTCCGGTTCGCACACCGTCGGGCAACGCCGCCAGTCGCTCGGGCAGTTCCGCCATCGACACCGTGCCCGTGGCCGCGAACACCAGGCCGAGCGCCGACAGGAAGACGGCCGATTCGATCACGTTCAGCACCACGTAGGTGGCTCCCGATCGCACCTGCTCGTCGCGGGCCTCGAGTGTCATGAGCACGTAGCTGGCCATCAACAGCAACTCGAAGGCCACGAACATGTTGAACAGATCGCCGGCGTAGAACGCCTGCGAGATTCCGGCCACCAACACCAGATACACCGGGTGATAGACGGGCGACGTCTTGTCGACGCCCCGCTGCCCCACCGCGTAGAGAAGCACCACCGCTGAGACCGACAGAGCGATCACCGTCATCACCGCCGACAAGCGATCGGCCACGAGGGTGATCGCGATGTTGGACGGCCAGCCCCCGAGCCGGGACGCGACCACGTCGTCTCCGCTGATCGTCTCGATCAGTGTCGCCACCGCCACCGCCAACGAGGTGGTGAGCACCGCGAAACTGACGAGGCGCTGGGCCACCGGTCGTCGCACCACGACGTTCAGCGCGGCTCCGAGCAACGGCAACCCGACGGGAAGTGCGAGGAGGGCGTTCATTCCCGAACATCCTCGTGATCGGGCGCGCCGGAGGTGTCGTCGGTGACGGAACGGATTCGATCGTTGCGACGATCCTCGACGTCGTCCTCCACCACGTCACTGCCCTCGATGCCGTGCAGACGCCACGCCAGCGCGGCCAGGAACGCCGTCACCGCGAAGCCGATGACGATCGCGGTGAGAATGAGGGCCTGGGGAACCGGGTCGGTGGGTTCGCCTTCCACGCCCACGATGGGCGCGCTCCCCTGACGGGAGCCCGCGGCGAGAATGAGGAAGTTGACACCGTTGGCCAGCACGCCGACGCCGATGATGATGCGCGTCATGGTTCGTTGCAGCACCAGATAGGTGCCCGAGGCGAACAGAACCCCGATCAGGAACGTGAGGGTCAGACTCATGGCCGAACGTTCCCGTCCGAAGCGCCGTCGTTCTCGTCGTCGGATCCACCGAGCACGACCAGCATGGTGAGCACGAATCCCACCACCGCCAGATACACGCCGACATCGAAAATCGCCGCCGACACCAGCTTGAACTTCCCGAACACCGGCCAGTCGGCCGACCATACGGCCGACTCCAGCAACGCATCCCCCGAGGCGAGTGGTGTCAACGCCGTGATCGTCGCGACGAGAGCACCGGCACCGAGCAGTGCTTGTGGCCGAAGCCGACCGCACAATTCCTCCAGCGACGTGTGACCGGCGAGTCGACGCAACGTGAAGGCGGCTCCGGCAACCAGACCACCGATGAATCCGCCTCCGGGGGCGTTGTGTCCGCGCACCGCGAGGAACACCGACACCAGCAGGATCAGGCGGAACAGCCAGCGCTCGGCCTCGTCGAGAATGATGGATCGGTCGCGGTTCACGCCTCCACCTTTCGGGCGTGTCGGCGTCGGGCGTGCACGAGGAGGTTCGCGATGCCGAGACCGGCGACGATCAGAACCGTCATCTCGCCGAGCGTGTCGGTGCCGCGGAAGTCGACCAGGATCACGTTCACCACGTTGTTGCCCGCTCCCTCGGGGGCCGATCGCACCAGATACTCCTCGCCCACCGACGGCGCGGTGCGCGACAACGACGTGGCGAGAGCGAAACCGGCCACCGCCACGCCGACCGCGAGCGAGACCACGATGCGCACCGTGCGGGGTAGCCAGGCTCGATCCTCGTCGAACCGGGTGGGAAGACGACGCACCAACATCAGGATCACCACGATCGCGAGGCACTCGACCAGCAACTGCGTGAGGGCCAGATCGGGCGCACCGAACGTGGCGAAGAGCGCGGCGCTCGAGAAGCCCACGCCTCCGGCGAGGAGGGCGGCCGCCAAGCGTCCGTTGGTCACCACGGCCGCGACCGCGAAGACCGACGCCAGCGCCACCAACAGCACCTGCACGGCCGAGTCGGCGAACACCACATCACCTTCGACGTCGCCGATCAGCCCGATCGCCGGACCACCCACCGCAACGGCCAAAGCGGCGATCACCACCACCATGTAGGCGACCAGCGAACCGCTCTGCGTGTAGCGCGTGACGGCGATCGACCCTCGCAGCATTCCGTCGTACGTCCACTGGAAGGCGGCCTCACCGCTGAGTCGCCAACGGTGCGGACCGGGAGTCTCCGGAGTCCGACGTCCGATCATCAGACCCGCGAGCAGCACGACCAACGACACCGCCAGCGGCAGGTTGAAACCCGGCCACAACACCAGTTTTCCCTTGGCCTCGTCGTCCAACGATCGTGCCGCGGTCTTCATGAGATCGCCCCACCAACCGGCCAGGAATCCGGCCACGACGGTCACCGCACCCGTGGCCACCACGGGGAACGACAGCCCGAATCCGGGCGCGTGGTGCACCTCGCTCATCGGTCGACCGGGCTTCACCGCGAAGAGACCGTGCACGAGCCGAACGCTGTAGGCCACCGACAACACCGAACCGACGACGACGAAGCCCAGAGCGACGATCATCTCGGCGGATCGACCATCGCCGGTCTCGAGCAACACGGCCAGCACCTTTTCCTTGGTGACGAAACCGAGGAAGGGTGGAACACCGGCCATCGACGCCGCCGCCACGATCGAGAGAACCGCCACCACCGGCATCGCCCGACCGACTCCGCTGAGTTCGCGGATGTCCCGCGTTCCGATGGCGTGATCCACCGCTCCGACCGCGAGGAACAGGCCGGCCTTGAACACGGCGTGGGCCACGAGATGCGCGACTCCGGCGTACAGAGCCAGCGGATGACCGATGCCGACGAGAACGGTCAAGAGACCCAGCTGCGACACGGTGCTGTGGGCCAGGAGCAGTTTGGCGTCGGTCTGCCGCAGGGCTCTCGCACCGCCGATCAACATCGTGACACCGCCGGCCACCACCACCGTCCAGCGCCAGGCGTCGACGTGATCGACCGCCGGCGACAACCGGGCCATCAACACGATGCCGGCCTTCACCATGGTGGCCGAGTGCAGATAGGCACTCACCGGCGTCGGCGCCGACATCGCGCCCGGCAACCAGAAGTGGAACGGGAATTGGGCCGATTTCGTGAGGGCCCCCACCAGCGCGAACATGGCGGCCACCGCGAACATCGCGCCCGCACCCTCCGACTCGGCCAACGCCGCGAACGACGTGGTGCCTTCGGCGATCTGGAACAACGCCACACCGGTGAGCAGGAAGAGGCCGCCCGCTCCGGTGACGAGCAAGGCCCGCAACGCAGCGTTGCGCGCCGACGCCGACTCGTCGTTCATGCCGATCAGGAGGAACGACGTCACCGACGTGAGCTCCCAGAACACGAACATCGAGAACAGGTCGGCACTGAGGACGAGGCCACTCATGGCCGCGGCGAACACCAGGAACAGTGCGACGAAACGGGAGTAGGAACGATGTTCGGGGAAGTACTCGGTCGAGTACCAGAGGATGAGGGCGCCGATACCGCCGACGAGTGCCACCATCACCGACCCGAATCCGTCGAGAGCCAGATGGATCTCCAGCCCCAACTCGTCGAGCCAGACCCACCGCCAATGCCCACCATCGGACGCCGACACGAGGGCCCACACCACCGACGCGGCGAGAGCCACCGAGCCGATCCGGGCCGAGACGACGGAGCACCTCGGCAGTAGTGCCGTCAGCGCCAGAGCGAGCGGGAGAAGGAGCGCGAGAAAGGGGACCACGATGTTGTTGCCGACCAGACTTCCCGGCGCACCGATTCGAAACTAATCGGAATGTCCGGACGAACCGAAACCCGGCGAATTCTCTAGCGCGAGGGGTTCAACGCCGACTCGAGGAGACCGAGCACCGTCTCGACCCAGCGAGCATCCTGTTCCGGATCGTCGAGCAGATCGACCAACACCCGGCCGACCAACAGCGATTGAAAGAGATTCGCGATGCCCTCGACCGGCAACGTCGGTGCGATGAGCCCACGATCGCGCGCGATCTCCAACGTCTCGGAGTAGTGGGCGACACCGTCGCGTTGCGAGTCGCGCAGGAACTCATGTAGGGCGGGGATGTCGTCGGACGCCGTGAGCGTCGCGATCCGGCGCGAACGACCACGACGACCCTCGGAGGTTCCACCCACCTGAAACGCCGCCGACAGCCAGTCCATGAGTTCGCGACCCGACTTGGCGTCCTGCACCACTCGACGCGCAGCCTCCAGTCCCTCGCGGTAGACCTCCATGAGATCGGCGGTCTCGACCGCGGTGATCAGGCCCGCTCGGCTTCCGAAGTGGTGATAGATGGAACCGCGCGAGATCCCCGATGCCGCGATGACCCGATCGAGGTTGAAACCCACCGGGCCGTGTCCATCGAGTTCGGCTCGGGCGAATTCGACCGCGCGCTCCATGGTCGCGCGACCATCCGACCGTTTGCGTGTGGATCCCACGACGGCGAGCGTAGTCAGCCGATGACCGGCGAATCACCGTTGGTCGTCGGCGAACCCCGATCAGCGAGAAAATCGATCAGGGACGGCACCGCCGAACGGTCCTGCCACATGAACGGGTGACCGCCCACGAATTCGCGATACTCGGAGTTCACGAGGCGTTCGACCAGACGGCGAGAGTTCTCGGGGGGTGCCAGCCCGTCGGTGGCGCCCGCGGCCACCAACACCGGGCAGGTGATCGAGGGAAGTACATCCCACGCATCGTGGTGCCGGCGAGCATTCATCTGCAGGCGAAGACCCCGCAAACGTTCCCCCGAGGTTGGAGAGCGACGCGCGCCGAGGATCAACCGCGCCACTTCGTCGGTCTTCAGGAATTCGGGAGTGAACCGGGTGTCGAGCACGAGGGGAAATCGTCGTGCTTGCTCGTCGACCGGCATCTCGTACAAGTCGTGCAGCGGGTACGAACTGCCGCCGGCACCTCCGCTGGACGTGCAGGCGAGAACCATCCGCTCCACCCGTTCGGGCACGCGAGCCGCGACGTGCTGCGCCACCATTCCGCCGAAACTGATGCCGAACACACGAAACGTCGACCATTCCACCGCGTCGACCAGATCGATCACGTCGTCGGCCAGATCCGCCATCGAGTACTCGGCGTCGGGCACGTCGCTCTCCCCCATTCCACGATGGTCGAACACCAGCAGGCGGAAGCGTTCGATCCATGGTCCGAGAAGAGGTTCGATCTCGGCGACCGTCGAACCCGACCCGTTCACGTACAGAAGTTTCGGAGCACCAGGGTCACCCAGTAGTTGGTGATGCAGCCCACCCCACGGGCGCTCGAGTCTTCGTGAAGAGCCAACGTCACTCCACCGGCGACGAGCATCCGACGGATCCGACGCGGAGCCCGACGTCATGATTGCTCCAACCCGCGAACCCGACTCAACAGCACCGACGCCCGCTCGACCGGATCGGGCCATCCGTCGCGCAGGGTCCGCGAACGAACCTCGAACGACAACGGCACCGCCGGGACTGCCGCCAACAGATCGGCGACGGGCAACGCCCCCTCACCGGGAATCGACCGACCATGGAGGGCCTCGTTCAAGAGTCCACCGAAATCACTCGGACGATCGGCGGGTGCGTCGGCCACTTGGAGATACGGAAAACGACGAGGATCGATGTCGACGAGGTCGGACGGAACTCCACCCGAACGCGAGAGGTGCAGGTTGTCGACGAGTATGCCGGCGACCTCTGGATCGTGCGCCTCCACCACTGCCCGGGCGGCCGTCAGACTCGACAAGGGGAAGATCGGCAGGAACTCGCACACCAGTCGAACACCGAGGGGAGCCGCGATCGCACACAACTCCGCGAAACGATCGGCGGTGGACGACGGGTCGGGAAGGCGACTCGTGAACAGCACATTGCGGACGCCGAGTGCCGCCGCCGCTTCCACCACCCGCTCGCCCGGGTCGGAAGCATCGGGAGCCGGAATCACCGGCTCGAGGTCGAGCCCCACAACACCGGTGTCGTCGAGTCGGCGTCGCACCTCGCTGGTGGTGCCCTCGTTCCAGGTGTCGGGATCGAACCAGATCCCGCAGGCCGGCCAGCCCGCCGCTGCCGCCACTTCCACCATGGTGGTCGGCGCCAGGTCCGGGTGCACACCCGCGGCGATCGAGAGAAGCCGTCCCACGCGACGAGAGTAACCGTCCTCCAAACGCGTCGCTTCGTCAGCGAATCTCCACCATTTGGTCGATCGCTTCCCACAACTCGTCGGGAACCGTCGACCGGGCGAACCCGACGTCGGCACTGATTTCGTCGGGTGTACGAGCCCCGAACAACACGGTGCCAACTGCGCGGTGCCGCGTCGCGAATCTCACCGCTGCAGCCGGCAACGTCACACCGAAATCGGCGCAGACGCGCGCCATCCGGGACGCCAGGTCCACGATCTCCGGTGATGCCGCCGAGTAATCGAAGGTGGGGCGACCGGTCGGGTCGGCCAGCAGTCCACTATTGAACACTCCGCCCAGGATGACCTCGACTCCCTTGTCGGCACACGTCTCGAGAAGCTCCTCCCCGGAACGGTCGAGCAAGGTCCAGCGACCGGCCAGCAGAACGCAATCGAGGGGCACGCGCTCCACGAATCGGGTGAGCATCCGCCACTGGTTCATTCCACACCCGATCCGGTCGATCACACCCTCGTCGCGCAGGCGAATCAACGCAGGGAAGGACTCCTCGAGGGCGACACGTTCGTGATGATCGGGGTCGTGCAGGTGCACCACGTCGAGCCGATCGACACCCAGTCGGACCAACGACTCGTCGAGCGATCGTCGAACACCATCCGCCGTGAAGTCGAACGCCGGGTCCACATCGGGCGGATCGACGAATGCACTCGGCGGCCGGGGTCCCTCGGTGCGCCGTAGCAACCGCCCCACTTTCGAGCAAAGTACGTACTCGTCGCGCGGTCGACGTGCCAAGACCCGTCCCAGCCGAATCTCGCCCAAGCCGTGGCCGTATTGCGGTGCGGTGTCGAAGAACCTGATCCCGTGGTCCCAGGCGGCCTCGATCGTGGCCGTTGCCGCGTCCTCGGAGACCGCCTCGTACAAGTTGGCGAGCGGTGCCGTGCCGAGACCGAGGCGAGGTCCGTTCATCGCCACTCGGCGCCGTCGGGATAGCTCAACATCTCGATCGACTCGGTCCGCATCTCGATCGAGTAACCCGGATCCTCGGGCACCACGTAGGCGCCGTTGCGGATCTGCACCGGGTGGATGAAGTGTTCGTGCAGATGACTCGCGTACTCGGTGGTCCGGTCGACCAGCGATCCACTCACGCACAGGTGATCGATCACCGAGATGTGTTGCACGTATTCGCACAGACCGATGCCACCCGCGTGCGGACACACCGGAACGTCGCGCGCCGCCGCGAGCAGGAGCACGGCGAGCACCTCGTTCAGCCCGCCCAGTCGGCACGCGTCGATCTGGCAGTAGTCGATGGCTTCGGCTTGCAGCAACTGCTTGAAGATCAGACGATTGGCGGCGTGCTCTCCGGTGGCGACACCCACCGGCCGAACCCCACGACGGATCGCGGCGTGACCAAGCACGTCGTCGGGATGGGTGGGCTCCTCGATCCAGCGCAGATCTGCCGCTCCCAACTCGTTGGTCCAATCGATCGCTTGTCGCACGTCCCACACCTGGTTGGCGTCGGCCATCAGTTGTCGCTGGTCGCCGATCTCCTCGCGCATCACTTCGCAACGTCGTCGGTCGGATGCGACGTCGATGCCGACCTTGGTCTTGAAACTGGTCCAACCGGCCGCCATCGCCTCGCGGCAGAGTCGGCGAACCTCTTCCTCGGGGTAGCCGAGCCATCCCGCCGAGGTGATGTAGGCGGGGTACCCGTCGCGCCGAAGTTCGGCCAGTCGCACGTCACGACCGGCGCGGCGACTCACGAGCATCTCGAGAGCGCGATCCTCGTCCACCTCGTCACGGATGTAGCGGAAGTCGATGCAGTCGACGAATTGAGCCGGTTCCAGGTCGGCCACCAAACGCCAAACGGGCACACCGCGGTCCTTGGCCCAGAGATCCCACACGGCGTTCACCAACGCCGCCGTGGCCAGATGGATCACACCTTTGTCGGGCCCGAGCCAGCGCAGCTGCGAATGATTGGTGACCGAACGCCAGAAGGCCCCCATCTCGTCGGTGATGTCGGCGAGTCGTCGCCCCACCACCATCTCGCCGAGAGCCTCGATGGCCGCGCAGCAGAGTTCGTTGCCCTTGCCGATGGTGAAGGTCATTCCGTGCCCGCTGTGCGCGCCGTCGGTGTGCAGCACCACGTAGGCCGCCGAGTAGTCGGGATCGGGATGATTGGCGTCGGATCCGTGCAGGAACCTCGAGGTGCGGGCGCGCAGGTCGTGAGTGGTGAGATGGGTGATGGTGGTCATGGACTCCCCCGGTTTCCGGTGACCTATCGTAGGAGTGCCGAGGGGGGGACGATGGAGCGGCGCGTCGTGGTGATCACTGGTTCTTCGGGCGGCATCGGATCGGCGATGGTCGAGCGCTTCACCGCCCTCGGCGATCTCGTGGAGGGCATCGACATCGACCGCGGAATCGACGTCTCCGATCCCGGGCAGTGCCAACGTGTCGTCGCGGACATCGTCGCTCGCCACGGCCGCATCGACGTGCTGTGCAACAACGCCGGTGTGTCGGCGGTGGGTGATGTCGTCGACAGTTCTCCCGCCGATTGGCAACGGGTGTTCGACGTGAACGTGTTCGGCACGGCCAACATGTCGCGCGCGACCCTGCCCGTCATGCGAAGCCAACGATCGGGCGCGATCGTCAACACGTGTTCCATCGTCGCCACGGTCGGACTGGTGCAACGCGCCGTGTACGCGGCGTCGAAGGGCGCAGTGCTCGCACTCACCAAGGCCATGGCGGCCGACGAAGTGGCGCATGGCATTCGTGTCAACTGTGTGTCGCCGGGGACGGTCGAGAGTCCGTGGGTGCAACGTCTCGTGGCGTCGGCCGACGATCCGGAACGTTCGTACGAGAACCTGCGTCGACGCCAACCACTCGGAAGTCTGGTGTCGTGCGAGACGGTGGCCGACGCCGTGGCCTACCTCGCCGCACCCACCACTTACACGACGGGAGTCGACCTGCTCGTCGACGGCGGCATCAGTGGGGTCCGCATCGTGGAGGGAACGTGACCCTGCGCGTCGCCCTAGTTGGCGGCCCGATGTACGACCACTTGTACGGCGTGCTCGACGGCCTCGATGTGGAAGTGATCGTTCACGCCGACCACCCCAGTCTCAATCGGGCGGTGGCCGACCTGCTCGGTCGAGGCGAGCGACTCGACGTGATTTCCACCCACAGCAAGTACGCACCGTCGCAGTCGGAGTGGCTACTGCCACTCGACCACCTCGTCGACACGTCCGAGTTGGCTCCGCTCGCGGTCGATCTGTGTCGACCTTTCGACGATCTCATGTGCGTGCCCCGACTGATCGACGTGCGGATCATGTGGTGGCGACGAGATCGTCTGCCCGCTCCCCCCGACGACTGGAACGCACTCGTCGAGTCAAGAACCGTTTTCGGCTTCCCGGGACGCGAGTCGGGACTGTTCGGGACTTTCTTCGAACTGGTGGCCGGTGCCAGAGGTCGATTGTTCGACACCGCCGGACGCGTCACCATCTCGTCGCCCGAGGCCTTGGTGGCGGTGGAGATGCTCGCGCGTCTGGCCGAGCGCGCCCCCTCCGACCTTCCCAGTTGGCATTACGACCAGGTCGATCGCGCCCTACTCGATGGTCGGATCGATGCTTCCGGCGTGTGGCCCGGGGGTTGGGGACCGATACGCGACTCGGAGATCGCCGACGTGCTCGAACCGGCCTTGTATCCCGCCGGGTCCCACCGTCGGGTGAGTTACTCGGGTTGCCACGCGTGGGCGATTCCCCGCACGTGCGTCGATCCGCGACGCAGTGCCGAACTCGTCGGCCGGCTCGTTGGCCGAGACGCCTCCGCCATCGACGCCGCCGGAGGCAACGTGTGCGCCAACGTGGCGTCCTTCGAGGCCATCGCACCGGTGAGTCCCGTCGATGCTCGCCGACTGCACCTGACCGCCGAAACCATCAGGACGTCGATGATCACGTATCCCGCACACCCGCGTTTCCCCGAGGTCGAGGATTTCGGATGGACGACGATCAACGAGGTGCTTCGCGGGGAACGCACGGCGAATGAAGCGGTCGGAATGATCCACGATCACGCCACGTCGGTGCTCGGGTCGAACGATCTCTGAATACCCGATACCGGCGCTGCGATCCCTCGACGACCCCGAAACTTTGCGACACCCTTGTCGCATACTTGGGACATACCCGAAAGCCCCGGTGATTTCACTGACACCGATCACTGACACCGATCA
>Ga0169931_10009152_pt1 | contig 14332 bp, 9 predicted proteins | sample Kivu_15m_20L_FD_129675 | JGI IMG/M metagenome (GOLD analysis project Ga0169931, IMG submission 129675) | Freshwater microbial communities from Lake Kivu, Western Province, Rwanda to study Microbial Dark Matter (Phase II) - Kivu_15m_20L... | ecosystem: Environmental > Aquatic > Freshwater > Lake ...
TGATTTACTAATTTGGAATCTGGAGATTCGTTAGATGCATAATCGAGGAATGATTTTAGATTTTTTATCAATCTATCTTTAACTCTCAGTTTTTTACTTAATTTTGCAGGAGTTACATCATGGCCGAATGGGTCGGTTTGTTGAAGTCCTAGTAATTTGTTTTTAATGTATAGAATTGAGTCTGATGTGGCATTTTTTTGACCTATTTCGCTTGTATCTTTAAAGTCTTGCAAATTTTCATATCTTTGAATTATTTTATGAAATATAGGTGGTAATTTTAAATCGTGTGCATTCATGACTTTTTGTACCTCTCTAGCATCCTCTTCATCAAGGTATTCGTATAATTTATCAGAAATTTTTTGTTTAAATAGTATAGCTCTTAACACGAATGTAGATTTATCTTTATTAGATAGGTTGTTAAATAGTTTATCGAATAGTTCAATATCTTTCTTGTATATTACCAGTAACCAAAGAGGCTCATTTAGAAAGTCAAATTTCTTACCTTTATATTTTTCGATAAGTTGATTTCTGAATTGTTTATGTGGTTTGATGTTGTACTTAAGCATTTCGGCGGCGACCATCATTGGTTTTTTTTCCATAATTTTTTTAAAATAGTTTTTTACTTCTTTTTCATCGTCCATGATATTAGGACTTGCAATTCTGTTTAGGATACTTTTAATTTCTTGATTTTTGCCATATTTATTTTGTAAATCTGTATCGAGTGTGGAGTCGATAAATCTAGCATTTGCGTTGATAATATTATATTTAATGAGTGAGTTTATGAATATATTATCCCATTCAGGATCTGGATGGTAATGGTAGATTTTTTTGATTATATTCATAATTTCTAGTGGTGAGTATAAAAGGTTTGGCTTTTTTCGTATAACTTTCTGGTATAGGTCATCTTTCAGGTCTGTGATTTCGAAATTATTTTGTGGTGCGTAGCCTCCTCCTTTTATTTTTTTTATTTCTGGAGACATAAGCAATTCGGCGATGTAGGGGTGGAATTTTTCTTCTGGTTTATTGTTAAATCTGCCTTTCATTTCGCCTAAAACACCGTTACCTTCGTCGATGAATGTGAGGTAGGGTACATTTTGCGGGTTTCTGAGGCTTAGGATATTGTGCTTATCGTTGTATTGTCCGGCCACATTACCACAATGGCCCATAGCTTGAGCTTCGATGGGGCAGTATCCTTTTTGTAGTGAAACCCATTTCCAGCCATTTGGGAAAGAAATGATTGATCTGCCCCATCCTCCCTTGGAACCAATTTTAGTAGATTTTGCAAGATTATCGTGATATTCAACAGAATCTGCATGTATCTTATCTGGAGTGTATTGGTTTGTTTTGAAATTAATTTTGTCGTATTGTGTATAAAGAAAGTCTCGATTTTGGACCATTATATTTCGAAGATCCATATGTGTTGGCAAGAAGTATGTTATCCAGTCGATGATTTCTTTTTGTTTTTTGGGATCTATATCAAAATGGAATATTGATTTGTAAAGTGCTTTTGCTTCTGACTGGTTTTTTTCCAATTCCTCTCGGTTGAGTTTTTTGAGTTCTTGGGCTATTGTATTTTCTTTAAGCAGCGAATTTTCGCATAGCGATATAAAATCTTTAAAGCCTTGCATTTTGTTGGTCCTTATTTACTTTATTTATCGTTTATTTATTTATGTTTTAGTGGTAAAAATCCTGCAAAAGGTGGGTTAAAAAAAATCCGGCGGGGTAATTTTTGGGTTGGGAGGGTTTTTAATTATGTGTGTATTTAATTTGAATTAATCTTTCTGGGAAATGTTTAAGGGCTATAGCCAGTCTATGGTGACCTTTGATGAGTGTTTGTTTACCATCTTTATCAACATTAATTTCTATAGGGTGTTTGATACCGTTTTTAAGTACATCGTCCAGTAGTCCATCTTTTTGAGATTCTTTATATTTCATATCCAGTAATTTTCTATCATTGCCTTTGGCTTTTTTATATATTTTATATTTATGGTCATGTAATGTGACTGAGTCTAGGATATCTTGTGCATTTTTGGATTTGGGTAGGTTTGAGTTTTCCATCCAGAGTTTGAAGTTCATATTAATTGTCTTGATTTATTTCTTCGGTATTGCGACGATTGCTTACATATCTGAGTTTCCATTTCGGAATTTGTCTTCAGGTAGTTCTTTTGCAATCCATGATGGTATATTTTCTTCATAAGATTCAAGTTCACTACCATCATCGTATTTAAGTACAAGGATGTCTGCACTTGGGCTATTGGGATTGAATCCTTTCTGATGATAAGCATCAACGAGTTTTTTGCCTCTGAGTTTTTTTGCTTTATGTTTGAGCCACAGTGTGGTGCTGCCAAGTGATGGCCATGGGTCAATCATTTTGCTAAGCAGGTTATCATCTTAATCATATTCTTCGTTTATTTTTTCTTGCAGGAATTCATTGAAGCTTTTCATTAGATTTCTCCTATAATTTGTTCATCATCATTTCTGATGAAATCTTGTTGTGTATTTGGGCATTTGTATGTATGGCCTGATCTCAATTCTACTTTTTTGCATCCAGCTTTTTTGCATTCATCTTCTGATCTGTGTCCTTTTTTGCAGAGTGTGGCACATGCTTTCATTTTGTTGTATTTGTGATTTCTGAAGTTCAAGCCTTTTTCTGGATTTGATTTGCAGAGTTTTTGGTATTTGTTGATGGTATCTTGGTCTAGGGGTATTAGGTCTAATTTATTGGCTACGAATTGGCCGAATTGGGAGATTGATTTGGTATCGAAATCCATACCCAGTTCATCTGGTCCGGGTATACCGGCTAGATTTAGGGCGGTGTTTAGACCTGTTTTGACATAGTTATGAATATTTTCTTGGTATTCCAGCCAGACTTTGAAGGATTTGGTGGATTCGTTGGAGAATCTGTTTCCTGTTTTATTTGGTTCTTGGAATGGTTCGTAGGTTTTTGGTTTATAGTTGGAGCAGAAGTTGGTGAGTGTTTTTAAATTTTTCTTGAATATATCTCCTACTGAATCGAAGTATTTAATTATGATATAGGCTGAGTCGTGTATTTGTTTGCAAAATATTTTGGTGTATTCAGTGTATTGTTGGTACCAATCTTCTGTTTTTTTTCCTAGTCCTCTGTGGTAAGCACTGTAATCAAAAATGATTTTTCTGAGTACATCTTGATTTTTTGGTAATTCTTTTTCGAAAATGTTGCCTTGTTCAATAAAACCCGATTGGACTAAGTTGTTGTAAGTTGTGATGAAGTTGAATAGTATGAATAGTGAGCTTAGTACTGATCCTTCCAATTTTATATCATTTGTATTTGACATATGTGCAGGATTTAAAAATGCTGGTGTTATTTTTGAAACAATAAATTTATATTTTTCTTCTATTAATTTTTCTGTTTCTTCCAGATTGCCTTTTAGGATATTTTTTACGATATTATCTGCGATAATTCCGTAGAATTCTGGGTTCATTTTTGATTTCTCTATAGCTGCGATGACATATTTTCCAAATATATTTTGATTTGCGCTGATGGAATCGAATTGTTTTGGTGTTAGTTTTATTTTCAATGCGTAGTAAAGTTTTTCTTTTTCGGAAAACGAGTCCCACATTTCTTCAGTGGCATATCTGTTGTTTACAACGACTTGCCCGATGTCGATATTATTTTCTTTTATAAAGTTTTTGATAATTTCGCTTTTATAATTTTCGCCTATTTCCTTGTATAGTTTATTATTTTCTGTTCTTTCATGTGTTAAATCCAACCATCTTTTGTATAATTTTGGTTTATTTCTCAAAGATTTTATTTGGTATTCGTCATTGCATCGGAATCTGTTGATTGCCAACAGGGTAAGTTCATCACTAAGTGTATTCCAGATTTCTGGGGTTAATTTACCTGTTTGCACATACATTATTTTCTTTTTAATGCTATATTTTTGGAAGGTTTCAAGATCGACACCTTGTTTCATGGATTTGGCTAGTTCTTCGTTTGGGGTTAAAGGTTTCCAAGCCAACAATTCTTTTTTATCAGCCAGTAGTGGTTCTATTTCGACAATTTTTTTCCAACTAGTTTTTTTATCTCCATCATTATTTGCGCTTGTAAGTACATAAGAACCATCTTTTTTGATTTGTACAACAAAAAAGTGGAATGGGTCTTTATAATTTTGGTGATCAAGGTTATCGCCTTCTTCTTTTGTTTTTTCTTTATTTTTGATGAAGTAGAATGTTGGGTTTGTTTCCCCCGAATCAATTCTATATCCGTAGTAGGCATTTCTGCTAAGGTCTGATTGTGCAACGCACCAAGAGGTGGGGTGTTTTCCTTTGATTTCCAAGCAAGCTTCTGGAGATAAGCCCATGTATATTGAAAGTTTTTCATCGTCATATATTTGTTTGGCTTTTTCTGGTATGATATCGTAATCATCTATTTCTTCGTTGGGAAAATCGGGAGTTTGGTTTGTATTTTGGTGATTTGATGGTTTGAAATTTTTGAGTAAATCATGTAATTGCTGTATGTTCTTGAATGAATTGATATTGTTTTTTGGAAATGGGAAGTAGTTGCCGTAGGAAGACAGGGTTCCAATATATGCATTTATTAAATCATCAATTCTATCTGTGGTGGCTAATTGATTGTTTAGGGTTTGCCCTTTGAATCTGGTTTTGGCTTGTTCAAAACTTACTTGTTTTACTTTGTTTTCAAAATCGTTTATATCATTTCTCAATTTTTTATATAATTTTTTTAAATCATCAATTGTTTTAAATGAATCAATATTTTTTTCTTCTGCTGAAAGTCTGTTGGCGTATACTTGTTTAATTATTTTGTGGGTATTGAGGTAGGTGAGAGCGATGTCTTCGGCAACGCCTTGTCTTTGGAAGGCTTGTAGTTGTGATTTGTAATCTTCCTTTAGGAGGATGTAGTTGTCGAAGTTCATATTGTTTACCGTTTCCTATAAACAATATTTATTGCAAATTGGTTTATTTTATCATGATAGCTTTTATAAATCGCTTGGTTGGTGAGTTCTAGTTTTTCCAGCCAGACTTTGAAAGATTTGAGGGATTCGTTGGAGAATCTGTTTCCTTTTTTATTTGGTTCTTGGAATGGTTCGTAGGTTTTTGGTTTATAGTTGGAGCACAGGTTAAGAAGTTTTTGTAGATTTTTCCTGAATACGGTTCCGATTGAATCGCAGTATTTTATAATAATAGTGGCTGAAGCGTGAATATCGTTGCAGAATTCTCTTAGGTATTGAGCGTATTGTTTATACCAATCTTCTCTTTTTCTACCTAGGCCTCTGTAGAAGTTGATGTAATCAAAAAGCATGTTTGTTAATATTTCTTGATCATTTGGCAGTTCTTTTTCGAATATGTTGCCTTGTTTAATATAACCTGCTTGGACGAAGTTGTTATGAGTTCTGATGAAATTGAAAAGGTGCGCTAGCGAATCAAGCACTGATCCCTGTATTTTTCCATAATTTACATTTGACATATTTAAAGGGTCTAAGAATGCTGGCGTTAGTTTTGCGAAAATATTTCTATATTTTTCTTGAATTAATTTTTCTGTTTCTTCTAGATTGCCTTCAAAAATGTCTTTTACGATATTATCTGAAACAAAAGAATATAAATATGGATCTAACTTTGAATTTTTAATAGCTAAAATAATAAGTTTTTCAAAAAGTTTATCATTTGATTTTATGTAATTCAGTTGTTTTGGTGTTAATTGTATTTTAAGTGCGATGTTTAATTTATCTTCATCATTGAATGTATTCCAAATATCATCAATTGCTTTTCGGTTCGCAATAGCTGTTTTTTTCAGGTCTATATTGTATTGTTTTATAAGATTTTGTATAGTATTACTAGAAAAGTTATCATTTATTTCTTGGTGTACAGAGATGGGTATAGTATCATCTTGTCCAGCAAACATTACTCCTTGTCTTTCCATGGCGGTATCCAGCCATCTTTTGTATAGTTTTGGCCTATCTCTAAGTGAAAATATTTGATAAGGTTCAGTAATTTTGAATCTGTTTATTGCCAGTAATGTAAGATCATCATTAAGCATATTCCAAATTGCTGGACTTAGCTTACCTGTTTGGACATACATGATTTTCTTTTTGATGCTATAGTTTTTGAAAGTTTCAGCATCAATACCTTTTTTCATTGATTTTGCCAGTGCTTCATTTTTGGTGAGTGGAAACCATTTAAACAGTTCTTTTTTATTGGCAAGAAGTGGTTCTGTTTCGACAATTTCTTCCCAAGTTACATTTTCGTCTTTGGGGTTATTTGCATTTGTTTTTTTATATTTATTATCTTTTGTGACTTGAATGACGAAGAAGTGGTGGGGGTCTTTGTATTTTTGGTGTATTGGGTTTGGGCCTTCTTCTTCTATTTTTTTCTTATTTTTGACGAAATAGAATGTTGGTTCAGTATCTTGTGTTCTGTATCCGTAGTAGGCATTTGTACTGGTATCGTCTCTTGCAATGCACCAATTGGTTGGATGTTTTCCTTTGATTGAGATGCAAGCATCTGGAGACAGTGCTAGGTAAATGGCGAGTTGGTTATCGTCGTAGATTGTTTTTGCTTTTTCTGGGATTACATCGAAATCTTCATCTTCGTTTGGGAAAAAGCTTGATGATTCATCTTCTTGTGTTGGCGGTTGGTTTTCTGGTGCCTTGAAATTATCCAAAGCGGTTTTTACTTCTTCTATGTTTTTGTAGGAGTTGATATTATTTTTAGGGAATGGGAAGGATTGGGGAAAAGAAGATACTGTGCCGACGAATGCATTTAGAGTATCTTGAATAAGTTTTGGGCTTGCTGTTTGTTTATTGATTGATTGTCCTTTGAATCTAGTTTGTGCGAGGTTGATGCTTTCTTTGGCGATTTTGTTATCAAAATTGGGTGTATCGTGTCTTAGTGTGTGGATTAAATCTTTTAGATCGTCAAATTTTTTGAAGGAGTCGATATTGTTTTGTTGAGGTGTTAATGATTTGCCGAAAAGTTGTTTGATTATTTTATGGGTATTGAGGTAGGTTAGTGCGATATCTTCGGCAACGCCTTGTCTTTGGAAGGCTTGTAGTTGTGATTTGTAATCTTCCTTTAGGAGGATGTAATTGTCGAATGACTTCATGATTTATCCATTTTTATAAAATATATTTATAAATTTGAGTCATTTTTTGTTGGGTGGAATCTAATAAAATAGCCCTAATAGTGGGGTTTCATTTGAAAGGTAGTGAATTATGAATAAGTTAGCGTTGTTGGGATTGGTTTGTGGAATGGGAATTTTGTTGGGACAAGAGCCGCCTGTGGAGAAGAAGGATGGACCTGCGAAGCCTTTAGAGGGGGGTAAGGGTTCTAGAGGGAAGGGACCATTTGGTGGAGAAAAGGGGAAATTCGGGCCGATTAGTTGGAAGAAGATGTTGGAGACAAGTGACAAGGACAAGGACGGGTTTTTGTCGAAGGAGGAGTTATCTGGAGGAAGGAATATGTGGGATCGTTGGCAAAAAGCTGACGAGGATAAGGATGGCAAGTTGAGCGAGAAGGAGTTCAACGACTATCAAAAGAAGTTGATGGAGAGGTTCAAGGGTGGGAAGAAGAAGGATTGATTGGATTTAGCCAAGGAGGGCTTCATTTTATACCTAAAAGTAATTTAATGCCTGTAAGAAGGGAAAGGACTGCTTTATTTCCTTTGGCTGCTGCACCCAATGTTTGTAATGCTGTAGCTGGAGTGGCTGGTGGTGCTTGTTGTTGTTGTTGTTGTTGTTGTTGTTGTTGTTGTTGTTGTTGTTGTTGTTGTTTTCCTTGAGCTTGTGCTGGGGCTGAGGTGGCTGGTGCGGCTTTTTGTTCTTTAAGTTTTACATAAGATGAGAATTTCATAATACTTTATATACCTTTCATTTAAAAAAAACGGAGTGTTGTGCTGGAAGGAATTTATAGCAAATAGAATTATTGTGGCCCGTGCTTTGAAACAAATGGGTCTAGTGGTCTACGGTTTTCTTTTGGTGGTTTTTGTATGAATTTTTGGGGTTCGATATATGTGCCGGGGATTAATGTTTGTTCGTAAGGGGATGGTCGTTCTGCTTTTATTGGTGGTTCTTCATCTTTTTCATCTTTAATTCTCTGCCAAATTTTCTCAAGATATGCCATGATTTTAGGGTCGCCTGTACCACCTTTATCTGGGTGGTATATGTTCATGAAGAATTTCCACCTCTCTATTTTCTGTTGTTTGGTAGCATTGAGCGGAAGTTTCAAGATTTCGGCGGTACTTTTGCTGCCGGTTGTTTCCATCATTAATTCTGCCTCTTGGATATCAGCAGAATATCTTTTTTTAAAGAATTCGTTAAACTGCAACATGATATTACCTTATGATTACTAAATAATTATTATATTTATGAGGCGAACATGTATTTTAGTAAATGGTTTTATTCAAATGAAGTAATTTCTGAGATTGCTAAATCTGTGGCCAGAGAAGTTGATGAATTTTATCAAGATATAAATAGCTGGGCATTTCCCGACATTTTCCCTGAAGATAAGACCAGATTAGTTTATCCTTTTATGGCTGGTGGTGGCACCCCCGGTAATGAGATAATTAAAAAGATACAAGACTTGAATATGACTATTGATTTTGAGAATGGATTAGTGGGTAGTGGGAACAGGAAAATCAGGCTTGGAAAATTTATAATGGACAAGAAAAGTCCATTCACACCGGAGGAAAAAGAATGGTGGGTGAAGCAGGGGGATGCGATTAAGTCATTGCAAAGTATCAATAGTAAGGACAATTTTGCTTTGATATTGAGTAGAAATCCATTTGATGTAATTAGGATGAGTGATCATGATGGTTGGAGTAGCTGTCATACCCCCGGACATCAGTATTGGCATTGTGCGGTTGGAGAATCCAAGAATGCTGGTGGGATAGCCTATTTGGTTCCGGCTGAAGAGGTTAATAAAGTCGACATGGATTCCAAGGAGATATTTGTTGATAGCACCAGAAAAGTTCCGGGTATATCGCCTGTAAGTAGATTGAGAATCAGGAAGTTTGAGGACAAGAAAACAGAGCAGCAGTTGGCTGTTCCAGAAGATAGGGTTTATGGCAAAAACATACCGGGATTCAAGGAAAGGGTCAGGGCGATACTTAAAAATTTGCAAAAGGATGTAATTGGCCAACAAAGGTTAAGGATGAAGGATTATTATTTAATGGGTGGCAGTTATCAGGACACTCCAGCATCTGTGATGTTCAATAAATTTTTTGATGATGATTTGGATTTTGGTGTTGCTGATTACGCTGGGGAAGATGACAAATACATGGGCATGGCAGAGCAATGGGATGAGGAAGTCGATCATATAAATAGAAGATATCAACCTCAATATACATTTGTTTATGTTTATGGTGAAGTAGAAGAATCAGATGGCCAGCCATATGTAAGCTTTGGTGGTGGTGGCGACATAAGAATACCCAAGAGATTTTTAATTAAAGAATTAAACATTCCCAAGGGTTGGAGAGAAAGAAAAGATAATCCGGTTTACAAGGACATTTTGCAGGTAATTAAAAATAATTTCAATTATAATATAAATGAATTAGAGATTGAAGAAGATGAAAATGATATAATATTTCGATTTAATGTTGATGCAGAGGAGAATGCTAATCCTGATGGCTACTCAACCTTCTGTGATAACATGTTAGATGGTGATAAGAACGGTCATTCTATTAGGCAGGGTATCATGCTGGAATTGGAGGCATATGGATATATTGGCAGGCCTTCATATGTTTCAAATGAAATGGAATTGGATATTGACTTGGCTGATCAGACTCATTTCAAGCATTTTGGTTTCTTATTTGATTCCGATTCATATGACTTTGACATCCAATTGAAGGAGCCAGTGACGTTGTTTGAAATGGACCATGAGAAATATTTTATCAATAAAATTTTAAGATTGGGTGATGACAAAGTATTTTTAGAGCAAGTATTACATACTGTTTTATTCTATATGGACAAGATGGAAAGAATAGGGAAGCAGCAGGGTCTTTTATTTGGCGAACATCCTAGGATTGCTCCCACTGAGAGTTTTAGAAATAATTTCAAGCTGGATGATTTGAAGGTTAGACTTTATGTTAGCGAATATGTTAGGATGGGTTATGATAAGCAATTAATTAACAGAATTGGCAATTTAAGAGACAACCATGTGTTATTTGATATGCTTCTTGCAATGGATTCCTTAGAAAGGGATCAGGAGTATATTGAAGAAATGTCTAGAATAGTTAAATTTATGGATGACCATTTTGAACCGTTGAGAAACCAGTTTGCAAAACTGGTTCTCAACCAAAGTTCAATTCATAGGAGAGATTAGTAAACAATAACAACAGAGCCGTGGTATGCAGTACCCGGTAGCAAATTGGCAAAATTTCTTCTGAAGAAGTGGGATTTTAGAGTTGCGCTATTTTTGATATAGCTTGCGCCGCCACCGGCACCTTTGACTATAAATCCTGACAAATTAGATGTAGCATTCCATTGGGAGCAAAGTAAACCGCCTGAACTTCCACCGTTAACACCACCACCACCACCGGAAGTTCCAAAATCATCAGAGGCTGATCTAATTAGATATGATGGTGCTCTTGAGCCATTTCCACCAAAGAGATTACTTGATCCGACCATGGGTACTGAACCAGAGAAAGATGTTGTAGAAAATGAAGTGCCGTTGACAATTCCACCATTAACAGTAGTTGAAACATCATTGTAAATAGAATCGCATGAATTGGGCGGATGATTAAGATTTAAGCCTCCATAAGCATTGCCAGTCATGCATTGACCATTTCCGCCAGCCATATTATAACCGGGTTGCGTTAGATAAATATTCATATGATGACAGTTCATACCACCACCACCTCCACCGGCTACTATTAAAGCGGTGTTGTAAGCAGGTATTCCATCAAATATACCGGAAAGTCCACCGCCTGCGCCAGTAACATAGCTTCCAGATACTATTATAGGCGAATCAACTGAAATTGAATAAGATACTCCTGAACCTCCGTATCCAAAATTTCCACCGGCATCTGGACTTCCGCCAACCACAATATTATAAGTTGTGCCGGGGGTCACAGACAATCTGGCAGAGCATGTTCCACCATCGCCGGGTTGTCCGCTAGAGAATTCACCATTAAATTTTGCCCATCCTCCATTGCCACCTTTAGTAAATGCAAGTATTTCTGTGACATCTGCTGGGCAAGTCCAATATTGCATGGCACCTGTGTAAGAGAAGTTTACTAAGTTACTATAAGATGTGTAGGATGCTATACTTCTCCATGAATTATATGAATTTAGTACATCAAAATCGCTCAAAGCAACATTATACCAAGCTCTTGCTTTAGCTAAAGGAACGCCACCATTTCCCGGCAAGTTATTATTAAAATACCATGGGCCATAGTGGGTTGCATAGCTAGTAATAGAAGCAGTGTTGATTAGGGCACCATCCAAGTACAATCGTATAGTGTTGTTGGATATCACAACAAATGCTTGGTGCCAGTTATAGTTGCAAACACTTGAAGATGTAGAAACTGTTCCATTACCACAAGATGCTTGAAGTATTCCTGTACCGGACTTCAATCTAAGTGTGGTGAACCCTCCTCCGCTCATGACTACAGTGTCATTCAAGGGCAAATCACCTCTGAACCAAACTTCATAAGACAATTTTGATGTACCGGAATTATACAAAAATTGTTTTGATGTAGTTATATAAGAACTTGATGTATCGTAATCGGAGAAGATAGCAACATATGTTGTCGGGTAAAATGCACCGCTGTAACTGCTGTAAAACTGGCTATTTCTGCTTGTGCCGTCACCTAGAGATGCGTTATTTTGGAATGTTGTTGCATCATTCCAAGTTGTGCCAGAGGTATAATTTCTAGGGTCCAGATCAACAACAAGTCCCGCAAAGCTACTGTCATCAGAAGACATTGCGAATACTCTTGAGTAACTTTGGGAAACAGCGGACCAATTTTTTTCTGGTATGAGCGGATGTGGGGAATTATTTTGTGCTGTTGAAAAGTTATCTTGAACCCCATCGGTTCCTTCGCCCCAAGTTTGCATGTTGTAGAATTCTGTTGAGCTTGTTGCAATTACGCTTCTATATTTTGCATCAAAATTATCTTTAGTTAGATTGTTCCATGTTCCGATGCCAATTTGAATTGGGGAGCTAGAATTTTTTGTTGCTCTAGTACCCAAACATCCATAGGTGTATTCTCCCCAAGACCAAAGGGTTCCATTGGTTTTGATTGCGATAGTACCGCCGTTAAATGGTTTTGCGAATTTCCATGTGGTGCCGGGTATTTGTACGGGCGAGCTTTTATGAACTACGGAATTATCTCCTAGCTGACCATTGTTATTTGTTCCCCAAGCGTACATGGTTCCATTTGATTTGATCCCTATTGTGTGTGCATTAGAGATTGTATTATCTGCGCCACCAACAGCAACATATGCCCAATCTGTACCAGCACCTATTTGGGCAGGCGAACTTACTGCAACACTAGTATTGTTGCCAATTTGACCGAAGTTATTGGCTCCCCAGCACCAGAGGGTTCCGTTGGTTTTAATGGCTGCTGTGTGGTGACCTGAATCCAAATGATTAACATCTTTTGACCAAGTAGTGTCTAGTCCTATTCTATACGGGTAGGGTTGGTCTGTGCCACCTTGATTATTTCCAAGGTATCCGTTTGCATTTCTTCCCCATGTGTAAAGTGAGCCATCGGTTTTTACTGCTATGGTGAAAAAGGCACCTGTGACAGCGTTTGCCCAATCATTTGTGGAGCCGATTTGAACAGGGCTAGATCGGTGGGCTTTTGTTCCATTACCTAGTTGTCCGTAGGTATTGCTCCCCCACCCCCATAGTGAACCGTCTTTCTTGCAAGCAATAGTGTGATCTCCATCAGATGATGATATGGAAACTATTCTTGAGTCAGTCCATTCCAGATTTGATCCTAGTTGTACTGGGCTGCTTCTATTTGCTGTATCGCCCAAGCCCAAACATCCGTTGTTATTGTTTCCCCATACCCACATACCATTTTGTGGTGTTGGGGTAGCTGTTGGAGTAGGGGTGGGGGGAGGAGCAGTTGGAGTGGGGGGAATAGTTTGTATCGGAGCTATGCCCCAATATGTTGTGCTAAATCCTCCACCTACATTTAATTTGCTGAAAGCTGGTGACTGAAATCCATTAGGTTGCAACTGAACTGGACTACTGGTATTTACTAGTAAATTATTCATTCCGCTGACTGTGCCCCATGTCCAAATAGTGCCATCAGTTTTTTTTGCAATAAGAGTAGAATATCCACCAGCCATATCGGAATATCCAGAACCTAGCACTTGTACTGGGCTACTTGTATGTATAACTGATGTATTGTCGCCTCTCATTCCTCCATGCAAAGCTCCCCATATCCATAATTTCCCATCATTTTTTAAAGCACAACACCCCGGATACAAAGCAATAATTTTTGTGTAGTTTGTGTCTGTGCCAAGTTGTGCTGGCGAACTTCTTCCACTATCTAAAACACCGATGTTGGTAGTATTGTCTGCTAGTGCGCCGTACATTGAAGTTCCCCACAGCCATAATGTTCCGTTGGTTTTTAAAGCGTAAGCGCAATTCCATCCCGCCACGCAATCTGACCAATCTGTTCCAGAAGAAACAAGTGTGGGACTGCTTCTGTGTATATTGGTATTGTTTCCTATCATGCCTTCTCCGCCGTAGCCCCATGCCCACAGGGTGCCATTTGTTTTGATGCCTAAACAATTGCGATAATCATAAGATATTTTTGACCACACATTTGCTGCGGAAAATAAAACTGGGCTACTAACATTGGTTGTTGTATTAGTTCCAAGCTGCCCATAAACATTACTGCCCCAACACCAAATAGACCCATCTGTTTTTTTGGCAAATGTGGATTCGTCAGTATTAATAATTTCACTATAGGATGATCCTATTGTTTTTACAGGCATACTTCTGTGTGCAACTGTACTGTCTCCTAGTTGGCCTAAATCATTGCGGCCCCACATGTAAAGGTTGTTATTTGCATCAATAGCGTGTAAGGCAAATCTAGACATAATTAATACCGCCTATGTTATTCCAATCTGTATTGAATCCTAAAACAGTAGGATTACTACTGCCCGATACTGAAGAATTATTTCCTAGAGAACCATAATCATTTGAACCAAATGACCATATAACATTTTGTCCGGCTGTGTATTGGCATCCTATTTGAAGGACTATATAACCATTACCATTATTGTTTTTACCAGATAAATAAGTTACTGATGCTGTTGAGTAAGATGAGCCGCCACCTGCACCACCGGTAGCATCACCACCGCCAGCACCGCCGCCA
>Ga0169931_10009154_pt1 | contig 14331 bp, 13 predicted proteins | sample Kivu_15m_20L_FD_129675 | JGI IMG/M metagenome (GOLD analysis project Ga0169931, IMG submission 129675) | Freshwater microbial communities from Lake Kivu, Western Province, Rwanda to study Microbial Dark Matter (Phase II) - Kivu_15m_20L... | ecosystem: Environmental > Aquatic > Freshwater > Lake...
AGGGTGCCTTCGGCTTGTAGAGGTTGACGGGAACGTCGGCGTGGGACACGGCAGCAGGTTGGGGGGGAGGAGTTGTAGGGGCAGCAGCTGGGGCAGGGGGGGCAGCCGCTGGAGAGGGGGCGTCCGGGGTGCCGGCTTCAGCGCTGAGCACGGCCTTGATACGTCCCCCCTGGCGGGCAATCGTCTGCATCAGGCCCTGCAGCTGGGGGAACGGCACGGTGAAGCGTCGTTCAGCCCGGCGCTGGCTGCCCACGCCGAAAGACTCCACCACGACGGTGATCATGCGGCTGTCGGACTGGGTGGCGCGACCGGTTGAAACTCTCATGCAGACCCTTCCCCCTTAAAAGCGGGCTGATCATAGGGAACCCGGCTGCAGCGATTCTGTGGCGAACACCGCTAGGTTTGCCACGACACTGTGACCATGCCTCCTTGGCGCAGATCCTCACACCGCCCCCAGTCTCTGGAGCCCTGCCCCCGATGGCAGTGGAGGAATTCGATACCTCCAGCCAGCAGGTCTGCCGCCTCGACACGATCCAACAGGAGATGGAGCGGCTCCCCCAGGGGGCCCGCAGGCTGGCGGTGCAGCTGAGTCTGAGTCCCGATCCCCGGTGTCTGTGGTCGGTGCTGACCGACTACGGCAATCTCAATCGCTACATCCCCAACCTGGCCTCCTCCCGCCAGCTCTGGCGTCGCGGCAATGTGGTGGGGCTCGAACAGGTGGGCACCCAGCAATTCTGCGGGCTGCGCTTCAGCGCCAGGGTGGAGCTGGAGCTGGTCGAGGACGAGGAGGCCGGCCTGCTCAGCTTCAGCATGTGCCGGGGCGATTTTCGCCGCTTCGAGGGCTGTTGGCAGATCGGCCGGGCCGGGGATACCACCCGTCTGCTCTATGACCTCACCGTGCAGGGGCGCCCTGGAATGCCGATCGGCCTGATCGAGCAGCGACTGCGGGAAGACCTGGCCAACAATCTGCGTGGCGTGCAGCGCGAGGCGGAGCGTCGCACGGCCCTGGCCTGAGCCAGCCTCACACATACCCCCAAGGGGATTCGAACCCCTGTCGCCTCCGTGAAAGGGAGGTGTCCTAGGCCTCTAGACGATGGGGGCCAGGCCACAGCATCCATGGACGCTGCTGAACTGGAAGTTACGGTTCAGCGCCGCCCTTCGTCAAGGCAGGCTGCACCTGGCCGCTCCAGACCGGAACGGTGACGTGGAAACAGGCCCCTTCCCCGGGCTCCGACACCACCCAGATCCGGCCGCCATGCACCTCGGCGATGCGGCGGCACACCGACAGACCCACGCCGTAGCCGGAGGTGGTGCCTGAAGTCTGGGGCAAACGCACCCGATCCAGGAAAATCCGCTCCTGCTCTGCCTTGGGAATGCCAGGGCCGCTGTCGCAGATACTCACCTGCACCCACTGGTCGGTGCGGTGCAGCAGGGCCAGCCGCACCCGACCCTTATCCGGGGTGAATTTGAGGGCGTTCTCCAGCAGGTTGAGCAGCACCTGGCGCATGCGGCGCTGGTCGGCGAAGACATCCGGCAGGTCGGCTGGGATGTCGGTGAGCAGCTCCAGGTCGCGGCCGATCCACAACTTCTCCAGCTCCAGAATGGCCTCGGCCACCACCTCGCCCAGGGCCAGGCGCTGGGGGTTGAACAGGGCCTCCCAGCGGGTGGTACCCACCTCCAGCAGATCTTTGGAGAGCTCCTGGATGTCGTCGAGCCGGCGGGTGAGCACATCGCGGAAGCGGGGCTCATCGATCTGGCCGAGGGTATGGCTCTGCAGGGCGAGCTTGGCGGCGGTCAGGGGGGTACGCAACTCGTGGGCCACCATCCGCAGCAGCCGCTCCTGCACCCCGAGCCGGTCGATCAGGGTTTCGTTTTCCTGACGCAGCACCAGCACCTGGTCTTCCAGCTGCAGCTCGCGCCGGGTGCGGCTGCCGTCGATTTCGGCGGGCCGCAGGCTCATGCCCAGGCTGGTGACCGCCTCCATCTGCTGCCAGCGGGGCAACCAGCTACGTAGCTTCTGGCTGATCCCATTGCCGGCCAGCACCTGCTTGGGCGGCGGATCGAGCTTCACCAGGGCGGGGGTGGCCACCAGCCGATGCAGTTCCAGCAGTTCGGGCTGGCGGGCCGGATCAGCCACCTCCAGGCTCACCTTGAAGCCACACTCCTCGCCATTGAGGAACTGAACCAGGCTGCGCAGATCCGGGCTGGCCAGATGGTGGATGGACGCCACCAGAAGCAGCTTCAGCGCCTGGCATTCGGTCCCTGGCGCGGTCCGTTCTGGGCTGGGCAGATCTGGGCTCACAGCGCTCACCCTATGGGGATTGAACCAGTCCGGTCCATCCCCGCTATGACAGAGAGAGTCCATGCCGTGAGCCCCCGGGCCGGAATCCCATGAGCAGGCTTTCCGATCCCAGCACCCCCATCCAGCACCCCGTTCAGCCCAGCATCCAGCCCCGCATCCAGCCCCGCATCCAGCTCGACAGCAACCTGCGGCGCTGGTTTACCCGCAATCTGGGCCTGTGGCGCTCGCGCCGGGCCTATTTCTTCCTGGATGAAGATGCCCTGCACGTCGACATGATGGTGCGGGTGGAGGCCTACCGGGAGCCGGTCGAGGGCGACGCGGCCTACCGCTTCACCTGGTGGCCCGAGCGGGAATTCGACTTCTTCGAGCGGAAGCCCCAGTACTCGCGCACCGGCAGCATGGACGCCTACCTGTGCGGGCACCAGCTGCAACGCAGCCGCGGTTTCTACAGCGACACCGCCCACAGGAGCCAGATCCGCCAGGTGGATGAGCATGAGCTGACGTTTGAATCGCGTTACCAGGGATGGGACATCCTGGAACACTTCCGCCTGGTGGATCAGGACCGCTACCGCCCCCGCTCGATTTATTCGTGGAGGCAAGGGGTTCTCCAACTGGCTGAGTTCCATCACGAGGCGCGCGTCGAGGCGGCCGGACCGCCCCTGCCACCGGCAGACGGGCCCTGATGCAGCAGCATTACCGCTTTGACAACCTCCCCACGGCCCTGACAATGCCCCGCACCCCCCTGCTGCAGCTCAAACCCCTGCTGTCCCTGACCCTGTTGGCACTCCCCCTGCTGCTGGCCCAGTCGGCCGCCTGGGCCGCCCCCGCCACCGAGGCAGATATGAACCTCTACACCCGGATCGCCGCAGTGAACGTGTGCATCGCCCGCGGAGCGGGAGTGCCCTTCGACAAGGCTGTGGGCATCGCCAGTGAAACCATCGCCCAGGTGATCCTGGGCCAGCACGATGGGGCGATCGCCCAGGTGGGCACCAAACCCCTGGGCATTGAAGACCTGCGCAAGGGCTCGATCAACTCGGCAGTCCTGGGCGCCGCCGAGATCTGCCCCAAGGAGGTGCCCGCCGATGTGATGGCCAAGGTGCAGGACGCCCTCAAGCAGACACCCCCAACCAAAGCGACCCCCAGCAAGTAACCCGAATGGCTTTGGTGCGCCTCGCCGACTACCGTCCGGCACCGTTTCTGCTGGATCGCACCGATCTGGTGGTGCAACTGCACTTCGACCACAGCGAGGTGGCGGCGCGTCTGGCCTTCCGGCCCAATCCGGCCGCCGAACCAGGCCCGCTGCTGCTGCAGGGGGTGGATCTGGAGCTGCTGGAGCTGGCGCTCGACGGCTGCGCCCTGGAGCCGGCGGCCTACCAGCTTGGGGCTGGGAAGCTGCTGATCGCCGAGCCCCCCGACAGGCCCTTCCTGCTGGAGAGCCGGGTGCGCCTCCACCCCCATAGCAACAGCACCCTCGAGGGCCTCTATGTGAGCGGGGGGCTGTTCACCACCCAGTGCGAGGCCGAGGGATTCCGCCGCATCACCTTCCACCCTGATCGCCCCGACCTGCTCAGCCGCTTCCGCGTGCGCATCGAAGCGGACCAGGCCAGTTGCCCGGTGCTGCTCTCCAATGGCAACCGCATGGAGAGCGGCCCCCTGCCCGCTGATCCCCACACCGGGGCGGAGCGCCACTACGCCATCTGGGACGACCCCTTCCCCAAACCCTCCTATCTTTTTGCCCTGGTGGCGGGCCAGCTGGAGGAGGTGACAGACGGCTTCACCACCGCCAGCGGGCGAAAGGTGGCCCTGCGCATCCATGTGGAGCCAGGAGATGGGCCCTACACCGCCCACGCCATGGCCTCACTGAAGCGTTCGATGGCCTGGGATGAGCAGCGCTACGGCCTCGAATACGACCTCGATGAGTTCAACATCGTGGCAGTGCGCCATTTCAACATGGGCGCCATGGAGAACAAGAGTCTCAACATCTTCAACTCCAAGCTCGTGCTCGCCGATGCGGAAACAGCCACCGATAGCGAGCTGGAGCGCATCGAAAGTGTGATCGGCCACGAGTATTTCCACAACTGGACCGGTAACCGCATCACCTGCCGCGACTGGTTCCAGCTTTCACTCAAGGAGGGCCTCACCGTATTCCGGGATCAGTGCTTTACGGAGGATCTGCACAGTGCCGCCCTCAATCGGATTGAAAACGTAGCCCTACTACGCAATACCCAGTTTCGCGAAGATGCCGGCCCCACAGCCCACCCGGTACAGCCCGATTCCTACCAGGCGATCGACAACTTCTACACCACTACGATCTACGAGAAGGGTTCGGAACTTATTCGTATGTTGCACACCCTGCTGGGGGAGGAGACCTTCATGCGGGGAATGGCGCTCTACGTGAGCCGCCACGACGGCACGGCCGCCACCTGCGAAGACTTCGTGCAGGCCATGCAGGATGGCGCCGCGGGTGCGGCCCGCTTTGATTTTTCCCAGTTCCGCCGCTGGTATCACCAGGCCGGCACTCCCCGGCTGCACATCCAGCGCCACTGGGATGGCGACGCCGGCGTGCTGGAGCTGCAGGTGCGGCAGCACACCCCACCCACCCCCGGCCAGAGCGACAAGCAGCCCCTGGTGATTCCCCTTGCCCTGGGTCTGCTGGATCAGGCCGGGGAGCCCCTGGCGGTGCAGCTGGATGGGGAGCCCGCCGCCGCCCCGCAAGGGGCGGGCACCCGCCTGCTGGTGATCGACCAGCCCGAGCAGGTGCTGCGCCTGGTGGGCTTACCCCGCCGACACCACCCCCCTGCCCTGTCCCTGCTGCGCCAGTTCTCCGCCCCGGTGGTCCTGGAGATGGGCCGCCCCACCGCCGAGCTGGTGCACCTGCTGGCCACCGATCCCGACCCCTTCGCCCGCTGGGATGCGGGCCAGGTGCTGCTGCGTCAGGCGGTGCTGGCCCGGGCCGGCGGCGGCGGCGATGGGCTGCTGGAGGAGGAGCTGATCGATGCCTTCGGCCGGATTCTGGCCGACCCCTCCCTCTCGGAAGCCAGCCGCAGTGTGCTGCTGGCCCTGCCGGGCATGGCCGAGCTGGAGGCGGCCTGCACTGCAGCCGGCCAGGAACCGGATCCACCTGGACTGTTTGCCGCCCTGCTGGCGCTGCAGGGGCGTTTTGGCGCCGCCCTGGCCGAGCCCCTGACGGCGGCCCTGGAGCGCTGCACCCCCCAGTGGGGCCTGACCTGGCCCGAGGGCAACGGCGATCGCCTGCTCACGGGCACCGTCTGGAGTTGGCTGGTGGCGGCCGGCGATACCGCCCGGGCAGCGGTGGCTGGGGCAGCGGTGGAGGCGGTGCGGGGCCCATCGATGACCCTGGCCCGGGCCGGGCTGCGGGCCCTGCAGGCCCACCCGATCCCCGAGCGCCAGCAGGCGCTGGATGCCTTCTACCAGCGTTGGCAGGCCAGGCCCGTGATCCTCGATGCCTGGTTTGGCCTGGAGGCATCCGCCCCCTTTGCAGATGGTCTGGAGCGGGTGACCCGGCTGCTGGAGCACCCCCGCTTCGATCCCACCGCTCCCAATTCGGTGCGCGCCGTGCTGGGCGGCCTGGCCGCCAATGCGCCGGTGTTCCACGCCGCCGATGGCTCGGGGTACGCCTTCATGGCGGAGCGGATCAGCGAGCTCGACCAGCGGAACCCGATCACCGCCTCGCGCCTTGCCAAGGTGTTCAGCCGCTGGCAGAGCTACGGCCCGGCCCGCGCCGCGGCGATGCGTGGGGCCCTTGAGCAGCTGGCTGGCAAACCGCTCTCCAGCAACACCTCCGAGGTGGTGGGCCAGTGCCTGGGAGCGGGGTAGCCGCTCAGCGCCGTGGCAGGGGCGGGGGGGGTGGGGGCCGCAGTGGCCCGGTGAGACTCTGGTGCAGCTGGCGGAAAGCGGCCTGCCGGTAGGGGGCCCCCTCGGCACCGGCATGCAGGCCCCACAGGCCCTCCCAGTAGAAGTAGATGACCCCATGGCCGCGGCTGGTGGCCAGCTGGCTCTTCTCGGCCAGGGTGGCCATGTTGGGCGTGCGGCCACCGAAGCCCGCCAGGATGCCGATTTCCACCGGCATGCCCCAGCTGCGCGCCTTCACCAGGGCCGGTTGGTTGAGGTCCTTCTCGAACCCTTGCAGCGAATAGGCGTAGTTCTGCACCACCAGGTCATCGATCAGCTCCCCCAGGGCCCAGAGCTCCCAGTCCTGCAGCCAGTGGTTGTAGGCGAAACGGAAGGGCCCGGGCGAGAGGCTGATCAAGGTGCCGGAGCGCTTCAGCTGGCTGCGCAGTTCCCGCAGCAGTCCGGTGAGCTGCTGGCGCCGCCAGCGCATCCAGGCCCGCTGGGTGTGGTCATCGGGCGGCTCGAGGCCCGTTTCCGCCAGGTAACGGGCGCGGCTGAACGGGTCGTAGCCCAGCTCCACCGGCCAGGCGAAATGGTCGTCGAGCTGGATGCCGTCGACGTTGCAGCGCTCCACGATCTCGCCGATCAGACCGAGAAAGCGCTGCCGCACCCCAGGGTGTGCAGGGTTGAGCCACACCATCGGCTTGCCGTGCATCGCCATCTCCCTGCTGCCATCGCGGCGTTGCAGCACCCAGTCGGGATGCTGGGCGACCACGGCGGCATCGGCGGGCTCCATCAGGCCGTATTCAAACCAGGGGATCACTTGCAGCCCTCGCCGGTGGGCGGCCTGGGTGAAGCGGCAGATCGGATCGAGATTGGGGTTGGCCCTGGCGAGGGCAGGCTCCATCGGCGCATGGGCCGACCTGTGAAAAGTGGCCCCCCGGCTCCAGACGTTCGGGTAGAGGGTGTTGAAGCCCGCATCTGCCAGCTCCCTCACCGCCCGATCGATCCGCTCAGGGTCGTAGTAGAGGGGACTGGGACTGTTGGTGAGCCACACGCCGATGCGGCGGGGCGCGGGCAGCTGGCTCCGGGCCAGCAGGGGGAGGGGGGCAAGGGCCCAGGGCAGGCTGAGCAGCACGCTCACCGCAGCTGGCAGGAAGGCCCTGAGCCGGGCGAAGCGCCGCAGGGGTATGGGTTCCAATGCCGGGGCAGTCAGCGGAACATCGAACTCACCGAGCTCTCATCGTGAATCCGCCAGATGGCCTCGCCAAGCATGTTGGCCACCGAGAGCACCTTCAGCTGGTGGAAGCGGCAGTCCGCACGAGGGGGAATGCTGTTGGTGACGATCACCTCCTCAAACAGGCCAGGCTCGGAGAGTCGCTCCATCGCCGGCGGTGAAAACACCGCATGGGTGGCGCAGGCCAGCACCCGGGTGGCGCCGCGCTGGCGCAGCAGCCGGGCCCCGGCACAGATGGTGCCGCCGGTGTCGATCATGTCGTCGATCAGGATTGCCGTCTTACCGGCCACCTCACCGATCACCGTGAGGCTCTGGGCCACGTTGTGGCCGGAGCGGCGCTTGTCGATGATCGCCAGGGGGGCATCATTCATCTGCTTGGCGAATGCCCGGGCCCGAGCCACCCCGCCCACATCCGGAGACACCACCACCAGATCGGCGAGATTTCTGCTGCGCAGGTAATCCACCAGCACCGGCGAACCGTAGATGTGGTCGCAGGGGATGTCGAAGTAGCCCTGGATCTGGGCCGAGTGAAGGTCCATGGCCAACACCCGGTCAACGCCGGATTTGGCGAGCAGATTGGCCACCAGTTTGGCGGTGATCGACTCCCTACCGGCCGTTTTGCGGTCGGCGCGGGCATAGCCGTAATAGGGAACCACGGCGGTGATCTGCCTGGCCGAAGCCCGTTTGCAGGCATCCACCATGATCAGCAGCTCGATCAGGTGGTCATTCACCGGCGCGCAGGTGGGCTGGATCAGAAACACGTCGCAGCCCCGGATCGACTCCTGGATCTGGATGTAGAACTCGCCATCGGCGAAGCGCTTGATCACCCGGGGGCCGTCGGGGACGCCCAGATAGGCGGCGATCTCCCGGGCCAGGGCCTGGTTCGAATTGCCGCTGAACAGCCGCAACCGCCTGGTGTCATGATTCGGCTCGCTTGGGCTGCCCTGGAGAGCAAAGCGATTAGCGGTCAGGAAACTGGTCAAGACGGGCGCGGACGCTTCGGCTGGAACCAGATCGTAGAAGCGAGACTGCCAGCTGAGTGCAAACATCCATGACGCTTTCCTTGCCGGGATCGGCTCAGTCCCTGGTGGTTGTGGCCGGCGGTGAGACAGGGGCGGTGACGGCACTGCTGCACAGGGCGGCGCCGGCTCTGGCAGCGGCCCTCGACCGGCCCTGGGGAGAGCCCTTGGGGCCGGATAACCCCCAGGAGGCCCTGGTGAACCTGGCGGGCCGGCCCCCCGGCCTGGTGCCCCTGCCGATCGATCCGGGCCTGCCCCTGGAGGGGGGAGCTGGCCACTGGGCCGAACAGCTCGGAGCCTGGCGCCAGCCGGCCCTGCTGCTGCTGGCGGGGGAGCAGCTCCGCAGTGGGCTGCCGGCCGCGATGACGGCCCTGCTGCTCCAGTGGCGGGTGCCGCTGCTGGGTCTGGTGCAGGCCGACGGCCCCTGGGAACCCGCCGCTCGCCGCGCCGATGGCCTGCCCTGGCTGGGGGGCCTTGATCAGGCAGAGCAACTGGCCCTTGCCCTGGAGCTGAGTTGGCGCCGGATCGGAACCGAATGAGGCTGCAGCGGCCTAGGGAGGGGAGGCCGCCGCTGGCCAGAGGGTCACCGCCGCGTCGGGGGCGATCTGGCGCAGGCGCGGCTCTCCCGGCTGGGACGGAGCCGGCGGGGCCAGAGGCACTTCTGTGAACTGGACCGTTTCAGGCCGGCTGAGACCGGCCGCCAGCAGGCTGAGGATTTCAGTCTGGCTGAGGTTGGTGAGCAGGCCCTCCCGACTCAGAAATCGGCTCAGGCTGGAGAGCCGGCCCAGTTGCTCCGGCAGGGCCATCTCCCTCACCAGGGCGCGCACCACCAGCTGGAGGTTGTCCATCCGGCTCTGCTCCGGGCGGTCGGGATCGCGGTAGCGCACCAGCTGCTCCACCTGGCTGCCCCGCAGCCGTTGCAGGCCACCCTGCAGATCGATCGTGAAGCCCTGGCTTCTGTCGCTGTAGCGAAGCGCGTAGGTGGGGTTGGCGGCGATGCTGCCAAGGCCATCCACCAGGCTGCGCAGGGCGGCTCGGCCCAGCACCAGGTAGCGATCCGGCTGACCAGGCTCCAGCCCCACCAGGCCGCTGACCGCGTCGGCGACCAGCGCGGGGCCGCCCATTCGGTACAGGCTCCCCAGGCCCTGGGGGCGGTTCTGGCCTGGAATCTGCACCGCCAGGTTGGGGGGCAGGGTGAGCACCTGCAGCGGCCCCTGGGGATTGATCCGCACCAGCAGCAGGGCATCGGCATTGGCGGGGCCGCGGGGGGCCGCCCTGTTGAGAGGATCGGCGGGGCGTTCGCTGTCCAGGCCGATCACCAGCAGGGTGACGCTGCGACTCGGGGCTTTGGCCAGATCGGCTGGAGTCAGTTGCTGGACCAGCCGGCTGGATCGGTCCGCCTCAGGCCAGAGCCACGCCAGCAGGCCCAGGCCCCCAGCCAGGCCTGCAGCGGCCAGGGCCAGTCGCAGCAGCACTGGCACCCACCGGCGCTTCGGCTGGTCTGAACTCAGAACCATGGGCAGGCGGAGCGAAACCCACTCTGGCCCACCCCCCCGGGGCCCGCACCCGATAAGTTGGGCCCTTGCTGATGCCCCAGGGCTGAGCGGTAATGGCTGTCCGAGCTCCCCATGAGAGGGCAAGGCCCCTGACTAAGGGAGGGACCTATCCTGCCAAAGACCTCTGCAGCCAGTGCGGCCTCTGTGACAGCCGCTGGGTAGCCTACGTGCGGCAGAGCTGTTCATTTCTGACCCAGCGCTTCGAGGCGATGGAGCGGCAGGTACACGGTCGCAGCCGCGACCTGGAGAATGAAGACGAGCTCTATTTCGGCGTGCAGCAGCGCATGCTCACGGCCCGGCTGCGCCAGCCCATCGAGGGCGCCCAGTGGAGCGGCATTGTGAGCCGCATCGGCGTGCGTGCCCTGGAAACGGGCCTGGTGGATGCGGTGCTGTGCGTGGGCCAGAGCCCCTCTGACCGCTTCAGCCCCGTGCCGCAGCTGGCCCGCACCCCGGCTGAAGTGCTCGCCGCCCGGGTGAACAAGCCCACCCTTTCCCCCAGTCTGGAGATGCTCGAGCAGCTGCCCGGCAGCGACATCCGCCGGCTCCTGGCCATCGGGGTGGGCTGCCAGATCCAGGCCCTGCGGGCCGTGCAGCCCACCCTGCCGCTCGAGGAGCTCTACGTGCTGGGCCTACCCTGCGTCGACAACGTGTCCCGCCAGGGACTGCAGACCTTCCTGGAGAGCACGGTGAGCTCCCCGCAGACGGTGGTGCACTACGAATTCATGCAGGACTTCCGCATCCACTTCCGCCACAGCGACGGCCGCACCGAAACCGTGCCGTTCTTCGGGCTCGATACGCCCCGGCTCAAGGACGTATTCGCACCCAGCTGCCTGAGCTGCTTCGACTACACCAACGCCGGCGCCGACCTGGTGGTTGGCTATATGGGCGCAACCTTCGGTCGCCAATGGCTCACGGTGCGCAACCCTAGGGGCCAGCAGCTGCTGGATCTGGTGGAGACGGAGCTGGATGTGGCGCCGGCGACCAGCTCCGGCCAGCGACAGGCCGCCGTGCAACAGGGCATTGAGGCCTACGACAAAGCCCTGAAGCTGCCCCTCTGGCTCGCCCGATTGATCGGCCTTGTGGTGGAGCGCTTCGGCCCGAAGGGCCTGGAATACGGCCGCTTCTCGATCGATTCCCACTTCACCCGCAACGCCCTCTGGCTGAGGCGCCACCACCCCGAAAAGCTGGAGGCCCACATCCCGGCCTTTGCCCAGAGGATCATCAGCCGCTATCGGCTGCCGCAGACATGAAGGCCCCCGACCAGCGTCGCGCCGGCGTTCTGCTCCATCCAACGGCCCTGCCGGGGCCTGCCGGCTGCGGCAGCTTCGGCCAGGCGGCACAGCACTGGCTGGCGCTGCTGGGCCGCCATGGGGTGGGCGTATGGCAGCTGCTGCCCCTGGCCCCCACCGACGGCACCGGTTCGCCCTACAGCTCCCCCAGCGGCTCGGCCCTCAACCCCTGGCTGCTCGATGGCGAGCTGCTGGTGCAGCAGGGCTTCCTGGAGTGGGCTGATCTGGAGGGGCTGCCCCGGGCCACCACCGGCCCGGACCGCCTGGATCTGGCCGCCATGCCGGCCCGCAGCCAGGCCCTGGCTGCGGCCCTGGCCAGCCGCTGGCCCCAGCAGCCGGTGGAGCAGAAGCAAGCCTTCGCCCGCTGGCGCCGCCGTCAGCGGGGCTGGCTGGCCGATCACGCCCTGTTCATGGTGATCCGGCGCCTTCAGGGGGGCCAGCCCTGGTGGGAGTGGCCCGCACCCCTGGCCAGGCGTCAGGGGCGGGCCCTGCGCCGGATCGCCACAGAGCAGGCCGGCGGGCTCCTGGCGGAAGAGCTGCTCCAATGGCAACTCCAGAGTCAGTGGATGCAGCTGCGCAAGCAGGCTGAGCGCTCCGGGGTTCAGGTGCTCGGTGACCTGCCCTTCTACGTGGCCCACGACAGCGCCGACGTGTGGGCCCACCCAGGCCTGTTCTCCCTGCAGCCCGATGGGCGTCTCGCAGCCCAGAGTGGCGTCCCGCCGGATTACTTCTCGGCGACCGGCCAGCTCTGGGGCACGCCGGTGTACCGCTGGCCGCTGCACCTGCTTACCGGCTTCAACTGGTGGCTGGCCAGGCTGCAGCGTCAGTTTGAGCTGTTTGATCTGGTGCGCCTCGACCACTTCCGCGCCCTCCAGGCGTTCTGGAGCGTGCCCGGGGATGCCCCCACCGCCGAGCATGGACGTTGGGTCTGGTTTCCTGGCTGGCCCCTGCTGACCCTGCTCTGGCTGCGCCAGGGACTGCGCCTGCCCCTGATCGCTGAGGATCTCGGGGTGATCACCCCCCAGGTGGAGGCCCTGCGCGACGCCTTCCGACTGCCAGGCATGAAGATCCTCCAATTCGCCTTCAACGGCGATTCGGCCAATCCCTATCTGCCGGCCAACATCCGCGGCCCTCGCTGGGTTGTGTACACGGGTACCCACGACAACGCCACCACGGTGGGCTGGTGGCAGAGCCTCGATGGGGGCGCCCGCCAGAAGCTGACGGAGGCGGTGGGAGCTCCCGTCACTGCGCCGGCCTGGCAACTGCTCGAGCTGGCTCTGGCAAGCCCGGCCAACCTGGCCGTGGTGCCGCTTCAGGATCTACTCGAGCTGGACGATCGGGCCCGCTTCAACACCCCTGGCACCAGCTCGGGCAACTGGACCTGGCGACTTGAGCAGCCGATCGCCGCCCTCGACGGCAAGCTGCAGGGCTACGGAGCGATGGCGGCGCGCTACGGCCGTGGGGCCGCCCAGGGCCGGGGTGGGATCTGATCCCAGCGACGCAGCTGGCGGGCGCCCTGACCCCGGGCAGCGACCTCCAGGGGCAGCAGTTCGGGATAGAGCTTCAGCAGAGCCTGCCTGGGGCTGGGCGGCTTTACCCGCTCCTGGGCTGGGAGGGGGGGAATGGGTCGCAGGGCCACCAATCCCTGCGCCGCAATCTTGCGCTGCTGGAGATTCAATCCATAGACCAGCGCCAGGGTGAGTACCCCATAGAGAATCGTGCCCTGCCACGTGGTGAATACGTCGATGGAGCCTGGGGTGAACCGCAGTGAATCCGCTTGCCGCAGCTGGCGGGCCTCCTGCTGGTTGCCCCTGGCCAAAACGGGATCCAGGCAGGCGGGTGGCAGGTCCAGGTGCCGCTCGATCAGCGGCAGCATCGTGCGCAGATAGGTGGCCTCGGGTAACCGATCCGGCCAGCCCCGCTCCAGGGCCTCCAGCACGGCCGCGCTGATCCGGGTATCGAGGGCCAGCTGGCGCAGGCTCAGGCCCCGCTCCTCCCGCCGCTGGCGCAGCAGGCGCCCGGCAGCCAGCAGGGGGTCGAGCTCAGGTTCGGACGCATCCGCTGGCTGAGCAGGGGGTCTGCGTCCCAGCCAGCGGCCAAGACGCCGCCGCAGGCGCGTCGCTGAAGAGGGTCTGGGCTGGTTCAGGGCTGGCAGTTCAATACTTGCCATTCTTGAGGATCGAGGCGGCGCCAGCGACCCTCAGGCAGGTCCCCCAGCCGCACCGAACCGATCGCCCAGCGCTTGAGATCCAGAACCGGATGGCCCAGGATCGCTGCGGTGCGACGAATCTGGCGGTTACGCCCCTCGGCCATCACCAGTTCCAGCTCGGTTGCCTGGCTGGTCTGCCCGATCAGCTTCAGCCCAACGGGCTGGCTGGCCTGACCGTTCAGGGGGACACCGGCGGCCCAGCGCTCCAGCGCCTGGGCCGCCGGCCGCCCCTCCACCCAGACCCGATAGGTCTTGCGATGGCCGTAGCGGGGATGGCTGAGTCGAAGGGTGACATCCCCCCGGTTGCTCAGCAGCAATGCACCGCGGCTGTCGGCATCGAGGCGACCGACGGGATGGAGCCCCCGCCCCCGGCGAAGCTCGGCTGGCAGAAGCTCCAACACGGTGGGCCGGCCCCTGGGGTCCCGGCAGCTGCAGAGCACTCCAGGGGGTTTGTTGACCAGTAACAGCAGGGGCTCCGGCCTGGCCACCAGGGCCTGGCCCCGCACGGTGATCAGGTCGGAGGCCGGATCCGCCCGATCGCCGAGCATGGCCAGGGCGCCATTGACCCGAACCAGGCCCTGCCGCAGCAGGGTTTCGGCCTGGCGCCGCGAACAGATGCCTGCGGCGGCCATCACTTTCTGCAACCGTTCAACACCCATGGCTCCCATGCTGCCTGCGGCAGAAGGATGGTAGGGTTACGAAACTGAACAGTTTCGCAAGCTGGATCAAGCCATGCCCGCTTTAGATGGCGACCTGGTGCGCAGCTACCTGCGTGACATCGGCCGCGTGCCGCTGCTCAGCCATGAGCAGGAGATCACCCTGGGCCGCCAGGTGCAGGAGCTGGTGGCCCTTGAGGAGCTGGAGCTG
>Ga0169931_10009155_pt1 | contig 14328 bp, 12 predicted proteins | sample Kivu_15m_20L_FD_129675 | JGI IMG/M metagenome (GOLD analysis project Ga0169931, IMG submission 129675) | Freshwater microbial communities from Lake Kivu, Western Province, Rwanda to study Microbial Dark Matter (Phase II) - Kivu_15m_20L... | ecosystem: Environmental > Aquatic > Freshwater > Lake...
CATGGCGCGACGCGGGCCAAGAGCAATGCAATTGTGCTGGCGGCTGATTTGCACCCGCAAACCCGCGCCGTGGTGGAAACCCGCGCCGCGCCGCTTGGCTATCGCGTGGTGGTGGCGGAAGTGACGGGTATTGCTGCCGCTTGCGCTTCGGAAAAACCCTTCGCGCTGGTGCTGCAATATCCTGGCACCACGGGCGAAGTGCGCGACCTGACCACCGAGATCGCTGCTGTGCATGCGGTGGGCGGGCTTGCGATTGTCGCGGCTGATCCGCTTTCGCTGGCGCTATTGAAGCCGCCAGGCGAAATGGGCGCGGATGTGGTGGTGGGCAGCGCGCAGCGTTTTGGTGTGCCGATGGGGTACGGCGGGCCGCATGCCGCCTTCATGGCAGTGACAGATGCGCATAAGCGCCTGATGCCGGGGCGCCTTGTGGGCGTTTCCGTGGATGCCGCGGGCGCGCCCGCCATGCGGCTTGCGTTGCAAACCCGCGAACAGCATATCCGCCGCGAAAAGGCGACTTCCAATATCTGCACCGCGCAGGTGCTGCTGGCAGTGATGGCCGGCATGTATGCGGTGTGGCATGGGCCGGAAGGGCTGACGCGGATTGCGAAACGCGTGCGGCTGCTGGCGCGCTTGGCGAGTGATGCGGCGGCGCGGCTTGGCTTCACGCTGCGCCATCAGGGTTTTTTTGATACCATCACGCTTGAAGCCGGTGCACGCGCCGATGCCGTGATGGCGGCGGCGCTCAAGCATGGCTTTAATCTGCGTCGCGTGGATGCTGGTGCCGTGGCGATTGCCATGGATGAAACCATTTCGCGCGATGATCTGGCGCGGCTGGTAGCAGCGCTGGCGGAAGCGGCGGGCAAGGCGGCACCTGCGGTTGAAGCACTGGGGCTTGCCGGCGATTTGCCGGAGGCACTGCGTCGTACTTCGCCTTTCCTGACCGCTTCCGTCTTCAATAGCCATCATTCCGAACATGGCATGCTGCGCTATATGAAATTGCTCGAAGACAAGGATGTCGCGCTCAATCGCAGCATGATCCCGCTTGGGTCCTGCACCATGAAGCTGAACGCAACGGCCGAGATGATTCCGGTGACCTTCCCCGGTTTCGGCAATATCCATCCCTTCGCGCCGGTGGATCAGGCGGCGGGCTACATCACCATGATCCGTCGGCTGGAAGCTTGGCTCGCGCGCATCACCGGGTTTGCTGCCGTGTCCTTGCAGCCTAATGCTGGCAGCCAGGGGGAATATGCTGGCTTGCTCGCCATTCGCGCCTGGCATCTTTCGCGCGGCCATACTGACCGCACCATTTGCCTGATCCCATCTTCCGCGCATGGTACCAACCCGGCCTCGGCCGTCATGGCGGGCATGCAGGTGGTGGTGGTGGGCTGCGACCGTGATGGCAATGTGGATATTGATGATCTGAAGGTGAAGCTTGATCAGCATGGCGCCAAGCTTGCCGCGCTAATGGTGACCTATCCCAGCACCCATGGCGTTTTTGAAGCCGAGATCAAGGAAATTTGTGCCCTGGTGCATGCCAAGGGCGGGCAGGTTTACATGGATGGCGCCAATATGAATGCGCAGGTGGGCCTGACCAGCCCCGGCACGATTGGCGCTGATGTCTGCCATTTGAACCTGCACAAGACCTTCTGCATTCCGCATGGCGGTGGCGGGCCTGGTGTGGGGCCAATTGGTGTTGCCGCGCATCTGGCACCGCATTTGCCCAATCACCCCATGCTTGCGGAAGCTGGCCCGGCGACAGGCTTTGGTCCCGTCAGTGCGGCGCCGTTTGGCTCGGCTTCCATCCTGCCGATTTCCTACGCCTATATCCGCATGATGGGGCCTGAGGCTTTGCGTCGCGCGACCGAGGTTGCGATCCTTTCCGCCAATTACATGGCGAAGCGCTTGGATGGGCATTTCCCGGTGCTCTACAAAGGTGCGAATGGCATGGTCGCGCATGAATGCATTCTGGATTGCCGTGGCTTCCAGCAAGGCGGCGGGGTGCTGGTGGAAGATATCGCCAAGCGCCTGCAGGATTACGGCTTTCATGCGCCCACCATGTCCTGGCCCGTGGCCGGCACGCTGATGGTGGAGCCAACGGAAAGCGAACCGAAGGCCGAGATTGATCGCTTTATTGATGCGATGATCGCGATCCGCGCCGAAATTCGCGCGGTGGAACAGGGGCGGATGGACAAGGCGGACAATCCGCTGAAAAACGCGCCCCATACTGCCGCTGAGGTGATGGCGGAGGCGTGGTCGCACCCCTACAGCCGCGAAGAAGCCGCCTTCCCGCTGCCCTTCGTCAAGGCGCGCAAATATTGGCCGCCGGTCAAGCGCGTGGACAATGTCTATGGCGACCGCAATCTGGTCTGCACCTGCGCGCCGCTGGAAAGCTACGCTCAGCAGATCGCGGCAGAATAGGCCATGCGCCGGCCAGGTGCCTGGCGCGTGGCCGGAACCCGCCTGATCCATGCCGATCGCTGGATCAGGCTGCGCGCGGATCATTGCATCACGCCGGAAGGTGCGGTGCTGGATCCCTATTACGTGCTGGAATATGCCGATTGGGTGCATGTGGTGGCGATCACGGAAGATGATCGGCTGGTGGTGAACCACCAATATCGCCATGGCGCGAGCTGCGTGCATCTGGAATTGCCGGGCGGCGTGATGGATGCAACGGATGCCGGCCCGCTTGAAGCCGCTGCGCGTGAATTACGCGAAGAAACTGGCTTTGCCGCGCGGGAGTTTTGCCATATCACGAGCCTCAGCCCCAATTCGGCAACGCATACCAATCGCATCCATATCGTGCTGGCGCTAGGTGCCTATGCCGATGGCGCGCAAAGCCTGGATGCGGGTGAGGAAATCGCAGTGGAATTGCTGCCGCTCGCGGAACTCCCGGCGCTGCTGGGCGCTGGCGCCTTTTTGCAAGCCGCCCATGTCGCTTCCCTGATGGTGGCTTTGCAAGCGATGGGGCGGATGCGCTTTGTGCCGCTGGACGCCAACGGCGCATGAAGGAGGCTGGCGATTTCGACGATGTGATCGCCTTTGCCTGGGATGGTCCAGTCGGTGCGGCAGCGCAATCCGCGCGCTTGCTGTTGCTGGATAGTCTTGGCTGCATGATCGCCGGGCTTGGTCATGCCACGCCGCGCCGCTTTGCTCAGGCGCTTGCTATCACCATGCCGGGTGCGGTGCATTTCCCGGGATGCGTGGCCGGGCTTGCGGAAGCCGGTGCTGCCGCCGTGTTGGCTTCTGCCATGTGCTGGGATGAGGCGAATGAGGGGCTGGCGCGCGCTCATGGCCGCCCCGGCTTGGCGGTGGCACCGCTTTGCATCGCGGCCTTGGCGGCAGGGCGTGTTTCTTTGCGTGCCGCGCATGACGCTTTCTCGCTTGGCTATGAAATCGCTGCCCGTGCCGGAGAGATTTGGCGCATCCGCCCTGGCATGCATGTGGATGGGTCCTGGCATGCGCTTGGCGCCGCTGCGGCGGCGGCAAGGCTTGCTGGTGGTGATGCGGCAGAGGTCGGGCGCGCGATACGTCTGGCCGCCTGCCAGATCCCCTTCGCGCTTTACGCGCCGATTGCCGCTGGGTTGGATGGGCGGAATAGCTACCCTGCCCATGCTGTCTTGCTCGGCGCCATGGCAGCGGCGGCAGCGCGGGCCGGGATGGATGCGCCTGCGAATGGCTTGGCGGAGGCGCGGCGGATTGCACTGCTGCATGAAGCGCCTGCTATGCGCGCACCGGCAGGCGAATGGCTGATCGAGCAAGCCTATATCAAACCCTTCGCTGGCGTGCGCCACGCGCATTACGCCGCAGCCGCCGCTTTGGATTTGCGCGCCGCAGTGGCTGGTCGCTTTGGTGATGTGACGGCGCTCCGCCTTGAAACCTATGCCGAGGCTTTGCGCTACGCTGGAAATCGAGCGCCCGCACGCGCCATTCAGGCGCAATTCAGCCTGTCCTGGGCGGTGGCGGCGGCGTTGATGCAGGGTGATCTTGGCCCGGCCGCCTATACCGATGCCGCGCTTGCTGATCCCGCGCTGCGCCGGTTGGAAGCCTTGGTGGAACTCTCGGAAGACACAGCACTGACCAAAGCGGAACAGCGCGGCGCGCGGCTGATCGTACAGCTGGCCAGTGGAGAAACGCTTCAGGCTTCTGTTGGCGCCATCGCTGGTGATCCCCGGCTTGCGCTTGATGAAGCGGCGGTGATGGCGAAGTGCCAACGCTTTGCCGGGCCGGTGATTGGTGAGGCACAGATGGCGCGGCTTGCGGCGCTGGTCCTTGCTGCCGATGGCGCCACGCCGCGCGATTTCTTCGGGGCCGCATGACGCATCCCGCCCAGAATAGCGCCTTGGCGGTTGGGCTATTGCTCGCCGGGTTTTCGGTCTTCACCGGCGTGGATGCGGCTTCCAAGCTGCTGACGGAAGATTATCACACGCTTGAAATCGCCTTTGGCCGCGCGGTGTTTCAAGTGCTGCCGCTGTTCCTGATCATCGCCTGGCGAGGCCGCACCGTGGTGAAAAGCGCCCATCCCGGGCTGCAAACGCTGCGCGGTGCCTGCATCTTTGTCTGCACGCTGCTTTTCGTGCAGGGGTTGAGCCTGCTTGATCTCGCGGATTGTATTGCGCTGACCTATATCTCGCCCTTCGTGGTGGTGCTTTTTTCTGTATGGCTGCTCAAGGAAAAAGTGGATTGGCAGCGCTGGCTTGCGGTGGTGATCGGCTTTCTGGGCATGCTGATTGTGCTGCGGCCTGGCACGGGGGTATTTGGCCCGGCAGCGCTCTGGCCGCTGTCTGAGGCCGTGCTTTGGGCCTTCGCGCTGGTGATCACGCGGATGATGCCGCGCGATGGCGCGATGACAACGCTGATCTGGACTTCCGCGATTCAGCTTTTGCTGGCAGCGCTTTTCGTGCCCCTGGTCTGGCGCATGCCGGATGCGGCGGATATCCCGATCTTTGCTGCGGCTGGCCTCTGCAATCTGCTTGGCCAGTTGTTGCTGATTTCAGCCTTTCGCCGCGCACCGGCATCGCTTCTGGCGCCCTTCAGCACCGTGCAGATTGTTGTCGCGGCATTGGTGGGTTGGATTGTGTTCCACACCTTCCCCGATTTCTGGACCTGGGTGGGGACAGGTGTGATCCTGGCAGGCGGGCTTCTGGTGTGGTGGCGAGAACGGCAATTACTGCGGCGATAGCGCTTCCTAAATGCGCTTTGCCGCCGCGACGGCAGTCTTGGAACCAGCCCCCACCACCCATGCCCAGGCGCTGATCAGCGGGCCATAGGCGCGGCCTTCGCCGGCTTCGCGCGCCTCATCCCGGTGATGGATTTCTTCTTCCTGGCAATGGCGGAGCAGCGCTTGCAGTGGCGGGAAAAGCGCCTCCGCCTCAAGCCGATCCAATTGCTGCTGGTAATGGTGATCCACGAAGCTTTCCACCGCATCAATGGTGGCATAGACGGCGCGCGGGCCGAAAATGGCGGGGATGGCGCCGGTCAGCCAGCCGGCGATGCGCCAAATCGGCAACAACTTGCTGTGCTGCGCCGGTGGCAGCAGCGCATTCAACAAATCAAGATGCCCCTGTTCCGTCGCGCCATGGCGTTCGGCGAATTCGCGAATGGCGGGGTCTTTGCAGAAGGCAAGGATGCCGCGGTAGATCATCACCGCGCCGGTTTCCCCGGCATGGTCGGAACGCAATTCACCGATCAGCCAGGCTGGCATTTCGGAGATGGTGATATCGGGCAGGGCAGGGGCAATGGCGTTCATCGCCCCTGAAATGGCGCGCCGACCGCGCGCCACAAGGGTTTATTCGGCAGCAACCATGCCACTACCGCGCTTTTCCCGCGCATGGCGCCAAAGTGCCAGGCCGCGATAAACGCCATGCACCATCTTGCTGTAGGGTAGCGCCACAAACAGCGCCAAAACCAGACCCAGATGCAAGGCGAGCATGACACCCATCGCCCCGGTATGGCGCACCACCAGCAGCAAAAGCCCCGTCGCACTCACCAGAAACAGTAGCGACAACATGGCGTATTCACCGCCCACCAGACGTTTGGCTACCGGCATCGGGTCCGTGATGATCTTCAGCCGGATCAGCCCCGCAGTGCCCAGGCAAAGCAACACGCCCCCCCAAGTGCCAAGCTGCACCGGCAGAGAGAAGAACGGATGCGGCGACCGCAGCCCAAGGAAGTGATGATAGATCGCCCCGGTTGTGGTGGCCGCGAAGCACAGCATGAAGCCATAGAAGGCGGCCTGATGTAGCCAGCGCTTTTGGCTTGAGAAACTGTCATCCACATCATTGCAGCCATGCCCGCCACCGCCAAGGTTGCGGAGCGTCAGGATATCCACTGCCGTATCCACCAAAGGCGCGGGCGCTGGCGCGCCGCCCCCCACTTCGCGCCAATAGCGTATGCCGCCGATCATCATGGCGATGATGGCGTAGCCGAAAGTGCCGCCTGCCAGGCTCACCATCAGCCACATCGGGATCACGCGAAAGAAGGCGCCTTCGCCGCGCTGCGCCGTGTACAGGATGGAAGGATCAACCAGCGCCATGGTCAGCAGCAGCACCAGCGTCACGCCAATCGCCGCCGCCAGCGTCACTACCGTGCCATTGCGTTCAAACAGCGTGCCCATGGCGCGAGGCCACGCGTAATGCGCATAGGATTGTGCGCGGATTTCGGCAAAGGTCACCGGCAGATTGATGCCGAATTCATGCGGCGGTGCATATTGGCAGGCGTGATAGCAGCCCTTGCAGCCATGGCAGAGATTCGCGAGATGCGTCAGATCGCCCGTGGAAAATTCCCGCCGCATGGTCATTGCGGGAAAGACCGCACAATAGCTTTCGCAATAGCGGCAGGCATTGCATACCGCCATGTGGCGGCGGGCTTCAGCGGTGGTTTCGTTTTCTTGTAGCATCAGCGCGCCCTGCCTTGTTCAATTGCGCACATTGCGTGCTGCCTCCTCACCCGCCAGCCGGCCGAATACGGTGCCGATCGTCATGCCGAAGCCTGCCAGATAGCCCTGGCCCAGAATATTGCCGGCCATGATCTCGCCGGACGCGAACATATTCGCTGAAGGCTTGCCATCAGCCATGATGATGCGCGCGCGGTCGCTCACCTTCACACCCAAAAAGGTGAAGGTGATGCCGGGCTTGAGCGGGTGGCAGTAAAAGGGTGGCGTATCAATCAACCGCGCCCAATGGCTTTTGGGGGGCGTCAGCCCTTCGGTGCGGCAATCATCAGGCTTCATGGGTTGGAAAGTGCCGGGGCGCACGGCGGCGTTGTAGTCAGCAATCACTTTTTCCAACTTGCCCGCATCAATGCCTGCCATGCCGGCAAGTTCCGCGATGCTGTCAGCCTTATAGGGTGGGAAGACGCTCGGCAGGTAATTATGCAAGGCCTTGCTATCCGTGACTGCAAAAGCAACCTGCCCTGGCTGCTGCGCAATCAGCCGGCCCCAAATGGCGTAGCGCTTGGGCCAGACATCCTCACCTTCATCATAGAAGCGCTCCACGTCGCGGTTCACCACCACCGCGAAGGGCACGCAATCCAGCCGCATGGCAAGCCCGCCATCTTCCATCGGTGCGCGCGCGTCATTGGCAACAGCGTGGAATTGCGTGGGGTCGCCCACTTCCTGTACGCCTTGGTCAAGCAGATCGCGCAGCAGGCGCCCTTGCGCATAAGGCGTGCCGCGAATCTGGAAATTATCGGCCGCATCACCCCAATATTTGCGCAGCCAATCGCGATTGGCCTGGAAGCCACCGGCCGAGGCGATCAGTGCCTTGAAGCGCACACGCTCGGGAAAGCCGTGATGGGAAATGATCGCTTCCGTCGCGAAGCCATCCTGTACGTCAATATGCTGCACTTCGGTATCGTACAAAATGCCGATGCCAAGCTGTTCCGCGGTGCGATACAGCGCATTGACCAGCGCCTTGCCGCCGCCCAGGAAAAACGCGTTGGTACGCGAAAGCGACAGCGTGCCGGAAAGCGAAGGCTGGAACACCACGCCACAGGATTTCAGGAAATCCGGCGCATGTTGCGATGCGCGGATGCACATGCGCGCCAGATGCTCATCCGTCTTGCCGCCGGTCACGCGCAGCAGATCGTCCCAATATTCCTCTTCCAGATAGGATTCGGTCAGTACGTCGGTCGGCGCGGGATGCAGCGCGCGCAGATTGCGGGTGTGACGGCTATTGCCGCCGCGCATGCTGTGTGGCGCATGTTCCACCAGCAAAACGCTTGCCCCGGCCCGGCGCGCCGTAATGGCAGCGGAAAGCGCGGCATTGCCACCGCCCGCCACCAGCACATCCCAGACCCGTGTTAGGTCCACCATAACGCTATCAACCCTCAACCTTCTTAAAGGCCATGTGTAAAAGGGAAATGCGACTTGTCCAGATGGCGCGCTAAGCTGGCCCCTGATCCAGCCCCGCGCGCAAGGAACCATCAGGGTCAGCCAGCAAGCCTTCACGCAGAAAAAGATCAATCAATGTCAGGTTGACGTTGAATTTGATTTCATCGGAATCGGCGACAGCCTCCAGCAGGCGCCGGGCGGGCCATAGTTCAAAACGCTCCACCTCGTCATCATTGGGGCGCGGCACGACGCCTTCGGGCATGTCCAGATCATAGCAATGCAGCACATCGCGCCTGAGGCCCTCATTGTTCAGCAGCACATAGGAAACCCGCCCAACCGGCCGCGCGCGGGCCGCCAATTCGGGGGGCAGGGAGGCTTCCTCGGCGGCTTCCTTCACCAGGGTTTCCGCGGGCGAGAGCCCCGCCGGAATGCCGCCCGCGACCAGATTATCCATCTGACCCGGCGCCACTGCCTTGTCACGCGCGCGGATGCCAACCCAGACATGCAGCCCATCGGCACGGCGCACCAGACCATTCATATGCACGCCCTGGGACATGACCCCAAAGGCGGGAAGCGCGCCGCGATCGAGCTTCGCCAGCACGGGCCCATCACTGATGTGCCGCACGTCAAAGGCTTCGCGCCGGATGCGGAGATACCCACCCTCAGCCAGGTTGGGCAGCGCGGCGGCGAGTGCATCGCTCCGTGCCCCGCTGGTCTTCAAGCGGCCCGCCATGGCAACGCCGGTTTGATCAAAGTGGAAATCACGCGAGCGGAAGGTCAGCGCGCGGGCCAATTCCGGCGTGACGAAGCCCACCTGAACGCCGCCCATGTGAAAGCCCAGGAAGCCGGCGGGGGAGGCGATATTGTTGCAGGCGGCGATATGCCGGGCGAAGCGGTCCATCCGCCCATGTAACACCGGGCGTCACAGCAAGGCGAGCCAGGCTATAGGGCTTGCTCGGAAGGGCTTCTCTGGCCCATGACAGGCCCAACCATGACCTCGCCTACTGCCCCCAACCGCCCTAGCGCCGGTATTCCCTTCTCAGCCCTTGGCCGCATCGCGCCGCATCTTTGGCCGAAGGGCGAGCCCATGCTGCGGCTGCGCGTGGTTGGCGCGTTGTTGCTGCTCGCCGCCGCCAAGGCCGCGAATGTGCTGGTGCCCATCGCCTATGCGCGCGCGGTGGATGCGCTGGCGCCGCAATCGGGCGTCGGCGCGGTGATTGCCGTGCCGATTGCGCTGCTGGTGGGCTACGGCTTGCTCCGTGTCATGGCCTCGGCGCTTGGGGAATTGCGCAACGCCGTCTTCGCCAAGGTGCAGGCGCGCGCTGGTCGCCGCGTTGCCCTGGACGTGTTTCGCCATTTGCACGCGCTTTCCATGCGCTTTCACATGGACCGCGCGACCGGCGGGCTTTCGCGCGTGATTGAAAGGGGCGTGCGCGGCATCGCGACATCGCTCAATTTCCTGCTGTTCAACATCATCCCCACAATAGTCGAGATTCTCTTCGTTGCCGTCATTCTGTGGTGGATGTTCGCGGCGTCTTTTGCGCTGACCATGCTTGGCACCATCATCGCCTATGTTGCCTTCACGCTGATTTTCACCAATTGGCGGCTGCGCTTTCGCCGGCAGATGAACCAAACGGATGAGGAAGCGAATACCAAGGCGGTGGATAGCCTGCTGAATTATGAAACCGTCAAGTATTTCGGCAATGAGGCGCATGAAGCGCGTCGCTATGATGAAAGCATGACGCGCTACGAAAGCGCCTATGTCAAAAGCGAAACAACGCTCAATATGCTGAATGCCGGCCAAGCCACCATCATGGCGGTGGGGCTTACCATCACCATGCTGCTGGCAGGCCGTGGCATTGCCGATGGCAGCATGAGCATTGGCGATCTGGTGATGGTGAATACCTATCTGATCCAGCTCTATCAGCCCTTGAACATCCTTGGCTTCGCCTATCGCGAAATCAAGCAGGGGCTGACCGATATGGAGCAGATGTTCGCGCTGCTTGATGTGCTCGCCGAAGTGCGCGATGCGCCGGGCGCCGTACCGCTGGCGCTGACGCAGGGTGAAATCCGCTTTCAAGATGTGCGCTTTGGCTATCGGCCGGATCGCGAGATTCTGAAGGGCGTTTCCTTTACCGTGCCACCGGGGCGGATGCTGGCCATTGTCGGGCCAACCGGGGCGGGGAAATCAACGATTTCGCGCTTGCTGTTTCGTTTTTATGATGTGACCGGCGGGCGCGTTTTGGTGGATGGGCAGGATGTGCGTGCGCTTACGCAACAAAGCCTGCGCGCGGCCATTGGCGTGGTGCCGCAGGATACTGTGCTGTTCAACGACACGATTCGCTACAATATCGCCTATGGCCGGCCGGGCGCCACCGATGCAGAAATCGAAAACGCCGCCCGTCTTGCGCAGGTGCATGATTTCGTGACCCGCCTGCCCGATGGCTATGCGACGCGGGTTGGTGAACGTGGCCTCAAGCTCTCGGGCGGGGAAAAGCAGCGGGTTGCGATTGCGCGCACCATCCTGAAGGACCCTCGGCTGCTCATTTTGGATGAGGCGACCAGTGCCCTTGATACCCGGACTGAACAGGACATCCAGGCGGCTTTGCGCGATGTAGCGCGCAACCGCACCACGCTTGTCATCGCGCATCGGCTCTCCACCGTGGTGGAGGCGGATGAGATCATTGTGCTGCAGGAAGGTGCCATTGCCGAACGCGGCACCCATGGTGCCCTGATCGCCGCCGGCGGGCTTTATGCCGATATGTGGCGCCGCCAATCGGAAGCCATGGCGGCTGCCGAGGCCGCCGCCCGCGCCCAGGCCGAGGCTGATCTGGAAATGCCCCGCCAGCGCCCCAATGCCGCCCCCCCCTTCCCCTGACCCCTGAGCCTTCCTATTTGCCTGTTACATTCAGGAGTGACCCATGCAGATGGACCCGGAAGGCATTGCGCCCGAGGATTTAAGCCATGCCGGTTCGGTCGTGGACAAGGCGATCGAATATATGATGGAGCAGCAAATCCAGCCGATTTCCATCGCCTCCGCCCTGCTGGGTGGGGCGCTTGGGGTGCTGACCCGGACCTTGGATGACCGCGCCGTGGCTGGGGTGCTGCGCCAGGCGCTCGCTTCGGTCGAAAGCGGCGAATTCCGCGCGGCCCCCGTGCCTGAGGCTTGACTAGCCCCGAGCTTCCCGCCAAAAGCGGATCTTCATGTTGAACCCGCGCGCAGGTTTGGCTTGCGCGCCTATACGTTTGGATTTCTGCTATGTCTCGCCGCTGCGTCATTACTGGCAAGGGTGTTCTGACGGGTAACAATGTCAGCCACGCTAACAACAAGACCCGCCGTCGCTTCCTGCCCAATTTGCAGGAAAATTCCTTCTGGTCGGAAATCCTGTCTGCGCCCGTTAAGCTGCGCCTTTCCACCAATGGCATTCGCACGGTGGAACATAATGGCGGGCTTGATGCCTTCCTGCTCGGCACGCCGGACCGCAAGCTGACGGAAGATGCCATTGTGCTGAAGCGCCGTCTGGAACGCGCCCAGGCTGCCAAGGCCGCCTGAAGCCCTTTCATATTGGGCTATCGCAACCCGCGGGGGGGGCTGCTTCCGCGGGTTTTTCTTTGCCTATCTGGCGCCGCGCCGCCGCTCAATCTCGCGCCACCGCGCCACGTTGCGGTTATGCGCTTCCAGCGTCTCGGCAAAGGCATGACCGCCTGACCCATCTGCAACAAAGTAAAGGAAATTGCTGGTCGCCGGTTTGGTGGCCGCACGGAGCGATTCGCGCCCCGGATTGGCAATCGGCCCCGGCGGCAGGCCGCGATTGCGATAGGTATTGAAGGGGCTGTCGCGGTCCAGATCAGCGCGCGTGATGGGCCGGTCCAAGGCCGCGCCGCCCAAAGCCGCGTAAACTACCGTCGGGTCCGATTGCAGCGGCATATTGCGCCTGAGGCGATTGATGAAGACCGAGGCAACCAGCGCGCGTTCCTCGCCCTTGCCGGTTTCGCGTTCAATGATGGAGGCCAGGATCAGCGCTTCCCGTGCGCTGCGCAGCGGCAGATTGGGCTCGCGCTCCCGCCAGGTTTCGGCCAGCGCGGTATTCATTGCGGCCTGGGCGCGGCGGATCAGCGCAGCGCGGCTATCGCCCCATTCAAAGGCGTAGGTTTCGGGTAGGATGCTACCCTCGGCGATGGGCTCGGCTTCGCCCATCAGACCTTCGGTCTTGTCCAGTAGCGTCTGGATTTGCAGCGCGGAGAGGCCCTCCGGGATGGTCACACGGCGCTGCACAGGCCGTGCCTCCCGCAGGATTTCCAATACCTGCTTGAGGGATGCGCCTACAGGAAAGGCAAATTCGGCCGCACGCAACGGCCCCGCAGCCTTGGTGAGCTGGCTCGCGATCAGGAAATGTCGCGCATCAGCGATAATGCCGGCTTCCTTGAGCGCACCGGCAATGGCCTCGGTCCCGCCGCGCGGGATCACCAAGGCGCGCTCAGCGGCCAGCGGTCCGGGGGCTTCGTAAACCTCGCGCGCCCACTTGGCCGCCGCGCCTAGGCCGATGAGCAGCGCCAGAATCAGACCGAGCAAGACAAAGGCCACCCGCCCGCGGCGTTTGCGCGGCGCGGGGGTGGTTTCACTCATGCCCTAGACGCTGGCTTGGTCGCAGTTTCCGAGCCGCCAAGTGATGCCACTGGGCTTGAAAATGCTCTACGGCGCGCCACGGAAAATAATGCTGGCATTGGTGCCGCCAAAGCCGAAAGAATTGGACAGTGCAATGTCAATCTTGCGCGGCTGCGGTTCTTTCGCGACGCGGTCAATCGCGCTTTCGCGCGATGGCTTTTCCAGATTGAGCGTGGCGGGCGCCACCTGATCACGAATGGCGAGGATGGAAAATATTCCCTCCACCGCGCCGGCTGCGCCAAGCAAATGCCCGACGGCGGATTTGGTGGATGACATGGCAAGCCCGCGCGCGGCATCGCCCCAAAGGCGCTCAACCGCTTCCAGTTCCAGATCATCGCCCAGTGGCGTTGAAGTGCCATGCGCGTTCACATACTGGATCTGCGCAGGCGTGATGCCGGCGCTGGCAAGGGCGGCCTTCATGGCGCGGAAGGCGCCATCATGGCCCTCTGCCGGGGCGGTGATGTGATAGGCATCTCCGCTCATGCCATAGCCAATAACCTCGCCGTAAATCTTGGCGCCGCGTGCCTTGGCGTGTTCCAATTCTTCCAGCACCACAACCCCCGCCCCTTCGCCCATGACAAAGCCATCACGCGCTTCATCCCAGGGGCGGGATGCGGCGGTTGGATTGTCATTGAAGCTGGTCGAAAGCGCGCGCGCGGCGCAGAAGCCGGCCATGCCGATTTCGCAGACGGCGGCTTCCGCCCCGCCGGCGACCATGACATCGGCATCACCAAGGGCAATCAACCGCGCGGCGTCACCCAGCGCATGCACGCCGGTGGCGCAGGCCGTCACCACAGAATGATTGGGGCCCTTGAAGCCATAGCGAATGGAAACCTGGCCAGAGGCCAGATTGATCAGTGCTGAGGGAATGAAGAAGGGCGAAATGCGCTTGATCTTGCCTTGCAAAATCAGGGAAGCGGCTTCGTGGATGGTTTCAAGGCCGCCAATGCCGGACCCGATCATCACACCCGTGCGGCAGCGCTGATCTTCACCCTGCGGCACCCAGCCGGAATCGACTACCGCTTCATCCGCCGCGACCATCGCGAATTGGATGAAGCGATCCATTTTCTTTTGATCCTTGACGGGGATCCATTCATTGATGTCGAGCCCGCCTTCGGCCTTCACACCAACAGGGATTTGCCCCGCTATGCGTGCCGGCAGGCCGGAGACATCAAATGACTGAATGGCGCCAATGCCGGAATGGCCGGCAAGCATGCGCTTCCACACATGCTCCACACCAACCCCCAGCGGGCAGGCAATGCCCATGCCCGTCACGACAACGCGACGCGGCGCAAAACCCTTCTGGAACACGCGCGATTCCCCGTTGGATCAG
>Ga0169931_10009156_pt1 | contig 14328 bp, 12 predicted proteins | sample Kivu_15m_20L_FD_129675 | JGI IMG/M metagenome (GOLD analysis project Ga0169931, IMG submission 129675) | Freshwater microbial communities from Lake Kivu, Western Province, Rwanda to study Microbial Dark Matter (Phase II) - Kivu_15m_20L... | ecosystem: Environmental > Aquatic > Freshwater > Lake...
GATATACTTAAACGATCCTGATAAGGTTTTAAAAAAGAAAGCCAATTATCTTCTTGCTATTTTCCTTAATCATCTATTAAACAAATTAAAGGAATCTAAGGACTCAGAAAAGCACAAGAATAAAAATTATCTATATAAATATTTACCTGAGACATATCTTTCTTATCTGCTTATGTACTTTACTTTCAACTCGAATTTAAATCTGATATACCATTGCAAAGAAACCAAATATTTTCAAACCATTACACAGTCTTATTTAAAAATTTTGAAGAAGATAACCAATAACCAGTACGACTCAAATTTCCTTATAGAGAATTGTGTAAAGATTAAAAACCTTTCTTTAAAGAATAAAAAGGTCATCATGAAGATCTCAAACGATACTTATTTAAAAAATATCATCAAGACTGATAATTATTCAGTCACATCAGATCACTATGAATTCGTCAAAAACGAAGTTTGCAATATGATTATAAAAATGATAAATATAGAATACACCACTAAATTTAAATACGATGAGTATAAACCGCAGATTCCTGTAATTTTTTTAACTGAGAAGGAATTGTCGATGGTCATGTCCAATTTGAAGAGCGAAAGAACAAAAGAAGAAAAAATCCCAAATTTCAATGAAACTGTGGAATTATCGAAAATTTATCAGAAAGAAAGTAATATGTCATATTTGAATTACAATGACAGTGTAAATAATATTTCCGTTTCTAGGGAAAAAAATGAAAATTTTTCTGAGAATTTTGGTGTTATAAAATCATCGATCGCAGGATTAGAAAATAAGCAAACCAAACAGAAAAGCAACCGGGCTGTTAAGGATTATAAATTACGATTAGAACCTGGCGATGTGAGCAAATCAAAGTCAATTGAGATTGAAGAAAAAGATTTTGATGAATTTGAGAATCTTCCTTACTATAATAAATACAAAGACAGAGAAGATTCACAAATTTCTGATAAGGAATTCGAAGACGGACTTGATTTAAATAAAAATAATGATAGGGATGTTGATATGGAGGAAGATGAAAACAGCCATCTCAAGCCTATTCATATTTCTAGTAAAAAAATGTTGGATGAAGAGGATAATAAAATCAAGGAATTTGTTGAAGAAGATATTGAGATAAAAGGAAATAAAAAAAGAAAAAGCATTAAGAAAACGAAAGTGAATGTAGACAAGTCAAAAAGCATGAAAAAAAAGAAAACAAAAAAGTGAATTAAATTAAAAATGAACATAACTATAATTTTTATTTTTGAATTACTAATATTTTTAAAAACCAACTACTTTATTAATTTAAATTAATTCAAATAAATTATTTAATTTTCAAATAATTAATTAAATATTAATATAAATACCCATAGTAAATCATATATTTAATTTATTTAATGGTATTCATCTAAAGGATACTAATATTTTATGCTTTAACTTAAAAAGAAAAGATCAAATGATGTAAATATTTGCTACTCTTGATTCAGTGATGAATATTACCACCGAGATCGCTGATGATCTTTTCTTTAAATAAATATTAAAAAAACTAAAATATAATTTTAAGGTTAATTATTGATATTTCTCACGTTTATTTAAAAGTTTATTTAATTTTCTTTAAAACAAAAACTGAGACTTTCATCAAGTCTTCAGGCCAATTGGGATGATGAAAATGTTTGAAGATTTTAAGTCCGCTTTCATTAAAATTTTTTTTGAAAATCACATCAGATCTCTGCTTGGAGAAGTCGCAGTCGCTAAAATGATATCCTTTCATCACAATATTTTCTTTTATAATTATAAGACCATCATCTTGCAAGGCGTTTACACATTTGAGCAAAAATTCCTTCAAGTCTTCATCGTCCAAATTTTCTAGGCACCACTGGATCCAGATAGCGTCGTACTTGCCACGTTTCTCTACGTCGAATTGGAAATTTTGAAAAGAACTGTGATAAATATTTTTGACTTTTTCTTCGTTTTTAAAAGCTTCTTTACAAAATGAAATATATTTCTCATTCTGCTCCATCAAATCGCATTCCTTAAAATAGTTCAGCAGGACACTGGATGTGACTCTCCCTATACCAGCGCCGAGGTCGATAACTTTGTTCGGTGTAATTTTTCCAGTCCGTATCAAACCTTCTAGCAATTCGCAAGAGGTTTTCACGTCTATTGAATGCACTTGATCTTCTCCACCTAGTACCCCAGCGATTGAAGTTTCACTGTTCGCCCAAAATTCTTTTGTTTTGGTGTACCAATCTGTTTTTTCTTCCATCGATATTAATTAATCAATACTTTTTTCTAATTTTATTTAAGAATCAGGTTTAATGAATTTTTATAACAAGGTTGCAAATGCTTTGAGAGATATCGATAAAAACAAAATCTCATTCAAATCTGCAATTTATAACTATACCAGTTATGAAGGCGATAGAAATTTTAAGAAAGTGTATAAACTAGTTGTAGAAGTTTTGAAATGTAAAAAAATTTTGAATGAGATAATCGAAAATTTTTTTCAAAATGAGAATATCAACAATTTAGAAGTTTTTATGGTTTTGTGTTATGAGAAATTCTTTTCGAATTTTGGTTCTAGGAAGAAAATAGGAGGGAAATTGATGAGGATGTTGAAAGAAAAGGATCAGCAAATAAAAAACTACATAGAAGCAAATTACAAACCTTCTCATTCTGATTCTAGTAACGAAGGCGAATTAATATATTTCAGAATAAATGAACAGGTGAGAGAAAATAAGTTTAAAAAGTTTTTAAACGAAATCACTAGCTCACAAGAAAGTTCTATCAAAGCAGATAGTTTAATAAGTGGATTATACACTGTGCCTAAGTCAGATAATCGAATAGTAAAAAAAATATTCGAATATAAAAATACTTCGCAAATAATAATGCAAACTAAAAGTTCTTGTCTTCCTGCGTATATCCTGAAACTAATTTATCAAAAGATACAGATGGATATAAAACACAAAATGTGCGATCTAATTGATACCTGCTCTGCACCTGGCAATAAAACTTTACAGCTTTCAGAGTATTTCTCTAATAAATCGAAAATATTTGCATTTGAAATAGACACAAAGAGATTTCAGATTCTATCTAAGAATATAGAATCCAACAATTTCAATAAAAATGTTTGTTTACTTAATGAAGACTTTTTGCAGAGTGACCCTAAGGACTCAAGATACTCTAATGTTAAATATATCCTAAGCGATCCCTCTTGTTCTGGATCAGGAACATCAAACAATAATTTAGTCGATGTCACTTCTGAAGAAAATTCCTTCGATTCTGGAGTTTGTTGTTTGGATGTTGCAGGATCTTCTTTCGAGAAAAAGAAAATCGAGAGACTCACAAAATTAGCTAACTTTCAATTAAGAATTTTAGAACACTGCATGAAATTTCCTAGCGTTGAGTTCATTTCTTATTCCACTTGCTCTATTTTTATGACGGAAAATGAATATGTAGTAAATAAAGTTTTAGACAGGAATAAAAGCTTCAAATTATTCGACATATTCAAATTGACAGATTTTTTAAAAGAAAATAATCCTAATGATAATTTTCATAGGGGATTGACTCCAGATACTGAATTGACTTTAAGATGTTGTAGAATATGTCATAAAATTGATGGTTTTTACGTAGCAATATTTCAAAGAATAAAATAATTTAGTAAATTATGCTTGCTATATAAAAGAAAATTATCATTTTAAAATTTTTTAAAATAATACATAGTATTATATATAGTTCTGAAAATTTTATTATTTTGATTAATTTAGTTATATTAAAAATACTTTTTTAAAATATATTTATTATAATAACCTGTATTGCAATTAATAAAATAAGAATATTGTAAATGACAAAAATATTATCAATAATTTACATTTTATTCTTAGAGCTTGAAATAATTTTCTCGGCATCTTGGGGATTTATAGGTTTATGAAAAATAGAGTCTACATAATTTAATTTTTGAATTGCGTTCAGATCATCATAGGCTGTTGTAAGATAAAAAGGAATTTTCTTAATATTAAAATTCACAATTGATTTTAACAATTGGGCTGATTTCGAACCAGTCATAAATTTCATAGTTTCATCTGATATGATAGCCGAAATATTAACTCCTTTAATAACGCTTTTATAAATGATATATAATGTTTCGATCCCGTCTTCTGCTTCAAGCAATTTAACTTTGATCCCCATTTTGTCAGCGGCATTATATAAAACTCTAATTACACTTTTTCTGGTAAATTTTTCATCATCTGCAACGATGTAATAATTAATAGTCCTATCACATAAATCTATTTTAGAAAAAAAATCAAAAGATGAGTTGGTTCTTTCGATTTTATTGTTTGTTGAAAAATTTCTTGAAGTTTCGTTTTGAAAAATGAATTTATTTTCTATATGATAATTGTTATTTACATTTCTCATCTCTGTAGATTCATTACGATTTGAATGTTTTGGAAATGATAGAGTCATTTTCTTTTTAATAGTTTCTTGTGAAGAGAAACTTTTCAATGATTTTGTAACGGAAGAATTGGAAGGGAATTGTTTTATTTGTACATTTACAGAATTAGTTTCCTCTTCTGAAATTTTTTTTTTGCCAAACAGACTTTTTGATATAAGTCTTTTAGTTGAATGTCTTCGAGAATTATCTACTATAAAGCTTAATTTGCTTAATTCTTCTTCTGTGTTGCAACATTTCAAATCAAACCAAAACTTAGTCCCATGTCCTAATATACTTTCGTAGCTGATTCTACTGCCCAATTTATGTAATAGATCTGAAATTATAGTCAAACCTAAACCAGCGCCTACTTTGTTATTTGTGCTAGATTTAAAGAATGGCATGAACAAATTTATTTTCTGCTCATCGGTCATCCCTGTACCTGTGTCCTCTACCTCGAATTTAAGAACACCCTCTTTCTGACAAGCTACCCTTACTGTTATTTTACCATGTTCTGTAAACTTTATTGCATTGGAAATTAAATTTATTAAAATTTGTTTTAATTTTGTTTCATCTGTGAAAATCTTTTTTGGTAACTTCTCATCATTCATAAATACTAGAGACACACTTTTTTCCTTATTGTTTTTCTTTAGTAATCCATTGGAAATTTCTAAACAAAATTCTAAAATTTCTTTTAAATCTGTTTGGCTCATTTCAAAATTTTGATTTGTTCCAATTTGATTTTGAGAGAAGAAATCTAAATCCTTAATCAAAATTAAAAGATAATTTGAAAGTCCTTTGATAATTGGAAGAGATTTAGTTAGGGTTTTATTTAAGGACTTAAAGGATATTTTTTCATTAGTATTTGTATTTGTTTGTATCATATCAGAATTATCTTGATTAATTTTATCGTAAATTTGGTTTACAAGTTCTGTAATGCATATTAAAGGATTTTTGAATTCATGGGCAACCTTCGATAAGAAAAGTGTTTTATATTTGAATTCGGCATTTTTCTCTTCGATTGTTTTAGTCCTTGTAACATCCTTAAAAATTAATTCAAAAGTTTCAACTTTGTTTAATTCATTGCTTTCATAAAATCTAAGATTAACTTCAAAGTTGAATGTCTTCTTTGTAATTTTATTTTCTTCTGCCTCTTCTATTTCTAAATCTTTAAATCCAATTATTATAAAATTCCCATTATGCTCCTTTTTCAAATAAACAGATTTCAGTTTGTTCAAAAAATTTATTGAATGAAATTGATTTCCTTGATAAATTGAATGTGCCAAATCATTTTGTCCTCCAATTTTAGAAATAATTTCTGAATCAGAATATTGAAGATCATTTTTACAAGTTTTTAAATTATTTATTTTAGAGTAGAGATCATTACCTAATAATTTATCACCACTAATTTCGACCATTGTATCAACTAGCAACACGTTTAAGATCTTTTCACAAATCTCTTCATTTTTACCAATAATTGACATAACATCAAATTTGGGGCTCCTATAGTCGGGGAAAAAATTAGAATTTTTTTCAGGTTTTTGAAACTCTTCTCCTTCTAAAATTTTATATATATCCTTGTTCTTTATGATTCTGTCTATCATGGGATGATTCATAAATTCTATTTTGTTGTTTTTAATACAAATAAAGCCAGAATTCATCGTATTGAAGATGCTTGTTTGCCATTTGTTTTTCTTCTCAAGCTCAGCATTTACAAAAAAATATTTCTTCATTTCCTTATTATAGAAATAGCTAATTAGAGTAAGGGAACTAATGAAAGACACAAACAGCAAGTTGAAAATTTCGAAGGCAGTGCTCTTGTGAATTAACGGGCTGTAAATAAACAAAACTAAAAGGCAAATAATATTACATACAAATCCTTCAAAGAACACAATCATCGTCTGATAGTACAGCCATAATCTCAATAAGAATTCTAATGTGAGAATAGCCGCATATATGTTTCCTCTATCGTCTCCATGTTTCATATAGAATAAAATATCCCGAATTATAAAGCAAGGTAAAGTCATAATTATATATGATAGAAAAGTCAAAAACTTTTGTATATTCCTGTTTTTTACGAGTAAGGCTATTACAAGGAATATCGAATATATCACGTTTATTGATATTGATAATTGAAAACATGTATTTATCCAATTATATTCTTTTTGTAGGATTTCTTCTTTATTGAGTATTTGATAAATTGTATTTACTAAAGAAATCAATAATCCGAGAATTATGAACAAGGGATTCCATTTCAAGGTATTTCTTATTCTTATTTTATTGAATTCCTCTTCAATTGTTCTGTCGTAAAAGCTGTTAATGAATCTGTTTTTAAATATGTTTCTTCTTTCACCCATTTGAGTAAATTTTATAGGAAACAACTTAACGAATAATTTTTTATACAATCAATATATTAGATATTAAAATTTTTGTTTTTTAAATCAAAATAATTTATCTACTAACAATAATAATAATTAATTATGAAAATAAAAAGAAAAAATAAAAATGAAGTTTGTAATTTTTGTCTATATAATGTTTAAATTTATAAAAAATTCCTTGCAATCTTCAGCTCTTGACAAAAATTCAAATCTCGAGAACAACTCGTGCTCTAATCCTTGTAACGTTTGTCAGAGTTCAATTTATACTTTAAAAACTTTTTCAAAAATTGATTGTTTAAATACAGAGTGTCCCCAAATATGTACTGGCCTGAGAAATGATTTCTTATCGCAAAAAAATATCCAGCTAAGCATTTTTAGAAACAATCAGTTAACAGTTTGTGAAACTTGTTTCAGACTAAACCTATGTCATATGAGTGAATGCATTCAACAGAAGAGCATTATAAAAAATTCAATTTCATCTACCTTACAAAATACTCAGCTTTTTCATAAAATTTTGTCGGATCAAGTTGTGATTGATGAATTAAACAAATTACCTTCTGATTTATCCTTTAATATTAATTTAATTTTTACAAATGGAAATAGACTGATGACAGATGTTCTAAATTATATCAATTTGTTTTATTACTCAGAGTCTTTGAAAAAAATTTATTTTAATTTTTATGAAAGAATAACGAATGAGAAATATGAAATTATAAATCAGAATGTCCCATCATTTTCTTATGACGAGAGCATCACTGCCTATGATGAATTTTTTAAAAACAATGAAAATTTGGATTCTTTATTCCAGAATTATAAAATTAGAGTCGAAACCTTAGAAAATTTTTATAAAACTCAGTTGATTAATGCGAGGATTTCTATTTCGCCTGAAAGATTATACAATTCTTTTATTTTAAATGAAGAGCAATACATAATAGACAAGTATACAGATTTTAATATAAAAATGAAAAATTTGATTGACGAAATTTTCAGTTTTATTGAATACTTGAATGTTGGGATTAAAAAGAATATTTTTATTATAGGGAATATCAAAAAATCCTTTTTCAACAAAAATATTGAGAATAGTCAGCGTCTTAAAGAGGAACCAGCTATTGTATTAGAAAACACGATAGACAAGAAGAAACAAAATCCCAAGAAAAAGGAGAAAACCAGAAAAGAAAAGAGAGAAATCAGAAATACAGAAGATTTGTTCAAATCATCCTTAGATAATAATTATCCGCTTGATTATAAAAATTCAAATAAGGTTTATGAATCTTACCCTAAATTAGATACGGATAAAATTAACAAAAATGTTGATGAAATAGAGGCTAAATTAGCTAAATTAAACTCGAATTATGAAAATTTAACAAAAGGGATTACGGGGCTGGAAATTGAAGAAGATCCCTTAGACACGAGTAAAAGGAAGGCTTTAAATATAAATTTGTACAGAAAAAATGGTTTTGATGATATAAATGCAAAACGAGAGCGGTTAATGAAGAAAAATAATAGAAGAAATGATGAACATAATAAACAAGGATCAAACAAGGAAGAAGAGCAAAGAAAATTTAGAATATTATTAAAAAAAACTTATCAGATGTTATTAGATTTCAACAAAAATGCTTTGACTAACAAGAATCCGCAAAACAAAGATGTACAAGAAGATCTAAAAACTTCAACGATCATTCAAACAAATACAATAGAGCCTGTTTCAGAAAATTCAGGCACGAAAACTTTAAATGCGACTATTAAAGTAGAAAATTTGATAAACAATTCAACAGTTGTTACTATTTCTTCAAATAATACAAATGAAATAGAAGATAATTCAACTCAAGAAATTTTGATAGACAAAATGAATTTCGATGAGTTGCAAAAGTTCTTGGAGATGAAAAATCGCACATTCGCTAATACAACGAAGGATTCAATATACATGATTGAAAAGGAAGATAAGGATATTGATTCTAACAGAATAAATGGAAGTGTATTTAGTCATCTTTTCTTAGAGAAAAAATTAGAAAAAATAGATAAAGACTTAAATAATTTAAGAAATAATAATTATCCTAATATTCTAAACTGAAGATTATTCTTATTCGTATGAATCTATTAAAATATATTAGGAATATTTAATCAATTATAAACATTTCAACTCAAACCTCGTTTTCTCAATTATTTTAAAATTTAGCTTCATAGAATAATCAATAGTTTAAATATATTAATTATCTTCAGGGCCGATTGCACTCCTATTTAAATTTTTCTTTGTCTTTAAAAGTTTCGGAGGTAAAACGCTTTTCATAATTACATCGATTTTTTCCTTAAATACTGTGGTATCAATTAATTCAAATTGTTTTAAAAATTTCTTAAAAAACAGAAGATCCGATTTCAATCTAAAAGTAAAAATAAGACAGAGTAAAAATTACTGTTTGTATCCTCCTTCTGACTCGATCTTAAAATTTTTTGAAAGATTCACAAGTAATTTTTCTAACTTATCAAAATAGATCGTGAAATTATTAGTATAAATTTGAACGATGTCATCATAAGAAAATCCATTTATCATATGATTGTAAACAGTCTTAAACATATAAAATTTGATGCAGTATTGGTTATATTCGCTTTTGTTTAAAACAGGGTACTTAGTAAAATCTATTTTAGACAATTCACTTAAGGATTCTTCAATACTAAAGTGTTAAATCGAATACAAAATTACGTTTGGTAGAAGAGATCATAAATCTTTTCTTTACAGTCTTGATTAAGTTTGCCTATGATATTTTGAAGATCTTTTAGCGAATGTTGTACAATTTCGAATTTAGAAGGAAATTCTGATGAAATATTCTTTGAAATATGATTTATAAGATTCAAAAGGATAATAGAATCTGAATTTAGCAATACGATATGCTTTTGAGTGATCGACTTCATTTTGCCTCTTTTAACTCCCTCTCCATCAATAATAAACTCTTTACAAGCCGTAAGGTAATGTTTCATGATTTTAACAAGCTGGTAAATTATGGTCTCTATTAACCCAATGTCTAAATAGTTTATTAACTTGACTATTTCATAAATAAATGCAATAATTTCTAAGCATGATAAGGTAGATTTGAATGAGCCATTTGGAGAGTCAATTTTTACCATATTTGTAACCTCAGTCTCTGAAGGTTTGTTTAAGCTCAAATCAAAAACGGGTAAAGGCTCACCAGATGTTTTATATTTAAATAATTGACCCTCTACTATAAAGTTGAATAGCTTATCAAAAGTAATCGGAATTGTGGAGAATTGATTCCAGTCTTCTTTTTCAGTGATTTCTCTGAATTTTTCATCTGATGAGATGAAAAACTGAAATAAAAATTCTAAAAAGTCAAAAGTTTATATATGTATATATAAATATATGTACCGCTTTCGTATTTGCTAAATAAATCAGAATGACTTAAATTAAATTCCTTCATGTAACTTTCACAAATATCTTTCATTTCGTTGTATTCCCTCAGAAAGTCTTCTATCTTTAGATCATTCATGTCTTCCCCTAAATTTCTGTCGATCGCTGATTGAATATTTTTGTTTATTTCATTACACAAGAATTTAGGCAGCTCTAAAAATTGTTTAACTTCTTTCGATTCTAAGCTTCCCTTGTCCCAGTGAACTCTTATATAAAAATCTTCATATATTAAATTATAAAATAAAGCGAAATTTTCGTTTATCCAGGTTAGGCATTTTATCAATATTACAAGAAACAAGTGATCAACATCAGTTTTGTTTTCTTCCTTGCTTGCTTTGATATTTCTTAAACTTTTATAAATTTTGTCGTTGATTTCAATTAAAATTTCTTGAATTAATTTTTTTATTTTGTTCAAGGGACCTTTCAAAATTTCGATAAATTTATCTCTGGTTAGATTTGTTTCATTTTGATCTTGAGTGAAAATAGTCAAAATTTCTTGAAATTTTTTCAGGGGAAAATTTGGTAATTCGTTTATTTTACGATAATTTATATTATCCAAAACCTTAGAAATTTTATCTTTCGAAATTAGAATCTTCTCTTCTATATTGTATTTATAATCGTCAACCTTTTCGCTAAATTAAATATTCATCTTACATTATGTTTATATTCTGAATTTTCTATTTCAAAAGAAATTAGGTCACTAAAAGTTTTCTTAAACAATTTTGCAAACTCTTCAATTATTTTTTCAGATGATTTGCTTGTGTAATTAATAAATTCCTTTTGTAAGATAGAAACAATTTTTATATTTTTTATTTTCAATTTCCCCAGGATTTCTTTTCCCCTTTGGATTAATTTATTTTCTTCCTTTAAATTAGAGATAATTTTAAGATTTTCAAAGACGTCCCTAAGGTGTTTTATATTTTTTAATAAATCGAGGAGACTTTCTATTTTTCTTTTCCGATTTCCTTTAATTAAAGTTCTACTAGTATTCATGACCAAAGCCTTCTTGATAATTTGTTTAAACTCTCTGTGTCTTTTGATTTTTTCTAAAAAAAATTCGACTTGAGATTTAAGATCTAAATGTTTTTCTATGTAACCTACAATCAATCCGCCATGGTTCATAATTCTCTGCACTTCCATTTCTAATATACCTTCCCTTTCAATAAACTGCTTCATGATCGCTTCTATTTCATCAATGTTTTTTTCGAGAATCATACGTTCAATTTTAAATTCCTTTTCTGATTTGAAATAGTCATGACTTAAATTAATTTCTTTAAGTTTATTCGAAGGGATGTAAACCTCTATAGAGCGATTTGCAGGTTCTTCAATAAGATTATTTAAGATCATAGATGACGCGTACATGGTATTGTTTGAAATATAGGAATTCTTGATCATCGTATAGTATTTAGAGTAGTGATTGAATTTAAATGTTGAAAAATATTTTTTTATCTTTTCTAAATATTCAGAGTAATCCTCTGCTATTAAAACTTTAAAAGGTTTATTTGAAGAGTTTGCAGAATTCTGAGAAATTCCACTTTTAGTTGATGAGATGTCAGATATTCTTTCCAGATCCAGATCTATTTGTATTTGTGTATTTTTAATTGTTGCTTTTTGATCGGCAGAATTTAGTTTCTTTATTATTGAATTATAATAAATAAATCTATTATTTAAAATCTTACCCTTGGTCGATTTAATAATTCTGTAAAGTTCTGACATGTCCATGCGTTTAAATTTTCTAATTTGAAATTTACTCCATTGAAATCAGTTCTCAAGTTTATTGAGGATTTATTAAAATTTTTGTTAGGATTATCTACCATTTTATTTAAAAAGTTAAATTATTTTTTTTCAAATTATTTTTGTTTAAGAGAGTTGAAAGTAAAATTAAAACTATTACAAGTTATAAATTATGCCTGTATAGATACCTATACATGCTTGCGCCTGAAATAATTATTCAAAGAAAAATAAGCGAATACATAAATATGTTATTGTGCTAAATAATTTCAATCAATATTAATTAATTATAAATTAATTAATAGTATTTAATAAATTGATCATAACAAAATGCAGACTTTCAATTTCAATAGAAATTCCTTATCTCATCACTTTTTCTTAAATACCATAACTTTCTTTCTGCTCTTTATTAAATTTCATAGAAATCGCCATTTCTTTAAATTGAATAGCTTAATATATAACAAATATTGGTCTCTATTTTTTGTTATAAACATTTCTGTCTTCACTCTCTCTGGATGCGCTTTTATGGGATTAGAATTCTTTGAGAAATATTACAAAAATATTAAATATATTCAGGAATTATACCGTAACGCAAAATACAAAAGTCTTTGAATAATTTGAATTTGATATAAAGCTTAAATTTAATATTCTTATTAACCTAAATAAAAATTAAATAAATATATAAATGTTAAGATACTTAAACCTTTCACAAAAATTTTTAAAAGTTTCTTCTCGTAATTTATTCTCATGCGATTTAAAATATTTTTCTAAGTTTTATGCCAAGAGTCACGAGTGGGTTGATTTTGAAAAGGATACCGCTACAATAGGAATTTCTGATCACGCTCAATCTGAATTAGGTGATATCGTGCATGTTGACTTACCGAGAGTTGGAGATAGATTTAAATCAGGTGACAGCGTCGGGGCAGTTGAATCTGTAAAAACTGCAGCTGATATCTACACACCAATTGAAGGAGTCGTTTCCGAAATCAATGAAAAAATAAGCAAAACACCTAAATTTATGAATTCCCACCCTACTTCACAAGGATGGTTTGCAAAACTAAAAATCGACGAACAAAAAGTAAAAGAAGTTCAACAAACTTTAATGGATGAGGAGCAATACTTTAAATACGTCCAAGAATTAAAAAAATAAATAGCGGAATATGTGTATGATAAATTGATCAGAATAAGTAGAAGATAATTTTTATAACCACTTATCATGAAAATTTTTAAAAGAATTAACGAGTATCATTAAATTAAAAATGCTTTTATTTTTTCCGATTTTAAATTCAGACGTTTAGCAAAAAGTTTAAAACTTAATGTGTTTATCGCATATTTTTAATTTTGATTTTATGTTTTATATTATTTGTTGATTCATTTACCGAGATCATGAAATATAGTTATCTATATTAATTTAAATTATTTTTTTCTTACACTGTAATGTAACAATTAATACTATTTTAAATATTTTTATACAAAATAAATAATGTCGTCGGTGAGACTAATTTCAATTGACGGAAAAGAAATTGTGGTTGATATGAATATAATCCATAGTTCTACCTATTTAACTAAAGCCCTTGAAAGAGATCCAGATCATGCAACGATTGAGATTACAGAGTGTGCTTCGAATATTTTGGAATTAGTAATTGATTATATCAGATTAACAATTAAAAAAAAACCTGAAGTAATTCCAGAAGTTCTTAATGGAAATGGGCTTAAGGAAGATTTGAACGATGATTTATATTTTGAATTCATCGATCAAGTGAATTTTGAAACTGCATTCCAGTTGATAAATGCCGCTTTGCTATTCGAATTTACCCATCTACATGACCTGGCTTGTGCTAAAATAGCTTCTTTCATGAGAGGAAAAACTATCGAAGAAATTAACAAAGAATTTACCATTGAATGTCAGTTAACTGCTGAGGACGCAAAATCTATTGGTTTAGAAGTAGATGAACAACAAGGCTAAATAAAAGTTTTAAATATTCTTATTCATAAAATTAAACTTTTTAAATAAATTAAATAATATTGACAATTTTATTTTATTATAATTGATATTATGAATTAGGAGTGATAATTTCAAGATTTTTGGTTGATACCGGAACCGATTGAAATCTCTACAAAATTTAAAAAAATATTTTTTCCCCAATAGAGGGAATTTTCCTGAAAATTTTTTACAAATTCTCCAGAATTGGAACTGTTCTCACCACTAATTATGAATACAAATATTTACTATACCTCAGCCGTGATGTATTAAATTCCAAATAATCAATTATTAATTAGTGTTCGGCGCGAAGCTTCGCATGCGAACTTCGCATTGCGAAGTGCGAAGTTTTTTTTTTTGCTTCGCGCGAAATTTTTATCCTTGTGATATGACCATACACTTTTA
>Ga0169931_10009157_pt1 | contig 14325 bp, 13 predicted proteins | sample Kivu_15m_20L_FD_129675 | JGI IMG/M metagenome (GOLD analysis project Ga0169931, IMG submission 129675) | Freshwater microbial communities from Lake Kivu, Western Province, Rwanda to study Microbial Dark Matter (Phase II) - Kivu_15m_20L... | ecosystem: Environmental > Aquatic > Freshwater > Lake...
AGTGACGTGCGCCTTTGGTTCACGGGCCTGAATGAGGCCTTTGAAGGGGCGCACTTAGACGAGTATCCCGCCGAATATAAGAAAAAGATTCAGGCCCCGTGGCCGCAGCCCTCGCCTCACTTCCCGGGCGAAATGGCTCCGACCGTTTTACATGTGCCCCAAGCTGAAATTGATGAGTTTCTGGATAAAGTCGTCAACAGATATATATCTACTTTGCAAGCCGGCTGGGTCGAGGCCTTTGCGGGAAGTTGGCTCAAAGCGGAGCTCGAGCCCGTCCCAGACCCAGAATTTGTGCGGATTCTGATTGAAACTCCGTTTGCACGCATGCTGTGCAGCCAGCTCGATGAACAAGATCGGGATTCCTTTAAACCGCTACTCTCTCTTCGCAGTCCCACAAAGCCCGGGCAGCTTTATAAATTAGACCTCTCTCCTCTTTCGCAAACTCGCACGCATGCGGGGCAAGAACTGAAATCAACGGTCACGCTGCTCGAATGCTTTCCGAACGGAAAGTTTCAAGTTCTAGGGATTCGCTTGGAGCACCGTTTAATCCTGCCCTCGGAAGGATCGCACTGGGAGCTTGCGAAGTACTTTGTTTTACAAGGGTGCGCAAACGCCTTGATCGCCTCAATTCATCCGCGCGTGCACTTTCCGGTGGATTCCATTAATGCCATCTCCAAAACGCTATTGCCGGATCCTCATCCGCTTGCGCGGATTCTACTGCCCCATTGTTATATGCAGCTGCCTTTGAACTTTGCGGTGCTTTATATCGATCGCTCGGTCGCACACAATCACCAGCGCGAAATCTACACCCCGTTTCCGATGACCCGCGATGGGTTCATGCAACTCATCCGGCTTGGGTATGCCGGGGTCGAGGGGAACTCGGCATGGCCTACGTACCGCTTTGAGCTCGGCGGCCAGAAATTCCCTGGCCCTTATGCCGCTTATTTGGATCGGTATTATGAGGTCTGCCTGCAGTTTGTCACCGAGTGGTTCGACGGATTCGTAGTCGATGATATCACCCTGAAGTGGGCCGATTCGATCGCAGGTTTTGTTCCAGGCTTCCCGACAGCTGCCCAGATTCAGGAAAAGCCCGAGCTTCTGCGCCAGGCGGTAGCCACTTTCATTCATAATGTCTCGATTGTGCACTCGGCGGATCATCAAGTGTATGCGCGTGAGTCGATCAGAAAAGTCCCGCTTCGGCTGCGGGCCAAAGCGCCCAGTAGCCTGGATGAGAAAGGGGCACTGGAGTCGTTGGATAGGCGGAGGCTACTACGGCGCGGGGATTTGTTTCGGCACCAGATGGCGCGAAAAATGTACTTCCAGCCCAATACGATCCAGCGCCTGACGGACGTACGGTACAAGTGCCAAACCCGGCACGAAACCCTGGCCAGTGCCGAGTTTTTCCGCCGGATGCGGCTTCTCGACCGCCAGGAAGGGATGCGGGCGTTTATGCCGCTGAATGACCTAGCTAGCAGCATTCAGTATTAGATCCTGGAATCGATGAAGAGGACCGTTGACAGCCCGCGGGTCACGTCTTAAAAAGACGACTCTTTGAAAAGTTGTGGTGGCTGTAGCTCAGTTGGTTAGAGCATCGGATTGTGATTCCGAGGGTCGCGGGTTCAAGTCCCGTCAGTCACCCCATTTTCGAAGAAACAAGAAAGGCTGTCCTTACTTTGTAAGGGCGGCCTTTCTTGTTTTTACGGGTTGAGCCGACGGGACTTGAATGGAAGTTTTGGCCGCGCATGCGGTGTCCAGTGGACACCGCGTCGCGGCTTGGCGTGCAGGATGCACGACAAAAAAACTTCCCCGGCCCCGGAGCTTCGAGCCGGAGGCGAGAAGCGCGAGGGGCCAAGTCCCGTCAGTCACCCCATTTTAAAAAAAATACGCAAAAAGCCTGCTGGCTCGAAAGAGTCAGCGGGCTTTTTGCGTTTCAGGGGACCACTCGCACGCCCCCCTGCGTCCCAGCTGACCCATTGTAGATTTCTAAACCCCCATTAGACTGATCTTTAGACAGTGGAGATTCGATGAAATCCGCACTCAAAAAGGCAGTCAAGCGTACCACCTTCCACATCCTGACAAACCTTTGTTTGTTTTCATTTTTTCTTCCCACTCTCCACGCCGACTTCCACTCCGCCCGACGTTGCACTTCGATTCGGCATGACGAAGGGGATGGACCTCTTGCGGGCATGCCCGTGCTCGACCAGGGGATGTATATCAATGAAACTCCCGAGGGACCCGGAGATTCCGAAGAGGGTGATCGGTCTCGAACGAGTCTAGGGCTCTGTTACGCCATTACCGCTTCCCAATTCCTGGACGCTTATTTGAACCGCACAGGACAAAGGCCCCCTGGGGGAAGTCGTGCATCCGTCTTGGGGGTCGCCCAAAGTTATATCGATGAACATACTCGAGACGATTCCCTCGAAGGCGGACGCGTCACCCGTGCAATCGAAGCGGTCTCCGCAGGAAACACCCTCTGCACGGTGAATTCCGACATGGGACGCGAAAGCAATGAGCTTGCCGAGGCTCTAGCACTCAATCACCGATTAGAGCGTTTTCACGAATCGATATCCTCTTGGTGGGATGAATCCTCGTGGCCTTTGTTTAACTCCGCTTCGTCACGACTTAACCTTGCCCGATCCCATAATGGGCTCGCCTGCAGCGTGAATCATTTCTACCAAGAGCACAGCCTGATCTTGCCCAGCGATGTTTTTCGAGCCCTGGAAGCTGAAAATGATATTACACCTGCGCTTTCACCCATGATTCGAAACTACTGCTCGCAAGCGGGAAATCAACACCGCGTCCAGCGATGGCCTGAGGTCTTTAACCCAAGACTCAGGAAGAGGAACCGGGAAGATCTGCTCCACCGGTACTTGGAGGACCCCGCAAGACTCCCCATCCCCATTGACTACTGCTCAAGGATTCTTCGTCCGGACAGAGGTTTAGAACTTCCCACTTGGGACAAGGAAGAGAATAAGTGGCAAGTCAATCCCGAAAGCTGTGGAAAGCACGCAAGCTTAATCGTGGGAAGGCGCTTTAACCAAGAAACACGAAAGTGCGAGTTCTTGGTGCGAAATTCCTGGGGTTCACGCTGCCCCGAAAGTTATGTCACCCGGGAAGAGGGGGGCTATATCACTCAGTGTGACGAAAATGGGCAGCTTTGGATCAACTCAGAGGACCTCGCAAGCGCGATGTACCGCATGACGGCTTGGGAGCCCCTGACCGAAAACTGAACCGCCCAACCGCCCGCAGTGGACCTCATCCTTTCTGGCAGCGCTTGCAAACCCCGAAAAACTCCAGCGAGTGCGACACGTCTGCGTAACCCAACTTCTGAACCGCTTTCAAAAGTTGCGGGGGAATGCACTCTTCGATGTTCTCGGTCTTCTTGCAGGCGCGACAGATAATGTGGTGGTGGTGATGGCCTTCATGAATGAACTCATAGCGCGATACACCATCCCCAAACTCGCAGCGACTCACTAACCCCACTTCCTCAAAGGTTTGTAGACCCCGGTAAACGGTCACGCGATCCATCCCCTTGGCAGAGGGCAGCCCTAAAAGATCATCCACTGAAAAAGGCCCATGATCGGCGATCAACGTCTCCAACAACCGAATACGGGGGGCGGTCATCCGAAGTCCCGCATGTTCAAGCCTCTGTTTTGCGCGATCGAGCACGGTCGTATGCGCTTTTATTCCAGGTTCGACACTGTTGAGCTTGGAGTGGGATGGGGAGTGAGCCTGCGATTGCGAAGACGTTTTTCGACGGTGAACCATAAGCCAACAACTTACCACCAAATCTGAGATTGACTACTGCAAATCAATTGCATTAATAACTGCAAAACATTTGCAAAAAGGAGAGCCCATGAAACAAGGCATTCACCCCGTCTACCGTGAGACCGTCATCTTGGATGTATCCAGTGGCTTCAAGTTCCTCACGCGATCTACGCAAGAGACTCAAGAAACCATCCAGTGGGAAGATGGAAACACCTACCCCCTCGTTAAAGTCGAGATATCAAGCGCCTCGCACCCATTCTTCACAGGGCAACAAAAGATCGTCGACACCGCGGGTCGGGTCGAGCGTTTCAATCGTAAGTACGCGCAGAAAAAAGGATAAGTTCCTTCTAGCGCCAAGCCCATCAACATCACCCGATCGGAGGAATCATGAGAGAAAAAGTCAGGCTCGTATCTACCGCAGGAACGGGATACTCATATTACACGACGAAAAACAAACAGAAGACGACTGATAAACTTCAGTTCAAGAAGTACGATCCCAAAGTCAGAAAGCACGTACTCTTCACCGAAGGTAAAATGCCTAGCCACAGTAAGAAATAAGGCTAAAGACTAACCCTTTGACTTGATATCCAAACAGGAGTTCCCCCATGGCATTCTCAAATGGACGCAAATCCTCATCAAAAACCGAAACCGATCTGGACGAAAAACAAGAGCGATCCGGTTTTGGCCGTCGTCGTGCACGCCCCCCCGTCGACCTTCACCTCGACTACAAGGATATCGAAACACTCAAACCCTTTTTGACCGAAGGTGGAAGAATCGTCGCCGCACGTATGAGCCGCCTCAGTCGGAAACAGCAACGTTTACTCACTCAAGAAGTGAAGCGCGCTCGGCAATTGGCCCTACTCCCCATCGCCGACCGGCATCAGCGGAACTGATATCTACTCGCCATCCGTGCCTCGAGCGACAGAAAATTCCTCAAAAAAGGCGATCCCCATGACGAAATCTATTTCCTTAATCTTCTCGGTTTTGATCCTGGGGATCGTTACACTCAGCGCGCAGGCAGGTGTCCCCCGCGAGCACTGCTTTGAAATCAACCGCATCCCCCCCTCTCTGCACGCCAAAGCCCGTCAGATCCTCCTTCAAGCCCTGGATCAGGAGGGCCTCTACACTTTCGTCTCGCGTTTAAAATCCATCAGTAGCGGCGTGATCACACTCACCCGAAACGTTGGGCAGACTGAAAACCCCCGAGAGCTGCAGGAACTCCAGGCTATGCTCCCTGCCTTTCAGTGTGGTTCAGAGCTCCACGCATGGCTTCACACCTATACGCAGGTCTATGAGAACCAAGAAGTCACCGATCTCTATATCGGTTCACCCGAACTGATTCAGAAAAAGTGGTCCGAATCGCTGGAGCTTCAATCCCTCCTACCCCACCTGACGCTTCAAAGTCCTGCGGAACTTTTGAGCAGTGTCGACCGCATGCAACGCTACGATCGTTTCTTGAGCTTCGGCATGTTCTTCGGGTACCCTCGAGCCGCAATCGACTTCTTTGTCGCAGCTGCCCGCCACCAAGATGTCACGGGCGAATTCGTCGCGCGCGATTTCCGCTTTGCTCCCGTGCACTCGCAATCCTCGGGCGCTTTCGTGTGGGCGGTTCCGAAAGGAAGTTACGAAACAGCGGAAGAGTCCGCGCTCATTCAAAAAGCACGAATCGTTCTCGACCACTACCGTGAAAGAAGGGCCGCTTCTCACCGCGCTCTGCATCCAGAGGATCGCAAGGATTCGCCGCCCTCCTTTGAAATCTTACAAGATTGGTATTGCGAGCACTCCTCGATCGACTGCCGTCGCCCTACCCCTGAAATCTCAGCCTCCCAAATTTGAAACCTTCATTTCGATATCGTAAGGAACCCCAGATGCAACCGACTCAAAAGAAATCCGATACTACGCCAGCTCCAAAGCTTCCTGTCACTCTCCTCTCAGGGTTTCTGGGGGCCGGAAAAACGACGCTTCTCAATCATATCCTGAATAATCGCGAGGGTCTCAAAGTCGCGGTGATTGTGAATGATATGAGCGAGGTCAATATCGACGCGGCTCTCGTCAAAAATGGCACCACCGCGCTCAGTCGTACTGAAGAGAAATTAGTCGAAATGAGCAACGGCTGCATCTGCTGCACCCTGCGCGAGGATCTCCTTCATGAGATCAAACGATTGGCCGAGGAAAAGCGCTTCGACTATCTCGTGATCGAATCCACAGGGATCTCAGAGCCCATGCCCGTCGCTGAAACATTTGCCTTCGAGGACGAGCAAGGCAACAAGTTGTCCGACTTTGCGCGCCTCGATACGCTCGTCACCGTAGTCGACGCAAAGAACTTTCTGCGCGATTACCAAGAGTCTGAAAGCTTGGAAGAGCGGGGCCTCCAAGCCAATAACGAGGATGAACGAACCGTCACCGACCTTTTGATCGATCAGGTGGAGTTTTCTGATATCATCGTAATCAATAAATCCGACTTGGTCAGCCCTACTGAACTTGCCGAACTCACGGCGATACTCCAACGCCTCAATCCGGTCGCTCAAATCCAGACGACTACTCTCAGTCAAGTTCCGCTGGCCACAATCCTCAATACGCAGCTCTTTGATTTCGACCGCGCCAGTAGCGCTGCGGGTTGGATGCAGGAGCTGAACCGAGGTGGGTCGACTTCAAAACTATCGGAACGCAAATCCGAGAAAGACGAGTACGGAATCTCGAGTTTCGTCTACCGCGCACGAAAACCTTTTCATCCGAAAAAAATTTGGGACGTCTTCAATCAAGTCTGGCCCGGCGTGATCCGATCGAAAGGTTTTTTTTGGATGGCTTCCCGGCCTGACGATATCGGAATATGGTCGCAGGCCGGTATCGTAAGTTCCGTCGAAGCAGGTGGAAAATGGTATGCCTCCATGGATCAAGAGGAGTGGGGCCTGGACCCCGACGAAGCAACTGACGCTGCCGAAATCCAACGGATTCAATCCGTTTGGGAAAAGCCCTGGGGTGACCGAATGCAAGAAATCGTCATCATCGGCTCAAAGATGGACGAGCCTGCCCTGCGCGCACTGCTCGACTCCGCACTCTTGAGTGAAGCCGAGATTGAAACCCTCAACCAAAAGGGAAGAAAAGCCTTCATGGGACCGGACTGCGACCCCTTCCCCAGCTGGGAATAATCCTGCCGCTGGGGGAGGTTCCCCCTATTGCAAAAACTCGATGATCTCGCGGGCTAATGCCGCCGGGCGCTCATTGTGAATCGAGTGTCCCGTTTCATGGAATAAAACCGTTTTTCCAGGCGTCTCGGTCATCTTCCGGGCCACTTGCATCGTGGTTGAGCAGATGTTCGTGTAACTGAAATCATCTTGCTGACCGCATGCCAGGAGCATCCGTTTGATATTCCGTTGATATCGGGGGAAGCCAAGCTCAGGCGAAGTCTGCTGTGTGTAGATCAACTGCTCCATCGCTAGACGCCAATGCCAAAGCCGAAAGTTTCTCGAGTAAATTTCCTGCCGCTCCAACCGCGCAATCTCACGCGCACTTTCTGCACAAGGCCAGCGGCGATCCCACCACTGATCCGGCTGGGCCGGCACAATTTGAATCGGGCCTAAACCCACACTGCTCTCAAAAGAATCAAAGAAAAACTGCGCGCGATCCTCACTATGCTCAATCAACTCAGCAGTATCACCCCCCGCACGCTTCCACGCGGTTGCTACGCCCAAGTGCTTGAAGGGGTCGGCACCACCCGCCAAGCTTTTCCAAATGGAGGCCACCGACCAACTCACGACATTCTTTAACCAGGGCAAGTCGGTGCGACGTCCCAAACGGAAAGTCAGATTTCCCCCCAAACTGCCCCCGATCACCGCCTCTAACTGATCTTTCAATTGAATCGAGCGATCGAGTTCATCGAGAAACGTAACCACCGTCTCCTCTAAGAAATCCAAAACGGGGACATGCTGCCTGGAACGCGCATCAAAAAACTGTGGGAAACCAACAGCCTTGCCTGATTCCTCAATAGGACCTAGGGCCATGGGGTCCAAGTAATCTGAGTACCCGCTACTGGGAAGGTCCATCGAGATCAGAACCCAGCGCTCTCCCGTTTTTTGAGCGATATCCCGTAAAACACGGATCAGGTCATCGGCCTCTTCGAGGCGCGAGTCCATCCCGTGGATATAAAAAAGAACCCGTGCCTCGGGATTCAACATCCCTGGGCGGCCTTCGCGAGGAAGAGTACGCTTCCCGTTCCAAACTGCCCTTTGCGACGGGCCCTCCATCGTATCTGCAACAGTATAGCGAACACGGAACTCCTGCCCTTGTACCCGCAAGTTCATATCATATTGCGGGTAGTGTGTAGCCGGGGTGTTGATCGGGCGTCTGGGTGCATCGTCTTCACCCGAGACTGCGATATAACCGAGCTTCCAGCGATCTGATTCTGAACGCGCGTAAAGCCCGTGAGCGGCTTGATAAGCCCTTTGAAGAGCACGTTGGGCCGACTGGAAGAGCTTAGCCTCAACCCCTACGAGGGTCTGTGGCAGAATGATATCAGCAATCAAAAGTGTCTCGCTCAGAAGACCCTGCGCATGCAGGCGCTGAAACTTTCGGTAGGATTTCTGTCCCGAGACACTGAGGTCACTTAGAACGCGACCTAACTCCTCTTGCCCAAGCGCAAACGCCAGTGTTGCCTCTTTCAGGTTTTCCCAGGGGTTTGCACGCTGGGCCGCCTCCCGATAGCGGGCTTGAAGGCGCCCCGTCTCATCAGCGAATCCCGATGGGGCTGTATAGATATGGCCCGAGGTACACGCTTCCACTTGCCCACGCGGCTCAACGATCGAGACTTGGTTCGAGACACTTTCAAAAGAAGAGGGCCTGGAGCCCAGAGCGTGTGCCCACTTTGGAGTGGCGCTCCCCAGGGTCAGTAAAAAAACAGGCAACAAGGTAAAACCGTGCTGCCAGGACAACCTACACTCCCACTTCGCCTCGCTTTTGATTCGCATCCTTGCGCTCCTTAGCCCGGGTCATGAGCGGAAAAAGCCAATATCCGATCCAGCCTGAAGAAGCATGTTCCGTGAATAAACCTAGGTCAAGTAGATGGTGGTCAATAGCATGGGCCGCAATCCCCGTCTGGCATTGCATCGCTGGGATGCACCCTAAGCTCAAAAGGAAGACCCGTGCGTCTGAGTTCGGCGCCACTCCTGCATCCAAAGTGCCTACTTTTTCCCTGCATTTTCACAGTCGCGATGGTCGCGCCGCAAACTGCCTCCCAGAGATCTCCTCTGAAGCTCTTCGGAATGTTTTGATATTCAATCAAGCCAGGCATACCGTTCGAGTCGAACCCCCTTCAGAATCCCGTCGAAGTTTTGACGTCAACCGAAGGGTACTCTTGAATTGAGAAAGGAAAAAGACGTCATGGACTCGAACAAAAAATGGAATATCACCCTTTGGGTATTACAAGTGCTGCTCGGAGGAATGTTCCTCATGGCAGGAATCAGCAAACTCACAACTCCAATTGCAGATCTTGCGACCCAAATGTCCTGGGTGAACTTTTACGCGGAATCCACGGTCCGACTCATCGGGACTGCCGAGGTTGCTGGAGCACTCGGACTCATTCTGCCTGCCGCTACGCGTATCCTGCCCATTTTAACCCCCATTGCTGCAGGGGGCTTGGCCCTCGTCATGGTTCTTGCCGCTCAATTCCACGCTACCCATGAGGAGCTTCCTCTGATCGGCGTGAATGCCGTCATCGGCGGAATTGCGCTCTTCATTGCTTGGGGCCGCATGAAAAAAGCGCCGATCGCAAAGCGGGGTTAAAGCACAGAGGGCCCGACATGACTCTCAGCCCCTCCCCAAAAAGAACAGTGATTCAGGGTGATGCGCTCCAGTGGTTACAAGCGCCCACCCTGGATATCACGGATTGCTCGATCATCACGTCGCTACCGGATTGTTCCGAGCTCGGTGCCCTTTCATTTGAGGAGTGGAAGACTTGGTTCACGCAGACGGCTCTGCTTCTTTTGGAGAAAACGCCATCCCGGGCCGCCACGCTTTTTTTTCAGACTGATATCAAAGTGGATGGCGTTTGGACGGACAAAGCCTACTTGATTCAAAAGGCCGCGGAATCCGCTTCGATTCCCTTACTCTTCCATAAAATCGTTTGCAAAGTTGCGCCTGGAAACACCACTTACTCACGCCCGGGATATAGTCATCTCTTGGGTTTCTCGCGTTCTGTTAGGTCCACCCTTTCGCTTTCTACTCCCGACGTATTACCTATGACCGGCGACGTCACTTGGGCTCGCGGCATGGGGGTCGAAGCGTGTCGGGAAGCCTGTCGATTCGTGCAGCGGGAAACAGCGACGCGGACTGTTTTGGATCCTTTTTGCGGTCATGGAACGGCGCTAGCCGTCGCAAACGCCATGGGGTTGGATGCCATCGGGGTCGAACTCGGAGGCAATCGCGCGGACAAAGCGCGCAGGCTGATGCTGCTCCCGAACGGAAACCTTGAGTATATCAAAAGCGAAAGCCCCGCTCAGGACCAGGATTGATCTTCAGCAGGGCTTTTAAAACTTGCTCGGGTCCTTGCCGAGCATCAGTCTCGACGATGCGTCTTTAGAAATCGCTGCGTCTCAGGGCCCGCTCACCGAAGCCCCCGCCAGATTTCTTTTTAGAACCGTAGCGGGCTTTTTCTTCGCGAGGGTGGACCGAACCGCGTGGCGCTTTACTGCCAAAGCTTTTCTTTCCAGCAAAACCACCTTCGCGACGATTTTCTTTCCGTCCGTAGCGGTTATCGGCTTTTCGATCGCGACGACCTTCCTCGCGACGGGAGTCTTGGTGGATCTCGCCTTCGTTGAAGTCGAAGTCACCCCCTTGGTCGGCTTGCGCCAAAAACTCAGGCTTCTTCACACGACGAGGAAACTCGCGTTCCCGCGAAAACTCGCGACGATCGCCGCGATCCCCGCGTGAGGGGCGGCTGCCGTAATCGCGTGACTCGCGCTCGCGACGCGCAGGCGGCGGAGGCAAGATCACTTTCGCATTGGCATCAAGTTCAAGAGGTTCGCGCTTCGAAGCAGGCTTCTCTTCGGCGGCCGCTTTCTCAAGCTCCTTGAAGATATCTGGATAAGCGAGTGCTACGAAACGGGCTGCGATTTCGAGCGGCGCTAAGCCTTCCATCGCTTGCGCCCACTCAGGGCTCATCAAGCTTTGAGCACGAGCCGCCGACGGGGCTTCATTCTTCCAGCGCTCGAGGAAGTTACGAATCTTTTTCGCGCCGATTTCTTTTCGGGTGGGGATTTTCCCTTCTTTGAGTTTTCGCTTTGTTAAACGCTCCACTTTGAAAATCATGGCGCGTTGAGAAGGTGATATCAAACTGAAAGCAAAACCGTTGTTTCCACTCCGAGCAGTACGGCCGATGCGGTGCACGTAGCTATCCAGCTCGCGGGGGATCGAGTAGTTGATGACGTGGGTCACGTCTTTCACGTCGATGCCGCGAGCTGCGACATCCGTGCACACGAGCACGGTGAGTTTTCTTTCACGAAACGCTTTCAAAGTGCGCTCGCGCTCGTGCTGATCTTTGTCCCCGTGCAGGCAGTCTACCTGATATCCTTTTCCTTGGAGGAAATAGGTCAAATCAGCGACCAGCGCTTTCGTCTGACAGAAGATCAGTCCGTAGAAATCATCGGCTGCTTCCATGAGTTTGCAAAGCACTTCAGGTTTATTGGATTCCTGCGTGACGTAATAGATCTGCTCGATGTTCTCGGGCAGCATCTCTTTGCGGTTCACTTCGACTTGCTTTGGATTTTCTAAGAACTCGTCCGCTACTTTTCGGACGTCTTTACTCATCGTGGCCGAGAAGAGCCAAATTTTGCGGTACTCGGGATCGACGCCATTCAAAATCGATTCGATCGCATCCCGGAATCCCATCGATATCATTTCATCGGCTTCATCGAGGACCACCAAGTTCACACTTTCGAGCGAAAGCGTGCCTTGATCGATATGGTCTTGGATCCGGCCGGGGGTTCCCACCACAATTGGCGCACCGCGCTGGATGCCGCGAATCTGTTCGCCATAACCTGCGCCACCGTAAACGGGGACCGACTTCACGCCCAAAAACTTGCCGAGCAGGTTCACTTGTTCAGAAACTTGGATGGCCAATTCGCGGGTGGGACAGAGCACCAGCGCCTGGACTTCTCTCAAGGAAGGGTCGATTTTCTCGAGCAGCGGGATCGAGAAAGCGGCTGTTTTACCGGTACCGGTCGCTGCGAGCCCCAGGAAGTCGGTCGGCTCACCGAGGAGAATGGGGAGCGCCTGCGCTTGGATGGGGCTTGGGGTTTTGAACCCCAGTTCTTGAACCGCTTTCAAGACAGGCTCACTGAGCTGCAAGTCGGTGAAGCTGAGTTCAGATGGGGTAGCGTTGGACTGCGAGTTTGAATTCATGCCGGATCGCGTAACAGGTTTCCGATAGAATTGCTCTGCTTTTTATTGAATTTATTTCGCATCGCGAAAAGAGGGCTAAAGCGGCCTCCAGCATGGGGACGGAGCCCCAGGTTTTCTGCGCTCCGTCCCCTATCCCTCGCAGCTGTCCAACTTTCAACCTCTAAGGGTTTCAAGCACTTAACCGGGCTCCGTCCCCCAGGCGGGGCGGGGCAGGCGAAAAGCCGCGGAAGAAAAGCAGTGGAAAAGGACCGAGGGGCCCGTCATTCTTTAAGGAGGATCCCTAAAACTGGAGGCCCGCATGCAGGTCCGATTCTCGCCCCACGTTACTTTACCCCTCCTGGCTGCCCTTCTCCCCTTCGCAGCTCCGTCCCCCGGTTGGGCAGGCTCAACCAATGCCACCGACCGCTGCCGCGTCCGTGACTGCCTCTGCCCCGTCGTCCCCGAGCCCCGCCCGGCCGAACACTCCCGCGTCGCTCCCCGAAACGTCGTCCTGCCCGATCGAGTCATCATCTACTTCGACGAGGACCAAAGTAACCTCGACTCCAAAGACATTGCCGACTTAAATCAGTTCCTGAGCCGCAACCCCAACAGCAGCTACCAAGTAACCGGCCACGCCGACGTGTGCGGCAATCCCGACTACAATCTTCGACTCGGCACCGAACGCGCCGAAACCGTGGCCGAGTACCTTCAAGGGCGCAACCCGAACAGCTCGATCCGCACCTCCAGCCTAGGCGAGCAAAGCGCCTCGGCCCACCACGAGTACTACCGGAAAGTAGAGGTCCTCACCTCGCGCGCTGCAGCCTCAGGCCGACGCCCCCCAGGTTGGATGAGTGCGCGCCTACAAGAGTGTCGCGCCGCGGGCGCAGACTTCTACCTCCTGGACGGCTCAGGCTCAATGGCCCCCTACTGGGCCGACGTCCTCTCTTTCTCCTTTCCATCCAGCTCGCGCGTCCGCCTCTCCATCATGAGCGGCTGCAGTAGCGGCCAGTCACTGGCCACCGTCAGCCCCCAATCCGGCACTGAAATCTGGTACTCCTACTGGCGCATCTTGGATGATATGCGACCGGGTCAAACCCTCTGCATCGCCTCGGACTTTCAATCCAACGTCGCTCTGAGCTCCAGGGAAGCAGCCGTGATCGAACAGAAAGTGCGTGAGAAGCAAGTTCGCGTCGTCGTGATTCACTATTGATTCGCCGAATCGAACCCGCCAAACTGCGGCACCTCATGAGCACTGCAAATTGGCCCCCCTTTCACAACTCCTTTTTTGGCGTCCTTCCGCAAGAAGCCGGCAGCGCCACGCCCTCGCGCCTGACACCAGGAGTGATATCCACCCGCGTCCAACCCACCCCTGTATCAAAACCAGAACTCTTGATCGCCTCCCGCGAAGTGGCAACCCTTTTGGGTCTGCCCGCCCCCGACACCGAAGCCGAACGTTACGCGAAAATTTTTTCCGGTAACGAACTCCCCCCGCAATCCCTACCCTTTGCCACTCGCTACGGGGGATATCAATTCGGCCACTGGGCCGGCCAACTGGGCGATGGACGTGCGATATCACTTGGAGAGCTCACCCTCTCGAAAACCGAAACCTGGGAAATACAACTCAAAGGTGCGGGTCCGACCCCCTACTCGCGCCGCGCTGATGGCCGCGCCGTGCTTCGATCCTCCTTGCGCGAGTACCTATGCAGCGAGGCCATGGCCCACTTAGGAATCCCGACCACCCGGGCTCTCTGTTGCGTCACCACAGGTGACGCAGTCATCCGCGATCTATTTTACGACGGAAATCCAGAGCCCGAGCCCGGGGCGATCACCACGCGTGTGGCACCGAGTTTTTTGCGTTTTGGTCACTTCGAAATTCTTGCGACCAGTGGCGAAACCGACAATCTACGCGCACTTCTCAAGCGTACAATCGAAGTCCACTTTCCCACGCACTCCGCCGAGTCCGCATTCGATATCACCCGCTGGTTTCAAGAGGTCTGCAGTCGCACGATCTTTCTGATGACCGAGTGGCTGCGCGTGGGGTTCGTCCATGGCGTGATGAACACCGACAATATGTCGATATTGGGGCTCACAATCGATTTTGGCCCCTACGGTTGGCTCGACCAATATGACCCGCTTTGGACCCCAAACACCACCGACGCGGAACGCAAGCGATATCGTTTTGGG
>Ga0169931_10009158_pt1 | contig 14323 bp, 10 predicted proteins | sample Kivu_15m_20L_FD_129675 | JGI IMG/M metagenome (GOLD analysis project Ga0169931, IMG submission 129675) | Freshwater microbial communities from Lake Kivu, Western Province, Rwanda to study Microbial Dark Matter (Phase II) - Kivu_15m_20L... | ecosystem: Environmental > Aquatic > Freshwater > Lake...
CCCGGGAGCACCAGCGGCGTCGCGGCGTTCACCGTCGGGCCGCGCTGCCCGAAGGGCGTCGTCCACCGGACGGTGCCGTCCGTCGCGTCGACAAGCAGGCAGGCGAGCCGCGTCACCATGAGGACGTGCGGTGCGCCGTCGCGTTCGACGGCGACGGGCGCCGCATAGCTGGCCTGCTCGTCGGTCGCCTGCCACGCGGTCTCTCCTGAGCCGAGATCGAAGGCGACGATGCCCGCCTGCCGCCTGGCCCCGCCGACGTTGACGATCACGCGTCCGCCCGCCACCACGGGCGTCGAGCCCGCGCCGAAGTACCCCTCCGGAGCGCCGAACTCCCGATGGGTCGGGCGCGCCCAGCGGCGCTCTCCGCTGGCGAGGTCATGCACCGACAGCACGCCCTGCGCGCCGAACGTCACGACCGCCTTGTCGTGCACCAGCGGGACGCACAGCGGCCCGTCACCCCCACCGACCTGCGGACGAAACGTCGTCGCGTGCCCGTCGCTCCAGACCGACGCGCCGGTCGCGGCATCGAGCGATTCCACCACCTCCCGGTCATCGACACGGTGGAAGAGCACGACACGCGCGCCGACGACCGCGACCCCAGCAAATCCGCTGCCGACCGGCCGTCGCCACACGACCGGTGGGCCATCCGCGGGCCATGCGTCGGCAAGCCGCTCGTCGGCCGCTGCGATGCCGCTCCGCTCCGGCCCGAGAATCTGAGGCCAGTCACCCGCAGCGACATGACGACCACCGACCGCGCCCGTGATCGCCGCACAGCAGAGCAGGTGGCAGAGCCTGACATGGGCGGTCATCGCGTTGGCCTCCGGGGCGTGGGAGCGTGTCGAGGATACCAGCCGGCCTCGGCCGCGACCTCACGTCCTCTCGCGCGACGACGCGCGTGCGACGACGCGTCCCCGCCGACGAGCCGTCACAGGAGGATGCCGGCGATCGCCGCCGACAGGAAGTTCGCCAGCGTGGAGATGACGAGCACCTTCACACCGAGCCTCGCCAGGTCGGCCTGCCGCTCCGGCACGAGCGCGCCGATCCCGCCGACCTGGATGCCGATGCTCGAGATGTTGGCGAAGCCGCAGAGCGCGATCGTCGCCAACGAAAACGACTTCGGGGTGAGGGCACCCTCGAGGGATCCCAAATCCCCGTAGGCGATCAGTTCGTTGAGCACCGTGCGGGTGCCGAGGAGTCCGCCCACGGCGGGGCAGTCGCGCCACGGCACGCCGAGCAGCCACGCCACGGGCGCGAGCGCCGCGCCGAGGAGCGACTGGAGCGACACGCCGGGCCACCCGCACGCGGCACCGCAACGGCCGACGGCAAGATTGACGAGTGCCACGAGACCGATGAACGCCACGAGCACGGCCGCCACGTTCGCCGCGAGCACGAGACCCTCGCGCGTGCCCCGGGCTGCCGCCGCGAGCACGTTGGCGTCGGGCCGATCGGCGGCGACCTCGATGGTCCCGAGCGTCTCAGGCGTCTCCGTCTCGGGGATCACGATCTTGGTCAGGAAAATCGTCGCCGGAAATGTCATGAGGATCGCGACGATCAGGTCGCGCGGCGCGCAGCCCACCCCGATGTACGCCCCGAGGATGCCCCCCGACACGAGCGCCATCCCACTGACCATCACGACCGCGAGCTCCGAGCGGGTGAGCCGCGCCAGGTAGGGACGGATCACGAGCGGGGCTTCGGTCTGCCCGAGGAAGATCGAGGCGGCCGCGTTGAGCGTCTCGGCACCGCTCGACCCGAGCACCCGCGCGGTGAGCCACGCCACACCCCGGACGACCACCTGCATGACACCGAGGTGGTACAGCACGGAGAAGAGGGCCGAGACGAAGATGATCGTGGGGAGCACGCGGAACGCGAAGACGAACCCGGCCGGACCGGCCGGATCCACGAGCGCGGCGCCGAAGACGAAGCGGGCGCCCTCGGCCGCACAGGCGAGGATCGACTCGACCCAGGCGGCGGCAAGATCGAGGGCCACGCGACCCGCCTCCACCCGCAGGAGGAACGCGCCGAGGAGCGACTGGAGCGCGAGGCCCCCCAGCACCGTGCGCATCGAGACCGCGCGGCGACGCTCGGACATCGCATACGCGACGCCGAGGATGACGACACACCCGAGCAAGCCCTGCCACCGTCCAAGATCGTTCATGACGAAATCCTCAAACACGTCGGAGCGGAACACGTCGGAGCGATCTGGAGCCCGACCGCGGCGGACGCGTCGACGCGAAGGGGGATCGCGAATGCTTTTCGAGCGAACGGCCGCGGCGGGACGATTCGCACGCCTGGAGGCGTGCGCCACGGGAGCAAGGAGACTTGTGCCGCAACCCCGAGCCAGTGACCCAGCGAACCCGGATGGCCGCGGCGGGACGATTCGCACGCCTGGAGGCGTACGCCACGGGAGCAAGGAGACTTGTGCTGCAACCCCGAGCCAGTGACCCAGCGAACCCGGATGGCCGCGGCGGGACGATTCGCACGCCTGGAGGCGTGCGCCACGGGAGCAAGGAGACGTGTGCTGCCCCACGAACCGATGACAGTGCCGGGCCGGTCATAGGCGTCCGAGAATGAGCGGCGGTCGGGGGACGGGTTGCGCTTCGATCCGGAAGGCGGTGACGAGCAGCTCCGTCACGGCCGCGAGTGCATGCGCGTGCTCCGTGTTGACGTGGAGCTCCGCAAGGACGTCGCCGTCCTGCACGGGGTCGCCGACCCGCTTCCTGAGCACGATGCCGGCGGCCGGATCGATGCGCGAATCGACCGTGGACCGTCCGGCCCCGAGCAGCATCGACGCCTGACCGATCGGCCACGCGCGTCGCCCGGCGACGAAGCCGGCCCGGCCCACGCGCACGAGCTCGACCCGCGCGGCCCGTGGCAGCACCGTGTCGGGGGCGTCGCAGACCCTCCCGTCACCGCCCTGTGCGATGACCACGCGGCGGAAGCGTTCGAGCGCCGAGCCGTCGGCCACGGCCCGCCGGCACCGCGCCTGCGCCTCTTCGATGTCCGCGGCCGCCCCCGACACCAGGAGCATCTCGGCGGCGAGTTCGAGCGAGAGTTCTGCGAGGGACGCGTCGCCCGCACCGCGGAGGCAGGCGATCGCCTCGCGGACTTCCAGCGCGTTGCCGACGGCCTGGCCGAGCGGCTCGTCCATGCTCGTCAGGAGGGCCCGCACCGGCGTCCCGAGCCCGCGGCCGATCGTCGCGAGACTCGTGGCGAGTGCGCGGGCGTCCTCCGGCCGCGTCATGAACGCGCCATCTCCGCACTTCACGTCGAGCACGAGACTGTCGATTCCCTCGGCGAGCTTCTTCGAGAGAATCGATGCCGTGATGAGCGGGATCGATTCGACCGTCGCCGTGGCGTCGCGCAGGGCGTAGAGCACCCGATCGGCCGGGGCGATCTCGGCCGTCTGTCCGGCGAGCACGAGGCCGCACTCCCGGGCCACCCGCCGGTAGGCATCGAGATCGAGGTCGACGCGGAAGCCCGGGATGCTCTCGAGCTTGTCGAGCGTGCCGCCGGTGTGGCCGAGCCCCCGGCCCGACACCATCGGCACGGTCACGCCGCAGGCGGCCACGACCGGCGCGAGGATCAGGCTCGTCGTGTCGGCGACCCCGCCGGTCGAGTGCTTGTCGACCTTCGGACCGGGAATAACGGACAGGTCGATCACCGTGCCCGAGTGGAGCATCGCGTCGACGAGCGCCTCGGTCTCCGCCGCGTTCATGCCGCGCCACACGATCGCCATGAGGAGCGCGGCCCACTGGTACTCGGGCACGGCGCCCGAGGTGACGCCGGCGACGAGGAACCGGATCTCGTCCGGCGAGAGCACGCCGTCATCCCGCTTGCGACGGATCAGATCCACGGCCCGCACGGCGGCCTCCACGCGGGATGGTCAGGCGTGCTCGGCCGCGGTGCCGAACTGCCGATCGCCTGCGTCGCCCAGACCCGGCACGATGAAGCCGCGGGCGTCGAGGCCGTCGTCGCGGACGGCGACGTGGATCGTCACCTCGGGGACCGCGGACCCGAGCCGCGCGATCCCTTCGGGGGCCGCCAGGATCGCCATGAACACGATCCGCGGGATGCCGGCGGCGCGGACGATCTCGCAGGTGCGCACGGCCGAGCCGCCCGTCGCGAGCATTGGATCGACCACGATCGCCACGTCGGCGGCCAGCCGCCGTGGCAGTTTGTTGTAGTACTCGCGGGGCTCGAGCGTGGCCTCGTCGCGGAAGAGGCCGATGTGCCAAACCTGGGCGTCGGGAATCACCTCGAGCAGCCCGTCGGCCATCCCGAGGCCCGCCCGCAGGATCGGCACGATCGCCACCCGTTCGGCGATCTCGCGGCCCTGCGCGGTGCCGAGCGGCGTGGGCACGCGTACCCGCCGCGTGGGGATGTCGGCGAGCGCCTCGGAGGCGAGCAGCCGTGTCACCTCACGGATCACCCGCCGAAACTCCGGTGGCCGCGTGGCCGGGTTGCGCAGGGCGACGAGGTGCTCGGCGACCAGCGGGTGTGTCGAGACCTGAACCCCTGGCATGCTCTGGCTCCCGCCGGATCGGCTCCCGATCATAGCCGACCGCGACGACGCACCGTGACGGCCGGCGGAATACGCGGCGGTCGAGGTCCGACGGCACGACCCCGGAACGGACGCCACGGGCGCAGCGTCGGGATCATTCGTATTCCCACTTGGTCTCCCACCGGTCACCGAGTTCACGCTGGCGGGCGCGGAGGCGTTCCTTGTAGCGGGCAAGCGTCTCGGCATGGGCGGGGTCGGTCGCGAGGTTCGTCGTCTCGTCGGGATCGCTCCGCATGTCGTAGAGCTCGAAGGCGGGGCGGTGGATGTAGGCGCCCACGGTGCGCCGGCCCCAGGGGGCGTTCTGCGAGCGGCGGTACTGGGCCTGCCAGCTGGAGGCGGCCCAGAGGTCGCTGGCGAACGGGTAGGGCAGGGGATGCGCGATGTTCCAGATGAGCTTGTAGTCGCGGTCGCGCACCGCCCGCATCGGGTAGTACATCTGGATCTCGTGGAAGGTGTGCGACGCGAAGAGCTCGTCGTGATGCCCGGCCTCCGGGTCGCCGAGGATGCCGAGCCACGACCGGCCGTGGTAGGCATCGAGTCCGCGTCGCGGCCCGCGGTTCTCGCCGGCCGCGTACGGCTTGTCCTTCCAATACTCCGCGGGAGCCACCCAGCGGGCGGGACGGTTGCGTTCCCGGTCGAGGGCGCCGGCGAAGTCGAGGAGGGTCGGCGCCAGGTCGATGTGGCTCACGAGCGCGTCGGAACGCACGCCGCGTCGCGAGGCGTGCGGGTCGCGCACGACCAGCGGCACGCGGAGACCGGGCTCGTAGACGGTCGTCTTGCCCCCCGGGAAGGCCATGCCGTGGTCGCTCGTGAAGACGATGAGCGTCTCGTCGTAGACGCCCGCCTCGCGGAGGATCGCGACGAGACGCGCGAGTCCCTGATCGACCCGCGCACAGCTCTGGTAGTACTGGGCGAGTTCGGCGCGGGTCTCGGGTGTGTCGGGCAGGAAGGAGGGCACCGGCACCGCGGCGGGATCGACGAACACCTCCTCGACGCCCGGGTGCGCGGCCCGCGCGGGCAGGTTGCCGAAGAGATCGGGCTTGAGCTCGAGCGGCGACGCGGCATCGACGCCGCCGCCGCGGTGCGGGTCGGCGGTGGCGAAGTAGAGGAAGAAGGGGCGCTCGTCGGCGGCCGCGATGAAGTCCCGGCAGCGCTCGGCCATCGCGACGGGGTTGCGTTCGCCCCCCGGCAGCACCTGCTCGAAGCGATACACCTCCTCGGGCGCCACGTGGAACTTGCCGATCCGTGCCGTGCGGTAGCCGGCCGCCGCGAGCGCGCGCGGAAGCGACAGGCTCACCACGTCATGCCAGCTGGCGAACTTGTGGAAGTCGTGCTGATGCCCGTACTGGCCGTTGGCGTGGTTGTGCAGCCCCGAGAGGATGACCGAGCGGCTCGCCGAACAGCTGGCGGTGGTCGCGAAGGCGTGCGTGAAGAGGGTGCCGTCCGCGGCGAGCGCGTCGATCGCCGGCGTCACGGCGACCGGGTCGCCGTAGCAGCCGAGTGTCGGGCTCTCGTCATCGGTGACGACGACGAGGATGTTGCGGGGCGCGGCGAAGGCCGGCATGGCCGTCGCGCACGAGGCCACCACGAAGGACACGACACGACCGACGAACCGGGAGGAATGGCGCGGCATGGCAGGGAAGCTCCTCGTCTGCCGCGGCGGCGTGCCGTCGCCGGGCACCTGCTTGCGTTCGCGGCGCCGCCAGCATATCCCTTGCCGGATGCCCGGTTCTCCGGCGCGGCGCACGCATGGCCGAGATCGCACCCCCGAATCCCGACCCGGAATCGCTCCTCGCGGAGGCGCGTGCCGTCGCGGCCCACGCCCATGCCCCCTATTCCCGGTGGCATGTCGGCGCGGTGGCCGTGTTCGCCGAGGCGCCCGGCGTCGTGCACCGCGGCGCGAACGTCGAGAACGGTTCCTTCGGACTCACGATCTGCGCGGAACGCGCCGCCATCTGCGCGGGCGTCGCGGCGGGCCACCGGCGGCTCGGATGGATCGCGCTGACGTGCCGCGACGCCGACGGCCGGCCCGTCGACGCGGTCGTGCCGTGCGGCGCGTGCCTGCAGGTGATCGCGGAGTTCGGCCATCCGGACACCGTGATCCTGATCGACGGCGGCGGGACGTTCCGGCTGGCTGATTTCCTGCCGCGCCCGTTCGTCTACTGACCGCACGATCGACCGCTCACGCGCGGCCGCGCTGCCGGAAGTACTTGAGGCCCGGCACGAAAAAGCAGACGGCGCTCACGAGCCCGAAGATGACGTGCTGGTAGCGGGGCACCAGGCACATCACGAGCGCCGTCGCGAAGAGCAGGGCGGACTGCATGTAGAAGGCGCCCGACAGGATGCCCGCCTTCACGAAGAAGACCATGCCGGCGATGAGCGCGAGCACGGGGGAGAGCGTGAGCACCTGCAGCTCGCGGCCGTTGTCGTGGAGGAGCGCCTCGACCCAGAAGAGCAGCACGCTCGCGATCATGCCGCCGCCCCAGACATGGGCGATCTGCCGCTCGACGGCCGTCACCGGCCCGGTGCGATGCCGCAGGGCCCAGAAGATCGGCGCCCACAGGGCGAGCCCCCCGCCCCAGAGCACCACGTAGGGCCAGCGGCTCTGCACGCCCTGCCAGGCGAGGACGTCGGTGGTGACGCAGAGCGTGAGGACCACGACCGAGTGCCACATCCAGAGCAGGCCCCAGTTCTCCAGCACGACGGCATGATGCGTCTCGCGGAAGAGGCGGCTGACGATGTCCGCCAGCCCGCCCCGCCGGGCCGCCACCGGCTCGCCGGCGAGGTAGGCACGCAGGTCGGCGGCGAGGTGGGCCGCCGAGGCGTAGCGGAGATCCTGCGGCTTCTGCAGGGAACGCAGGGCGATCATCTCGAGGTCGCGATCGACGCCGCGGTCGAGCGACCTGGGAACCGGCGGGTCGGTCTCGAGCACCGCCAGGAGCGTGTCCATCGGCCCCGCGGCCTGGAAGGGCGGGCGGCCGGTGAGCATCTGGTAGAGGATCGCGCCGAGGCTCCACACGTCGCTCGTCGGGCCCACGTCACCGCGACTGCCCGCGGCCTGTTCGGGCGACATGTAGCACGGCGTGCCGAGGATCGCGCCGGTGTGGGTCATCGATTCGGACGCCTCGAGCTGCTTCGCCAGCCCGAAGTCGGAGACGTGCGGTTCGCCCACGGCATCGATGAGGATGTTCGACGGCTTGAGGTCCCGGTGCAGCACGCCACGACGGTGCGCGGCCTCGACCGCGTCGGCGACCTTCGCCAGGAGCGCCGCCGCCTCCCGGACCGGCAGGGGGCCGGCCGCGAGCCGCTGGGCCAGCGTCGTCCCCTCGACGAACTGCATGCTGTAGAAGGGGTGCCCGTCCTGCTCGCCGACCTCGAAGATCGAGACGATCCCCGGATGGTCGAGTCGCGCCGCCGCCTCCGCCTCGATGCGAAACCGCGCGATGTCGGCCGGGCCTGCGAGGTCGCGCCGCAGGAGCATCTTGAGGGCCACGACACGTCCGAGACTGCGCTGGACCGCGCGATAGACGACACCCATCCCGCCGCGGCCGATCTCCTCCACGAGTTCGTAGTCGCCAAAGGTCGCGGGCAGCGGCGTGCCCCCCGGGACGAAGCGGCCAAGCCCCTCTCCGCCTGGCTCGATACCCGCAGACGGCCAAGACGCCGGCGCCGGCGGCTCTCGCACGAGGCCATCGGCATCCCGCGTGAAAATCGTCGACTGCTGCGACACGGCATCGGCCATCGCCATCGCCGCGAAGAGCTCGCGCAGGTGACCGCCGAGGTCGGGATGCTCCCGCACGGACGATTCGAGAAGCGCGTGGGCCTCGTCGCCGACCGCCTCGGAGAGCGTCTCCACGAGTCCCACGAGCCGTTCCTCCTGCTCCGCCGAGAGCGGCGTGTCGAGCGCACGGCCCCGGGGTCGGGGCGTGAGGCTGGCGGCAGGATGGGCGGAACGGGACATGCTTTGCCGTGGCGCGTGCCGGAGGGACGAGGACGAACCCCAACGTTATGGTAGACCGCCCGAGGCCCGTGTCCGGCCCGCCGCCCTTCAACCGGCGGCGGAGTCAGCGCCGTCCTCGAGCAGCAGGCGCAACCGCCGCATCGCCCGCAGGTAGCGCATCCCGGCCGCCGGCTTCGTGAGCCCGAGGGCCTCGGCCGCCTCGGCGGTCGAGAGATGCTCGAAGTGCCGCAAGAGCACGATCTCGCGGTCACCCTCGTCGAGGAGTTCCACCGCGGCGGCGAAGCGTCGCTCCAGTTCATGCCAGGTCGCAGCTGCGGCCGGCGTGAGCTCACGATCGGTGATCTGGACGGCCGGGCCGGGCAGCGACCGGTCGGCGTCGTCCGCGATCGGCACCTCCCGGTCGAGGCTGCGGGACGCCGCGACGCGGTGCCGCCGGTGTGCGTCGATGAGGCGATCGCGGGCCATGTGCCGCAGCCACAGCTGGAACGGCATCGTCGGGTTCGCGAGGTAGTCGCCGAGGCGGCGGTTCGCCTCGACGAGCACGTCCTGCACGATGTCGCTGGCGTCCACCCGCCTCTGCACCACCCGGTCCATCCGGCGTTCGATGAGCCGCCTGATCGCCGCGCGGTGCCGCGCGAGCAGGTGATTGACCGCCGTGGCATCGCCGCGGCGCACCCGCTCGAGGAGCACGAGCGTGGACTGGGGCTCGACGGCCGCGGCGGCGGATTCGGTCGGACTGGTCATGACCTTCATCCTACCAACGTGTCGCCCGATCCGCCCGTGCGGATGATGCGGGTTCATCCGGCGGACCGGCATGAAAAACACGAGCGACGGCCCCTCATCAACGGCGAACGTTTTTGCCTCCACCCCGAACGTGATCCATAATCGCGAGCGGTTCGAGGATGGACCGCATGCCGCCGCGGCCTGCCGCGGTCTGTCCTGCGAACGGATCGCCCACGTGATCGACGTCCTGCACCCGACGTCCCTCCCCCGCGGCACCGCGGCCAGGCGTTTTGCGGGGCGACCGGGTCGAGGTGCGATGGCTCGGTCGATCGTGCTGGTCGTGACGATCGTGACGGCGTGCCTCGGCGGCGCCGTGTCCGCCGCCGACGGCCCGCTCACCTGGATTCCGGCCGCGGCACCGAACGCGGTCGCCGGCGATGATCTCGTCGCGAGGACGTCGTCGCTCCTTCAGGAAGGCCGCTGGTCGGACGTCGTCGCGCTCTGCGAGACGGCGGCCCGCAAGGGCGTGCTGCTGCCGGCCCTCGAGCGGCACTACGACACCGCGAAGCTCCACTGCGAGGTCGCGCGACGGCATGCCGAGCCCGCCTACCGCCGGCAGCTCAACTCCCTGACGGAGGCATCGGCGCGGCGCGTCTACGCCGAGGTGCTCGGCAGGATCGCGTCGCACCACGTGGAGTCACCCGACTTCCCGAGGCTCTCGGCCCGCGGCCTGCGCGCCATCGACATCGCGATCGACGACCCGACGTTCGTGTCGTGGCACGCGCCCGCCGCGACCCCCGAGCGGCGCACGCTCTACCGCGAGCAGGTGCAGCGACTCGCCTCCTCCCGGCCGGTGGCCTCGCAGGCCGACGCCGAAACGGTGGCGGCGTCGATCGCCCGCACGGCCCATGCGGTCCTCGGCATCGAGCCCTCCGTCACGCTCATGGAGATGGCCGCCGCCGCCGCGGGCGGGCTCGACGAATACTCGGCGTTCCTCACGAACGGCCAGCTCGACGACCTCTACGCGCAGATCGAGGGACGTTTCGTCGGGCTCGGCGTCGAGCTGAAAGCCGCCGACGACGGCCTGCTCGTGGTCCACGTGATCCCCGGCAGTCCTGCGGAGCGAGCCGGGCTCCGCGCGGGCGACCACCTCGTCGGCGTGGGCGGCCGTCCGCTCGGCGGCCTCTCGGTGGACGAGGCCGCGCACCTCCTGCAGGGACCGGAGGGATCGCTCGTCACGCTCGCCGTCCTCCGGGCGCCGGCGCCGGCCCGCGCGATCACCGTGCGGCGCGAGCACGTCGACGTGCCCAGTGTCGAGGGCGTGCGGATGCTCGACGTGGCGGCGGGCGTGGGCTACCTCAAGCTCACGTCCTTCCAGAAGACGACCGCGGCCGACGTCGAGCAGGCCATGCGCCGGCTCCATGAGTCGGGGATGCGGTCGCTCATGCTCGACCTGCGCGGCAATCCGGGAGGACTCCTCTCCGCCGCCGTCGACGTCGCGGACCTCTTCCTCGAGCGCGGACTCGTCGTCGCGACCCGCGGGCGCAGTCCGGAAGAGGACTTCAACTACTCGGCCGGCCGGCCGGGCACCTGGCGCGTGCCGCTGGTCGTGCTGATCGACGGTGACTCGGCCAGCTCGAGCGAGATTCTCGCCGGTGCCATCCGCGACCATCGCCGCGGCACGATCGTCGGCTCGAAGAGCTATGGCAAGGGTTCGATCCAGGGCATCTTTCCGCTCGATGCGGCGGGCGTCGGCATGCGTCTGACGACGGCGAAGTTCTTCTCGCCCAAGGGGCTGCCCTACAGCAAGCAGGGCGTCGAGCCGGACCTGGCCGTGCAGACCGTCGCCCGTCCCATCGACGGTGTCGTCGCGTCCGACACCGACGCGGCGCTCGATGCGGCCCTCGAGGCCGCGCGCCGTGCCCTGCCCGCACAGGCGGCCGCACCGCCGGCCGCGCGGACCACCGCCGCGCGGTGACCGTCCCGGAAACGCCGCGCGTGCCGCGCCGCCGTCGGCCGCACGCCCGGCTGCTTGAACGGGCGCGTGGCGCCGGATAGGTTCCCGGTCATCGGTGACCGGTTTTCCATCCCTCGAGGCCATCCGCCGCCCATGACGACCGCACGCGCCAGCGCCATCGCCGCCATCAACAGCTATCGCCCCACCGGCCCCTCGTGGAACTTCCGGGAGACGCCGACGAGCGAGCTCTTCGGCGCGAACGTGTTCAGCGACGCGGTGATGAAGGACCGGCTGCCGAAGAGCGTCTACAAGGCGCTCCAGGCGACGATCAAGCAGGGGAAGCCGCTCGATCCATCGATCGCCGACGCCGTGGCCCTCGCCATGAAGGACTGGGCGATCGAGAAGGGGGCCACGCACTACGCGCACGTCTTCTATCCGCTCACCGGCCTCACCGCCGAGAAGCACGACAGCTTCCTCACGCCCACCGGTGACGGCGACGCGATCGCCGAGTTCTCGGGCAAGGAGCTGATCCAGGGCGAGCCCGACGCCTCGAGCTTTCCGTCGGGCGGCCTGCGGGCCACGTTCGAGGCCCGCGGCTACACCGCGTGGGATCCGACGAGCGCCGCCTACATCCTCGACAATCCCAACGGCACCACGCTCTGCATCCCCACCGCGTACTGCTCGTGGACGGGCGAGGCGCTCGACAAGAAGACGCCGCTGCTGCGCTCGATGCAGGCGGTCGACAAGCAGGCCCGCCGCGTCCTCGCGCTCTTCGGCCACAAGGACGTGGGCCCCATCACGGCGTCGGCCGGTCCCGAGCAGGAATACTTCCTGATCGACCGCAACTTCTTCTTCGCGCGGCCCGATCTCGTCGTCACCGGACGGACGCTCTTCGGCGCGAAGCCGCCGAAGGGGCAGGAATTCGAGGACCAGTACTTCGGGGCGATCCCGGAGCGGGTGCTCGCCTGCATGCTCGAGACGGAGCGCGAGCTCTTCAAGCTCGGGGTGCCCGTCAAGACGCGGCACAACGAGGTGGCTCCGAGCCAGTACGAGATCGCGCCGCTCTACGAGAACGCGAACATCGCGACCGATCACCAGCAGTCGATCATGCAGATGCTCACGCGCGTGGCACAGAAGTACGGCATGGCCTGCCTGCTGCACGAGAAGCCCTTCCAGGGCATCAACGGCTCCGGCAAGCACGTGAACTGGTCGCTCGGCTGCCGGCTCGGCAACCTGCTCGAGCCGGGCGAGAGCCCCCACGCCAACATGCAGTTCCTCGTCTTCTGCGCGGCGGTGATCCGGGCGGTGCACCTCCATGCGGATCTCCTGCGGGCCGTCGTCGCCTCCAGTGGCAACGACCATCGTCTCGGCGCCAACGAGGCCCCGCCGGCGATCATCTCGATCTTCCTCGGCGAGCAGCTCACCGACATCTTCGAGCAGTTCGAACAGGGCCGGGCGACGAGCTCGAAGAGCATGGGGACGCTCACGGTGGGCGTCGACACGCTGCCGCCCCTGCCGAAGCACGCCGGCGACCGCAACCGCACCAGCCCGTTCGCGTTCACGGGCAACAAGTTCGAGTTCCGCGCGGTCGGGGCGAGCCAGTCGATCGCCGGACCGCTCGTGGCCCTCAACACGATCATGGCCGAGAGCCTCGACGCCGTCGCGACGGAGCTCGAGCGGGCGACCGGCGGGGATGCCTCGAAGCTGCCCGCCGCGGTGACGGCGCTCCTGCAGCGGATCATCTCGGAGCACAAGGCCGTGATCTTCAACGGCAACGGCTACTCCCAGGAGTGGCACGCGGAGGCGGCGCGGCGCGGGCTGCCCAACTTCCGCACCACGCCCGAGGCCCTCGACCAGCTCGTCGCGCCGAAGAACCTGGCGATGTTCGCCAAGTACGGCGTGCTGTCGGAGCGGGAGATGCGCAGCCGCTACGAGATCTACATGGAGCGGTACTGCAAGGACATCAACGCCGAGGGCCAGGCCGCCCTGCAGATCGCCAAGACGATGATTCTTCCGGCGGCCTACCGGTATCAGGGCGAGCTCGTCGACACGGCGGCGAAGATGCAGGGACTCGGCCAGAAGCCGCACATGGGCACGCTCGACCGGCTCACGAAGCTCGTCGGGGCGCTCGAGCAGCGGATCGACGCGCTCGAAGCGACGCTCGACCATCACGGCGACGGTGACCTGCGGCGCGAGGCGGGGCACTTCCACGACGTGGTGATCCCGGCACTGGCCTCGCTGCGTGAGGCGGCGGATCAGGTCGAGTCGATCCTGCCGGATGACCTGTGGCCGCTGCCGACCTACCGCGAGATGCTCTTCATCAAGTGAGCGACGTTGCCGGCCTGGCCGAGGCGATCGCCGACGGGTGCCGACGACTTGGGATCGGCGTGCCGACCGAGTCGCTGGCGCACCTCGCGGCCTACGCCACGAGCCTGTGGTCGTGGAACGAGCGGCTCAACCTCACGCGGCACACGGATGTCGACCGATTCGTGTCGCGGGACGTGGGGGACGCCGCGGCGATCGTGCCACACCTCGCCCGCGGCGAGCGGGTGCTCGACGTCGGCACCGGGGGCGGCGTGCCGGGCGTGCTGCTGGCGATCCTCCGGCCCGACCTGCACGTCGAACTGTGCGACAGCGTCGGCAAGCGGGCCCGCGCCGTCGCGCAGATCGTGTCCGAGACCGGGCTGGACCTCCCGGTGCATGCGATCGCCGCCCAGGTGCTCGTCGCCGAACGGGGTGGCACCGCCGGCGACGCCGGCCGATTCGACACACTCGTCGTGCGGGCCGTCGCACCGTTGACGAAGCTCCTCCGTTGGTTCGAGCCCTTGCGCGACCACTACGGCCGGATGCTGGTCGTGAAGGGGCCGACTTGGCAGGCGGAACTCGAGGCGGCCACCGCCGTCGGCCTCGGTCGCCACGTCACGGTGCGTCGGATCGGCTCCTGGCCGATTCGCGGCGGCGACAACGAGAGCGTCCTGCTCGAGGTGCGGGCCCGCGCGACCTGAACCGGGCCGCCCTGCGCTCACGCGGGACCATGCGCACGCCTGGAGGCGTACGCCACAGGGGAAACAGACGAGGCGAGGGGAGTCGGCGAACGCTTCCCGAGCGAACGGCCGCCCCG
>Ga0169931_10009159_pt1 | contig 14323 bp, 11 predicted proteins | sample Kivu_15m_20L_FD_129675 | JGI IMG/M metagenome (GOLD analysis project Ga0169931, IMG submission 129675) | Freshwater microbial communities from Lake Kivu, Western Province, Rwanda to study Microbial Dark Matter (Phase II) - Kivu_15m_20L... | ecosystem: Environmental > Aquatic > Freshwater > Lake...
CCATTTAAATTTGATAAGTATGATGAGAAAGCGACAAACCCAAAAGGTGATTTAGAGGAAGATAAATTAAATAAAATTTTAATAGATTACCAAGCCGAAGAATATAGAATTGATATATACCCTTTTAATTCTGACACCTACTTAGGATATTTAGGAAAAGAAAGTTTTGGAAAAGAAAATTTTAAGTTTAATGGTATTTTAAAAGTAAATAGTTCTCAGGGGTTTGTTTGCTCACCAATAAATTCTAAATCTTGGGTAAAATCTAATGCTAGCACCACAGATTTTTTTACAAATACAATTAAAATATCGGGTAACACTACTTCCATATTAAATACACCATATTTTCACAATCAACTTTATTCTGATTTTAATAAATCAATTTTAAAGGGTAGATACGCTGGTTCTGCTTATTTACTTTTAAATTCATTACCTTTTATTGATTTAGACGAACAAATAACATTTGATGGACAATCTATATTAACGTCTTCTTTATTTAGAGAAGTATCGTCCACACATTTTATCCCATATCATCTTTTATTGAAATGGGGTTCAATTTATCACAGATACAAAACACATTTAATTGACGGATATGACATTTTAAATGGGTGTATTAATCCAAGTTATATCACAAACCCAATAACAGGAAAAACTCTATTTGATAACAACGGAGCACTAATTACTTATACCTCAGCAAATGCTAGTAGTACTGGAACAACAGTAACAGTACCAAGTACTATTGGGTTACAATCGGGGATGACGGTTACCGTTATTGCGGGTACCGGACAAACAGCACCCAATACTTTTATAACAAGTGTTTTAAATTCAACAGGATTTACAATTTCACAAACACCATTAACAGGTTTAACAGGTGCAACAATATTCGCGGTATACGATGAATATGTTACATTTGATATTGTACCCAAAATATCAACCACCTCTGGTTCAACTACCGGAGTTACTTACACGGGTTTCACAAACGTTGGGATAAAACCATTTTACCAAGCACTGTATAGTCAAATTGTAAATGACTATACCACATACGACACATCCCTTGGAAATGTATCATATTCTGCAACAACCCAAAATGGAAAATTGTTACATAGAGTTAGAAGTAAAAGTGGTATGAATTATTGGGATGTTGTTATGGATAATTCAAAATACATAACTTCAGACAAAAATTATACACTATTACCTTCTTTAGGGGGTCACGATTACGCAAGTATTTCAAACAATAACTCATACACATTGGCCGAAGAATTGAGTTTTAAAACTATTTGGTATCAAAATGATACATTATCAACTAGTTTTAGTGGACAAACATTCCCAAGTCCATATGATTATTTTAGAAGTACAGGTAACACATTTACACTAACGTCAAACTATAAAAAAGCATTAGATTTAATTGGTACATTTAGTCCACAAATATTAGAATATTTTGAAAGTTTCTTTTTAGATTTTGCTAGTGAAAAAATTAACGAAGAAATACCATATATTATTTTTAGAAATGTTAGTTATCCTAAATTTCAAGATTTATTAAAAAAGATTTCCGTTGTTGAGAAAAAAGACACTGATAGTAATGATATTGATATATTGATAAATTTAATATTAAAAGAAAGACAAAAGAGTAACGCGGAATCGATTACAACCGATTTGTTAGATTCAAATAATTTAATAAAATTTACTTTGGCTAACCCAAAAGAAATTGATGCATATTCATTTTACGGATTTGCGAAGATTAATGATTTATCAACCTATAGTTCCGCACCTTTCAGTGCCGTCGATTTAACAGCAACAAATTTAAACTTTATAAAATTATATATAGGTGAAGATATTGACAGTTATTATGTGAATTTCTTTAGTACAATGGACATAAAATTGACAGAAGATAACATAAAAAGACACAGACCTATGGTACAGATTTATGCTGGTTATAGGAAAAACGGTGGAACCAATACTAAAGCTGCTTTTAGAACATACTTAAAAGATTCTATATTATTGAAAAATAATGACGGAAAACTTTTACCAAATGGTGCTGAAGCTAGATTAGCATCTTTTATGAATCAATTACTACCACAATTATCAACTCTAAAAAGTAATAGTGCCGGAAATCCCGCCGCTAGTATTGATATGTTTAGGGGGTATAATACAACACAAACAAAATTAGAATTATACAACACCATGAAATCATTTAATGATAAATGGACTGCGGGTAATTCTATTGGACAAAGATTGTTATTGGAAGAATTTTTATTTTTAGATAAAGCAAATAGAGATATCGGAGATAAATTTTATTTAAACATAGATAAATTTATACCTCTTTTAGATGTTCGAAATTCTACACTACCTTTATATAATGCAATTTCTATGATTATACAAGGAACAGGTCTCGATATGAGAGCATTACCCGCGTATATAAATTTTTATGGTAATAATCTAACCAATAAAAATAGAGTAATACCATCTAAAAAAGTTGCATCTACACTGTTCGGAACATTTTTAGAAGTGGATTACCAAGAAGCAACACCAAAAGTTATTATACAGTTAGTTGGACAATCATCAAAAAGGATTGACATGTCAAATAGTAAAGCGTATAAATTTGTTGATGATAGTTTTTACATTGGTAGTCAAACAAATAACCCATTACTAATAACATCATTGGAAAGTTTTTCAGAAAACGACCTTTCTAAATCAAACAGAGTGGTTGCGTTTGAAGTTAGTTTTGGGGACCAAAACCAAGGTATTTTTAAGGGAGTTACCTTAGACCAATCAAGTTTGAAAAACTCATCAGAATCATTCCAAGTTTTAGAAAATTTATCAAGGTCGGCTTCGGGTGCTGGTGTACACAATGTTGATGTCAGTTTATTTGATTATTATAAACAAGCGTCGTACAAATGTGGAGTAAGTGCTATGGGAAATGTTATGATACAACCAACCATGTTCTTCTATTTAAAAAACATTCCAATGTTTAGAGGTTCATATTGGATTACTGAAGTTACACATAGTATAAAGTCAAATACAATTTCAACTAATTTTTCTGGAACAAGGATACCATATACCTCACTACCCGACCCTAGAGATTCTTTTGTCGCCAGTTACAGAGTTTTATTTGATAAGATTCAAGCTAAAGCAATTGCAAAAATTAAACAACGAGAAGCGAGTAAAACTGACACACAAGAAACTGTGACATATCAAGGAATACCATACATCACAGATAGACAAAATAAAAAAATTACAGGAGAAACAATTGTTTCGGATGTTGGTGTAACTAGATTTGGAGTTCCATTTAATGGATACAACGAAACACGACTAATTCAAAAAATTAAAAACAATAATGAAGAATGGTTTAGAACTGTTGTCGCAAAAATGGGTGGAGAAAAATACCCAATAGATGATACACAAGGATTTAACATCGCTAACGGAATTTCTTGGTCAGACGTTAAATCATCAAATTATAGATTCTATAATGTGTATTTTCAATTATCTAAATCTGTAACTATAGATATAATAAAAACCGCTAAAACAACATTTAAAAACCCAAACAATAATAAAACACTGACTATTAACCCTAATTATCAATTAGATAAAAACGTTGGTCAAATAGTTGTAGAAGGACCAATTGGTGTTGGACCATCAGAATCATTCCAAGTTTTAGAAAATTTATCAAGGTCGGCAAATTCATCTTCTGCCACTATTGGTATGGGTATGTCACCAAAACTCATGTCTGAATTAGGATTATATGATGGGGATGTGGTATATTTCAAAATGGATTAATTTTTTAAGTTTTCCACTTTTTTAGATATTTATTAAAGAAAATACCATGAACAACGAAAAATTGAATAAAACTTTGGATAACTACATGGAAAATCCGAAACAAGTAAAATCTATTTCAAGAGATGGAATGGAAAAAGAAGAATGCGACCTCCAAACTGGTGAATGTTATGTAATCAGGTCTAAAGATGGTATAGTCGAAAGAATAAATAAAAAATTCATAACCGAAGACGGTAGACAATTATTACAAGATTAACCATGAAAAAATTAGAAAAATCATTATTAGAAGAAGTCGCAAGATATAAAGCGATTAATAAGTATACAACAAAATTAATGGAGCAAGCGGAAGTTCCACCCGCGGACCCAGGTATACCACCCGCAGATGCGGGATTACCACCAGCGGACCCCGCCGCGGGAGCACCTCCGGCAGATGCGGGAATACCACCGACTGACTCTGCTGCAGGAGCACCACCAGCGGGTTCTGAAGAGACGGAAGAAATTGATATCACTGATTTGGTTAACATGACCAAATCTATTAAAAAAGATTTAGACAACACCAAATCAAACAATAGTGATGTCGTTGGTAAAATGGATACCGTATTTAGTAAGTTAACAGATTTAGAACAAAAACTTTCTCAGATGGATGCCGTTTTAAATAAGATTGACGAATTAGGTAGTAAGGTTGAAAAAATGAAAGATAAGACCCCACAAGAAAAATTAGAATTACGTTCTTTAGATTCTTATCCATTTAACTTGAACCCACAAGAATTCTTCGCTCAAAAACAATCGGAAATGCAACAGAGTGGAAAAAATGAATACGTTTTAACCAAACAAGACATAGACAATTACTCTAACGATATGATAAAAGACAGTTTTAATCCTGAAGAAGAAAATGAATTTGAATTCTAAAGTAAACCTATTTTTAGGTATCCACGCACAATTAAAAGTATTTCATTGGCAAACAAAGGGGTATTCTAGGCACAACGCTTTTGCTCAGACAAGAGACGAACTTGAAAACCTAATGGACAGTTTTGTAGAAGAAGCGATGGGTAAGTATGGTAGGTTTGTTTTGGATGAAGAAACCAAAAACTTTGAATTGATTAATATGTCGGACATGAAACCAACAGATATGGCTGAAACCATCTGTCAAGCGTTAATACAATTTACCGAAGAGTTAGACCCCGTAGATACTAATTTATTGAACATTCGTGACGAAATGTTAGGTTTATTCCAAAAATTGAAGTATCTTTTAACTCTTGAGTAATCCCAAAAAGAAATTTTGAAAAAAAGAGAGTCAGATTTTGTAATCTGACTTTTTTTGTTTATACTTTACATAGAAATACATTTCTAACTTTTAAAAACAAATAATATGTCAACAATCGAAGCAGTACTAGCACAGTACGAAAAAAACAAACAAGCCGCGAGCGGCAACAGTAACAAGGTTTCTCAAGAGGAGAGAATGAAGAAGTATTTTACCACCGTTTTACCTAAGGGTACACGAAGTGGTGAAAAAAGAATTCGTATCCTACCATCCAAAGATGGGGGTTCACCATTTGTTGAAGTCTACTTTCATGAAGTACAGGTAGATGGTAATTGGGTAAAACTTTATGACCCTAAACAAGAGGGTAAACGTTCACCATTAAACGAAGTCTATGAAGGTCTTATGATGACTGGTGATGAACAGGATAAAGTCTTAGCAAGACAATATCGTTCTCGTAAGTTTTACATTGTAAAAGTCATTGATAGAGAAAACGAACAAGATGGTGTGAAATTTTGGAGATTTAAACACAACACCAAAAACGAAGGTGTTTTAGATAAAATTTTCCCATTATTTAAAAATAAAGGTGATATTACCGACCCATCTAAAGGTAGAGATTTAATTATCAATTTAAACCTAAGTAAAGCCGGTAATGGTAGAGAGTACACAACAATCACGTCAATCATCCCTGAAGACCAATCATCACTACATACTGATAGTGAAGTTGGTAACACATGGTTGAATGATGAGTTAACTTGGTCTGACGTATACTCCAAAAAACCTGAAGATTATTTAGAAATGGTTGCCAAAGGAGAAGTTCCAAGATGGGACACAACAACAGGTAAGTATGTTTCAAATTCTACTGAAGAGTTTGAAATGTCCAAACCAACCACCCCAACTAAAACTTCTTCAGCTCCTGAATTTGACCCACAAGAAGATTCTGAAGGAGACGATGATTTACCATTCTAATTAAGATTGAGCATGGGCACTAACATAGACACTGTGTCCATGCTCTTCTTTTTTTAAAAACAAAATTTACATACATATACAATGGCAATCAAGAAAAAAGAATTCGATTACATATCAAAATTCTCAACTAAGACAAAATACAAAGACGAGAATTTTTATTATTGTGGTGAAGCGTTTAACAACGCATGTGGATTACCCGGACCTGTAATGGGTAACATAAACATGTTCCTTGGTCATACCAACTCTTCAAAAACTACAGCAATGATTTTAGCTGCGGTTGATGCTCAAAGGAAAGGTCATTTACCCGTACTTATCATTACCGAAAGAAAATGGAAATGGGAACACGCACTAGAATTGGGGTTTCAGGCAGAAAAAACTCCTGATGGAGAATGGGTTGGTGATTTTATATTCAATGATTCATTTGAATATATAGAACAAGCAACTGATTTTATGAATGAAATTATAGACCTTCATGAAAAAGGTGAAATTCCAAGACACATTTTATTCTGTTGGGATTCGGTTGGTTCTATACCTTGTAAGATGACTTTTGATGGTAAAGGAGGTAAACAACACAACGCAAGTGTACTTTCTGACAAAATTGGTATGGGTATTCATGCTAGAATTACAAAATCTAAAAAAGAAGACTACCCAACTAAAGAAAACCCATATTACCTAACAATGGTGGTTGTTAATCAACCATGGGTTGAATTACCTGATAATCCATTTGGTCAACCTGAAATTAAAGCAAAAGGTGGTGAAGCCCTGTGGTTAGCATCTGCATTAGTTTTCTTATTTGGTAATCAAAAGAAATCTGGTATTAATCACATTGACGCCGTTAAAGATGGTAGAAAAATTGCATATGCCGTTAGAACCAAAATCTCAATCCTTAAAAACCACGTTAATGGTTTAGGATATAAAGATGGTAAAGTTATTGTTGTTCACAACGGGTATATTTCAGATACTAAAGAGTCGCTTGAAACATATAAAAAAGAATATTCAAATTTTTGGAAAGAAAAATTGGGTGTTAGCGATTTTGATTTAGCGGAATCAACAACTTACGATTACGAAGAAGAAGATTAATTTTTGTTTAACCCTATAAGAGTGGTGATTAATGTCTAATGTATTATTGGTAGATGGTGACAATTTACTTACTATTGGTTTTTTTGGATTAAAGAATCACTTTTATAAGGGAGAGCATATTGGTGGGATATATCATTTCATAAACACCTTGAGACGAACAATTGAAATCCACCACTTGGATAAGATTGTGGTTTTTTGGGATGGTCAAGACGGCTCAACAAGTAGAAAAAAGTTCTACCACCAATATAAAGAAAATCGTAAATCAAGAATCAGAACTGAAGAAGAGATTCATTCATACGGTAGACAGAGGAATAGAATCAAACAGTATCTTGAAGAATTGTTTGTTAGACAAGGCGAATATGAATTTTGTGAAACTGACGACTCAATAGCTTATTACACACAAAATTCACCAAAAGAAAATAAAATAATATTTTCTTCCGATGGAGATTTAACTCAATTGGTTTCAGAAAACACAAGATTATTTAACCCATCTCACAGTAAAATATATCAACCAAACGATATGTTTGTTTATGACCACGAACAGATTCTAATTCAGAATATAAAGTTAGTTAAAATGATTTGTGGTGACCCTTCTGATAATATTGCTGGTATAAAAAATATGGGGGTAAGAAGACTTATCTCTATGGTACCTGAAATAAAAACTGAAGAAGTTTCAATAGATTTTATTTTAGAAAGATTTAACAATCTTTTTGAAGAGGACAAAGACAATAAATTGATTAAAAATCTTTTAACCGGTGTTACAAAATATGGGGTATTGGGTGAGGAGTTTTTTGATGTGAACAGTCGTATTGTCAGTTTAGAAAATCCATTTTTAACAGATGAGGCTAAACAATCTATAAATTCACTTATAAACGATTTGATTGACCCAGAAGGTCGTTCATATAAAAACACAATGAAGATGATGATGGAAGATGGAATTTTTCTACTCTTACCAAAATCAGATGACGCGTGGATAAAATTTTTAAATCCATTCCTAAGATTAACAAGAAAAGAAAAAAATAAAAAATTAATTAAAATCAGAAACAATGAGTAATCAAGAAGTAACAAAGTTCGAATTTCTTTTGACCCTGGAAAGAAACATTATTTGTCAACGTTTCTTTAACGTAAGGGAACATAACCCAAAGTCGCGACGTTCAATGGATTTACACTATTATGTCAAAAATATTTGTGATGATATTGGTAATGATTTGAAAACAAAAACTTTGGATTATCTACACGAAAATCGTGATTATTTTTACGGTTTAGAGGTTGCAGAAACCGATGAACAAAACGAAAAAGAGTATTTTTTGTTAGAAATTAAGATGGGTGACGATGTATTTATTCAAAGGATGTTTCCCGCAAATATCTTCCACCCTAAGGTAAGATACACGGTAGACATTCGTCCTTATTTGAAGCGATATTTGTCAGATTTGACAGACATATTGTCGTCTAAAAATTTGGAGACAACTTATTTAAATTATAAATTATAATAAATTAAAAAAACTATGTCAGAAAAAAATTTTGGATTTCTCGGAGCGTCATTTCAACAAACATTAATTAAGTCAATAATTGAAGATAAAAAATACGGGGAACAAATTATTGATGTAATCGAGAGCAAATATTTTGATAATAGTTCTTTTCGATTTATCACCGCACACATAAAAGAATATTACCAAAAATATGGTAATATACCTGATTATCAAAGTCTATCACAGACTATCATTTTAGAATTAGGTTCACAGGAAACTGCTAGAATACATTTAGACACAATTCACGATATCAAAGAAAACACCAAAGAAGACCCAATGGTAAGAGAGGAGGCTTTAAATTTTTGTAAACAACAAAATTTGAAGAAAGAACTTAAAATGGTCACTACTATTATTGAAAATGGTAAGTTCCAAGAATACCATAAAATAGAAGGGATTATTCAAAAAGCGTTACAAGTTGGATTGCCACCTGAAGAATGTATGGATGTTTTTCACAATATTGATGCTGCTTTAGAAAAAGACAACAGACAACCAATCCCAACAGGGATAGAAGGTTTAGACTCCGCTTTAAAAGGTGGGTTAGGCATTGGTGAATTGGGTGTTGTTTTAGCACCAACTGGTACAGGTAAAACAACGATATTATCTTTATTTGCTAACACGGCTTATTTACATGGATATAACGTTCTTCAAATTTTCTTTGAAGACAATCCCGATAATATTAAGAAGAAACATTATACTATATGGTCTGGTATTGCACCTGATGAACAACCGGAAAATAAAGATTTTGTAAAAGATAGAGTAACAGAAATACAATCACAAAGCAAAGGTTCATTAGATATATTAAAACTACCAAGTGATTCTGTTACCATTTCAGAAATAAAATCAAGACTTAGAAAAAGAATTTCTGAGGGTAAAAAAATAGACCTATTAGTCATTGATTATGTTGATTGTATCAGCCCCGAAAAATTACAATTTGGTGAGGAATGGAAAGGCGAAGGTTCCGTTATGAGAAGTTTGGAAGCGATGACAAGTGAATTTGGAATTGTTATTTGGACTGCCACTCAAGGTAACAGAGAATCAATTTCCTCTGAAGTTGTTAACAGTGACCAAATGGGTGGGTCAATTAAAAAAGCACAAATTGCTCACGTTATTTTATCCATCGGAAAAACAATCGAACAAAAAGAACACAATTTAGCCACCATGACTTTATTGAAATCAAGAATAGGTCGTGATGGTATCATTTGGCAAAACTGTAAATTTGACAACAGGCTTTTGGTAATTGATACAGAGTCTCAAACAACTTTACTTGGACACAAAGAAGAAAAACAAAAGAACAACTCCGACAGAATAAAGGATGCGTTCATGAAAAGACAGGAAGTTTTAAACCGTAACTAATAATATTATCACCATGACAGAGAAGATTTTGAAAGAAAATCCAGGACGTTTTGTCCTTTTTCCAATTGAACACCATGACATTTGGAAGTTTTACAAACAACAAGAAGCGTGTTTTTGGACCGCGGAAGAAATTGATTTAGCACAAGACATTTACGATTGGGAAAACAAACTAAATGAAGATGAACAACATTTTATAAAAAATGTGTTGGCGTTTTTTGCGGCATCCGACGGTATTGTGAATGAGAATATTGCAATGAATTTTGTAAACGCAGTTCAATACACTGAAGCAAAAATGTTCTACGGGTTTCAAATCATGATGGAAAATATCCACAGTGAAACGTATTCTTTACTTATTGACACATATATCAAAGACAAACAAGAACAAAGTAAATTATTCAACGCAATTGATACTATACCCGCGGTAAAGAAAAAGGCCGAATGGGCATTGAAATATATTGAGAAAGGAACATTCACCGAAAGACTCATAGCGTTTGCTGCGGTGGAGGGTATTTTCTTTTCTGGCTCATTCTGTTCTATTTTTTGGCTTAAAAAACGTGGTTTAATGCCTGGTTTAACCTTTTCAAATGAGCTCATTTCGAGAGATGAAGGGATGCACTGTGATTTCGCTTGTCATTTATTTAATAACCACATTGAAAATAAGTTAAGTGAGAAAAAAATTAAAGACATTATATGTGGTGCATTAGAGATTGAAAAAGAATTTATATTAGAAGCACTACCCGTAAAACTAATTGGTATGAATTCAGATTTGATGAGCCAATATTTGGAATTTGTAACCGATAGGTTATTAATGTCATTAAATTGTTCAAAGGTTTATAATGTTGAAAACCCATTTGATTTTATGCAAAACATTGCTCTTCAAGGTAAGACTAATTTCTTTGAAAAAAGAGTTGCTGAGTATCAAAAAGCGGGTGTAAACAATAACGTTTCCATTGAAGACATGGATACATCATTTGACGATATAGATTTTTAATTAATTATGAAAGTAAAAAAGAGAGATGGCTCATTGGAAGAAATGAGATATGACAAAATCACCAGAAGAATTCAATATTTCTGTGATGATTTAAATTTAGAATACATCGACCCGACATTGGTAACACTTAAAGTTACTCAAGGTATTTATGACGGTATATCTACAACCGAGTTGGACACATTAGCTGCTGAGACTGCGGCTTCCATGGTAACAACACATTCAGATTATGCTAAATTAGCGGGTAGATTAGCCGTATCAAACTTACACAAAACAACACCTAAAAAGTTTTCCCAATGTATCAAGGAACTACACTCTTTTATTGAACCCAAAACAGGTAAAGAATCATCATTAATTTCGGATGAAGTTTATCAATTTGTAATTCAAAATAAAGAATCGTTAGACGGTGCAATTGTACAAGAAAGAGATTTTGATTTCGATTATTTTGGATTCAAAACTCTTGAACGTTCTTATCTTTTAAAGATTGGAAAAAGAATTGTAGAAAGACCCCAATACATGTACATGAGGGTCGCTGTTGGTATTTGTAATAATGATTTAGAAATGGCGTTAAGAATTTATGATGATTTATCTCAACATTTCTATACTCACGCAACACCAACTTTATTTAATGCGGGAACTCGTAGACCACAAATGTCATCTTGTTTCTTAATAGGTAATAAAGGTGATGATATTGATGGTTTATTCGACACAATTAAAGATGTTGCTAAGATTTCTAAATGGGCGGGAGGGGTTGGCCTTCACGTTCACGATGTTAGAGCAAAAGGTTCGTACATCAAGGGAACAGGTGGAGAATCCGATGGATTACTTCCGATGATGAAAACTTACAATGAAGTTGCAAGATGGATTAATCAAGGAGGGAAAAGAAAAGGTTCTTTTGCAATTTATCTTGAACCATGGCACTCGGATGTATTCGAATTTATTGATTTGAGAAAAAACCACGGTAAAGAAGAGATGAGAGCAAGAGATTTGTTCTTGGCTATGTGGATACCAAATTTGTTTATGAAAAGAGTTGAGGAAGACGGAGAATGGTCTCTGTTTTCACCTGACGAAGCGCCCGGTTTATCAGACACCTATGATGACCCATTTTCTTTTACTCAAGAGTTCACCGAACTTTATGAAAGATATGAAAAAGAAGGTAGAGCAAGAAAAGTTGTGAAAGCGAGAAAATTGATGGACGCGATTTTAACCGCTCAAATTGAAACAGGCACACCTTACATGTTATATAAGGATGCCGCCAATTACAAGTCAAACCAAAAGAATTTAGGTACTATTAAATCATCAAACTTATGTACTGAAATCATTGAATACTCAAGTCCGACAGAACAAGCGGTTTGTAATCTAGCATCAATTGCATTACCAAAATATATTATTAATAGAGAGTTTAATCACCAACTTCTTTACGAATATGTGTATCAGGTAGTAAAGAACCTAAACAACGTTATTGATTTGAATTTTTATCCAACAGAGGAGACAAAAAATTCAAATATGAAACATAGACCAGTTGGTTTAGGGGTTCAAGGTTTAGCGGATGTTTTTTGTGTGTTAAACTTACCTTTTGAAAGTGAAAGTGCCAACCAATTACAAGTAGAAATATTTGAAACAATTTATTTTGCGGCATTAGTATCATCAAAAGATTTGGCGGTCGAATACGGACACTATTCATCATTTCAAGGTTCACCTTTGTCTGAAGGCAAATTCCAATATGAATTGTGGGGTAAAACAGACAAAGATACAAGTGGAAGATGGGATTGGAAATCTTTGAGAAAGGAAATCGTAAAACACGGTGTTAGAAATTCTTTATTGGTTGCACCAATGCCAACAGCATCTACAGCACAAATTTTAGGTAATAATGAAGCGTTTGAACCATTTACATCAAACCTATACTCAAGAAGAACTTTGGGGGGCGAGTTCATTGTAATCAACAAACACTTAGTTAATGAATTACTTGAAAGGGGTTTGTGGTCAGACGAACTAAAGAAAAAATTAATTATGGAAAATGGTTCAGTTCAAAACATTCCTGAAATACCTGTTGATGTAAAAGAAGTTTACAAAACAGTTTGGGAAATGTCACAAAAACGAATCTTAACCATGGCAGCAAACAGGTCAATTTATATTGACCAATCACAGTCATTAAATTTATTTATTGACAATGCAAATAAAGCCAAAGTTTTGGCTGCACATCTATACGGATGGAAACTTGGATTAAAAACTGGTATGTACTATTTAAGAACCAGAGCCGCTGTTGACCCACTTAAAGGGTTAGGTATCGACACCACAACAGCAAAACCTACAGTCGAAACTAAAGAAGTGGAAAATACTTCATACAATCAACACAATCAGGGAGAAGAGAAAATGGTTGAAATGTCAACAACAAGACCAACTGATTCTCCTTTTGAGTGTGAGGGTTGTGGTTCATGACCGTAGGTGGCTCCCTTAATAGTTCGCGGCTGACCGCAAGCATCTACTGAGTTTGATTATACAGGGGGCGAAAAATCAAACACCATACACAAATCCCAACTTCGGTTGGGATTTTTTTATTTATATGTATTTCATGTTTGTTTATATTTATAGATATGGCGATTACGTATGGTATAGATTTTCCGTTTAGAATAAGTCCAAAAGGAGACTTTTTGGTTATGACAGAAACTCCTGAGAGAGAAATTCGTGCAAATCTTATTCATCTGTTATTAACAAGAAAAGGTTCTCGATACTACTTACCTGATTTTGGAACTAGATTGTTTGAATTTATTTTTGAACCAAACGACGCTGTAACATGGGGTCAGATAGAAGATGAAATAAGGACTGCGGTAAAATTATACATACCTAATTTAGAAATAAAATCAATTAGAGTCACACCCGCTGACCAAGACCCTGAAGAACCTATGAGCCCACAAGAAGATGAGGACTCAAGATTATTTAGAGTGTCTGATTATTCAACAAAACCTTACACGGCTAAGGTTAGAATTGATTATGATATAAATAACGAACCTTTTGTTTCTTCCGATTTTATAATTATTAACATATAACATGGCAAAAAAAATATCATACGCTGTCAGAGATTTCGCTAGTTTAAGGCAGGAGTTAGTTAATCTAACAAGAGAGTATTACCCTGATTTAATTAAAAATACTAATGACGCATCAATATATTCTGTTTTATTAGATTTAAACGCTGCGGTTACAGATAATTTACATTATCATATAGATAGAGTTTGGCAAGAAACAATGTTAGACTTTGCACAACAAAGACAATCATTGTATCATATTGCTAAAACATATGGTATGAGAATACCAGGTAACAGGCCGTCAGTTGCGTTGTGTGATTTTACTATTCAGGTACCTGTAAGAGGTGATAAAGAA
>Ga0169931_10009161_pt1 | contig 14323 bp, 14 predicted proteins | sample Kivu_15m_20L_FD_129675 | JGI IMG/M metagenome (GOLD analysis project Ga0169931, IMG submission 129675) | Freshwater microbial communities from Lake Kivu, Western Province, Rwanda to study Microbial Dark Matter (Phase II) - Kivu_15m_20L... | ecosystem: Environmental > Aquatic > Freshwater > Lake...
GCGTTCTGGGCGTTCGCCGACGAGCAACTTCCGTACTTCGCAGTTCCACGCTTTCTGCGCACGATCGATGCCCTGCCGAAGACGCCGTCGGAGAAGGTGCGCAAGATCGATCTTCGGGCGATCGGTGCCGATGCGCAGTCGTTCGACCGCGGACCGATCGGCAAGAAGGTTCGCCGCGAGGTCAAGTGATGGCCGGTAACTCGTCGCTGCAAACCGTCGTCTCGGCGTCGGCCACGGGTCGCGGTTCCGTTGTCGCGATGGATTCGGCGTACCACGTCGCGCCGGAGAATCGTGACCGCGACGTGTGCGTCAATGCGTCGTATTGCGGTGTTCTGCCGGCACGGTTCATCGCCGAGCAGCGCCCGCGCGGAGCCATCGGAATGGATTGCGGCATCGGCCCGGAGGGCTCGGCGATCGCCGGCCTGTGGTATCTCGAGGCGCTCGACGTTCCCGCTGCCGTTGCCGACGTGATGACGGCACACCTCGGCGACGGCGTTCACTTGTACGAGCACGGCATCATCTCCTTCATGAACCAGCCGGCCGCTGATCGCGGAGTGCGAAAGGGCATGCGGGTCACTGAGGCGGCAACGTGCCTGCTCGAGAACGATGCGCCGACCGGTCTCGCAGCAAGTGAAATCACGAACCGAACGGTCATGCACACCTTCAACGATCGCCACGTCATCGCCACCGACTCGATCGCCTTCGGACTCCCCGAGGATCGCGACCGCAACGTGCTCGTCACCGCTGGCCACACCGGACGGTCGGCCGTTCCTTATCTCTTGAAGGTGCACCCTTACGGGTTCATCTGCTCCGACGGTGGTCGCGGCATGGACGATTCGGGCATCCTCGGTCTCACCATCGTTGAGGCCGAAGGTCTGGCCGGCGCCACCGTCGACGCGCGGCGAGCACGCATGGGCTCGGGTCTGTCGCACTACCACGACGGAATCATCTCCGCGGTGAACAAGTTCGCCGTCGCGCGCGGAGTGCGCATCGGCATGCCGTGCCCCGAGGCGGCGCGCCTCTTGCTCGAGGGCTGATGGATCTCGACCGCTTCGACTGGCTGGCCCGTCGCAAGGAAACGGCGATCGAACCCGATCTCGAGATCGTCGACCCGCATCATCACCTGTGGGATCGCGGCGGCAGTACGTACCTCGCCGAACAACTCCACGCCGACACCTCGGCCGGGCATCGTGTCGTGCAAACCGTGTTCGTCGACTGCATGTCGAAGTACGACAAGTCCGCACCCGCACACCTTCGACCGGTCGGTGAAACGCGTTTCGTTGCAGAACAGGCGACCCACATGAAGCGACTCGGCGGCGCCGAAGTGGCGGGGATCGTCGGCTTCGTCGACCTCACGATGGGCAATCTCGTCGACGAGGCGCTCGAGGCCCAGCTTGCCGCTTCGTCGTTGTTTCGCGGTATCCGCCATGCGACGGGATGGGACGCGTCGCCGGACGTTCACGATTCGCATACGAAACCACCATCCGGCCTCACCCGTAGTGACGCATTCATCGCCGGAGCACGACGTCTTGCGGCGAACGGACTCACCTTCGACGCATGGCTGTACCACCCGCAGCTCGACGAACTCGTCGTACTCGCCGCAGCAGTACCGGAGCTCACGATCATCGTCAACCACCTCGGTGCGCCACTCGGTATCGGACCGTATGCAGGTCGCCGTGACGACGTACTTTCGACGTGGCGCGCATCAATGCAGCGACTTGCGGTGCTACCGAATGTGTTCGTGAAGCTCGGTGGTTTCGGACTCGATACGTACTTCGGAACCGGGTGGTCCGGGCTCGACACACCGATTGATTCCGATCGCGTCGCGACTTACTGGGGTGACGTCGTGCGCTGGTGCATCGACACCTTCGGTCCGCAACGCTGCATGTTCGAGTCGAACTTCCCGGTTGATCGTCAGGCTCTCACGTACACGGTGCTGTGGAACGCCTGCAAGAAGATGACGACGGGTTACGATGCCGACGAACGCGCCGCTCTGTTCGCCGAAACGGCCCGTCGCGCGTATAGTTTGTCGCCGTGTCGCTGAACTTTTCGATGACTCCCGAGTGGGAGAAACTCCGGGATCGCGCCCGACACGTCGGCCGCGACGGTGCGAAGAAGTACGGCCGGTTGAACGACTCGTGGATCAACGGCTATTCGAAGGAGTTCTCGCGCATCCTCGCCGCCGAGGGCTGGATCGGTATGACATGGCCGACGGAACATGGTGGAGGCGGGCGACCGGGTATCGAACGTGTCATCGTCGCCGAGGAACTCATTGCCGCCGGTGCACCGATCGCGGCGAGTTGGATCGCCGATCGTCAGATGGGTCCGTCGATTTACCGCTACGGAACACCCGACCAGAAAGCGAAGTTCCTTCCGGGAATGCTCACCGGTGAAGAGACGTGGTGCATCGGCATGAGCGAGCCCAACGCCGGTTCAGACCTCGCCGCATTGCGCACGTCGGCAAAGCGTGTCGGTGACCGATTCGTTGTCAACGGGCAGAAGATCTGGACGAGCCTCGCTGCGGATGCCGACTACTGCTATCTCATCGTGCGCACCGATTCGTCGGGTCCGCCGCACAAGGGAGTGAGCGAACTCATCGTGCCGATGAACCTGCCCGGCATCGAGGTGCGCCCGATCACCGACATCGTGGGCAACCGTCACTTCTGTGAGGTGTGGTTCACCGACGTCGAAGTGCCCGCCGAGAATCTCGTCGGTGTCGAGGGTGATGCATTCCGCCAGACCATGGCGCAGCTCGAGCACGAGCGTGGCGGCATTGATCGGCTCATGTCGAATCGCCCGCTGTACGAGGACGCGCTCGAGGTGGCGAATCGTGCCGATCGTCGGGTTCGTCAGGACATCGCGCGCATCGAAGCCGGCTACCGACTCGGGCGCCTCATGATTTACCAGGCGGCGCTCGGGCAGGCACCGGCAGGCGCGAGCACGATCATCAAGTGCTATTGCACCGAGCACGAGCAGCGCGTCGCGGACTTTTGCTCCCGTGTGCTCGGCCCGGCCGCCCTCGTCGATCCCGACCTGAGCAACGCCATTGCATACGCGCCGGCGTACACCATCCAGGGCGGAACGTCGAACGTGATGCGCAACATTCTCGGTGAACGCGTTCTCGGTTTGCCGCGCGAACCAGGAAAGTAGGACGACGTGCAACTCGATTCCGGACGTTGGCTCGAAGGAATAGTCGTTCTCGACCTCACCCGTTACCTCGCGGGTCCGTCGTCGACCCGCCTGCTCACCGAGCTCGGAGCGACCGTCATCAAAATTGAGCAACCGCCGTACGGTGACCCGAACCGCTCGAACCGTCCGCGCATCAACCGTCGTGCCGGTGCGCACATCCAGCAGAACCGTGGCAAGCAGTCGGTTTGCCTCGACATCGACAGCGAAGAGGGACGCGAGATCATCAAGGAACTCGTCGCGAAGTCCGACATCGTCGTCGAGAACTTCAGCCCCGGCGTCATGGCGCGCAAGGGTCTCGGATACGAGGATTTGAAGAAGATCAAGCCCGACATCATCATGGCGTCGGTGTCCGGCTTCGGTCAGTCGGGTCCGCTCTCCGAGCGGCCGTGCTTCGATCTCATTGCCCAGGCGTACTCGGGGATCATGCACATGACCGGCGACCCAGAAGGCCCGCCGACATTCGTCGGTATCGGTCTCGCCGACACGAACTCGGGTGTGCACGCCTTCGCCGCGATGGGACACGCGCTGTTCCACCGTGCCCGCACCGGCAAGGGCACCCACCTCGACATCGCCATGGTCGACTCGCTGTTCCACTTTCACGAGCAGACGGTGCACGGCTCGTCGATGGACCCGGAGAACTTCGTACCGATGCGCCAGGGACGTCACTTCCCGTACATCTGCCCCGCCGGTTCGTACCGCGGACCGCAGGGGTGGATCATCATTCTCTGCACCGAGTGGCAAGTGAAGAACCTCTGGCAGGCGATGGGTCAGCCCGCACTCGCGGAGGATCCGCGATTCGACACCAACCCGCACCGTCTCGAGAATCGCGACGCGCTCACCGAACTCATCGAGAAGTGGATGGCGACGTTCCCCACCGATCAGGCGGTGATGGACGTACTCGAAGCCAACCGTGTTCCGCACGGTCCGTCTTTGTCGCCCAAGGACGCACTCACCCACCCGCACTTCGTCGAGCGCGGCGTGGTCCGCACGGTGCACGATCCGCTCGCCGGCGACGTACAGATCCCCGGGTTCCCGTTCCGTACGACCGAGCCGCTCCCCGACCTCGATCTGGTCGCCCCGGCACTCGGTGAGCACAACGTCGCGGTGCTACGCGACGTGCTCGGTTACGACGACGCGAAGATTGCCGATCTCAAGGCGCGCGGCGTCCTCGACGACAAGCCGCACTGAGATTTTGTTCCGCCCCGCCCGGGGGTGATAGACCTCCCCCAACACCGATTCACGTCACTGGGGGGTATGTGATGAGTGGAACTTCCGTGGGACTTCCGCCGAGCGTGCGGCAACTTCCGCCGCCGCCGCACATCAAGGGACTGCAGATGTTCACGACATTTGCGGAAATCGACGAGATCCTGCGATCGAAGGACTTCCGCCAGGGTTCGCACCAGGAAAGTCAACCTTTCTTCGGTCGATCGCTGCTCACCATCGACGGTGACGAGCACTACGACCGCCGACGGCTGGAAGCACCCCTGTTCACGAAAGCGGCACTCGAGTACTACGAGCATCGAGAACTCATCCCGCTCATCAACAAGACGCTCGAGGAGTGCAAACTCGAACGGAGTACCGATGGATTGGTGCGCGCCGACCTCTGCATCCTGCTTCGGGCGATGCTCGCACGGATTTCGGCAGCGACGACGGGAATCGACGGCGTCGATACCCCGCAGCAGACCGTTCGATTCAGGGACTTCGTCGATCAGCTCGGCGTAGGAGCAACGGTGGAGTGGGCCGTTGAGGATCACGATGTGATGATTCAGCGCATCCTTGCCGTACGCGACGAGTTCAACCGCGAGTTCTTCGAACCTTCGGTGAATCGGCGCAAAGAGATCATCGCGCGCGTGCGTGCCGGGGAACTCCCCCATGATGCACTCCCCCGCGACCTCATCTCACTGATGTACTTCCATTGGAACGACGACTGGGACGACGAACTCCCCCTGCGCGAAGCAACACTTTTCGTCGTGGCGGCAACCCAGACGACGACACATGCGGTTCCGCATCTCATTCGACATCTCGAGGAGTGGTTCGCCGAACATCCCGAAGATCGCAAGAAGACCGCGGATCGCGAGTTCCTCAAGCGTGCCGCGGCCGAGGCACTGCGGATGCACCTCCCGTCACCTGCGCTGCTGCGCATCGCCAACAAGGACGTGTCTCTGTCGAACGGCGTCAAGGTCCGCAAAGACGAGCGGGTGGCGTGCTTGTTCGCACCTGCCAACAAGGACACTTCCGTGTTCGGCTCCGATGCCGATCGGTTCGACCCGTACCGCGAAGCAGGCGGATCAAAGCCTTGGGGTCTGGCGTTCGGCGGCGGAGAACACGCGTGCATCGGTCGTTCGCTCGTGACGGGGCTCTCTGCCCGCACGGACGCCGACGCGGGCACTGACGGCACGATGGTGAACATTGCTGCCGCGCTGTACGCAGCGGGAATCGAGATCGACCTTGCCGATCCGCCGCAGTACACGGCGGCAAGTCACCACGACGCCTACGGACGCTTCCCGGTGATTCTGCGCAACCTCTAGATCAGGGAACCGGCAGGTTCTTGTCGCGACGCAACTCGATCTCGATCTCGGCGCGGGCGATCGCGGTGCGCACGTCGCTCCACTTGAAGATGATGTGGGACAGCGGATGAGCGACGGTCAGCCCACCTGGAAGGCAGGTGACGTCCACGTACCCACCGTGCTTCCCGTGGACGACAACGCCGTTACCGTCACGTTCCACACTCCGCTGCGCGCCTGGGCCACGCTCGTGCGCAGAACGGTTTGGGCGGCCGTCGCACTCAACGTTCGCGTCACCGTTCCACCGTTGACACGCGTGAGCGCCACCGTGTAACGAGCGACGGCAGGGTTCGCCGTTGTCCCCTGGTGTCCGACGGCGACAAGGATGATGCGGTTCGCGCGCGTCACGATGCGGATACCACATCCGAAACTGGGCGAGGGAAGGTTCGCCTGCGGCGTGAGAACGTTGACGATGCTGCGACCCGGGATGTTCACCGCGGGGCAATTTGTCGTGGCAGCGGGGACGGTGGTCGTCGTCACCGTCGCACCCGTGATCGTCACGGTCACGGTGGCGGTTGCCGAGACGCTGCCGTCTTGTGCAGTGATCGTGTGGGTGGCTGCTGCCTGTGCCGCGGTCGGCGTACCGGAGATGATTCCCGTCACCGTGTTGAGGACGAGACCAGCCGGTAGTGCCGGAGAGATGGAGAACTCCTTCACGCCACCGAATTCCGTGTCGGAGAACGATCGCGTCGGGGTGATCGCTGTGCCGACGGATCCGGTCACTGTTTGTGTTGCCGGCGTGATGGACGGGGCGGTCGCGCCGACGGCGAGAACGGTGATGCTCACTCGCGCGGTTGCACTCGACGTGCCGTCACTGGCCGTCACGGTGTAGGCGGTCGTCGCCGACGTGGCCGTCGGAGTACCCGAGATCACTCCCGTTGCTGATGCGATTGCCAAACCCGCGGGCAGCGTCGGAGAAACGGTGAACGTGCGCGAGGTACCCAAGCCGGTCACCGTGTACGCGGTTGTCGCCGTGATCGCCGTGCCGACGCGAGCCATGACGACTTGCGGCGTCGGTGACAATGCCGTCGATCCGGTGACGGTCAGCGTGATCGTCGCGGTTGCCGCAACCACGCCGTCGGATGCCGTCACGGTATGCACCGTTCTGGCCTGGGCGGCAGTCGGCGTTCCCGATACGACGCCCGTCGTTGCGTTGAAGCTCAAACCTGCGGGTAGCGACGGGACGATGGAGAACGACTTCGTGCGGGTGAACTCGGCATCGGTGTACGCCGTCGTTGCGGTGATCGCAGTTCCCACGGTTGCAGTGACGGTTTGGGTGGCGGGCGAAATGCTCGGCGCAGCCGACACGATCGACGACCCGGCCGGCACAGCGACTACTCCTGCGAGAGCCAGGGATCCCGAGATGAAGATCCGCTTGGCGATGGATGTGCGTGACGACATGAGATGTCTCCTTGTGCGGGGGCACGGATGATCGCCGCAGTCGACGACGCGTCCGTGAGGAAGTACCAATGAAGGTAGGACAGCGGCCGGCAAATGTGGTGCATTTGCCGTCGTCACGCTCGTGTTACGGCGCACGGTTTCCACTGATTACGGTGTGGCGTGCACATGTCACACCATGTCATCGTCGGCGCCGGAACGGTGGGAAATCTCATCGCGCAGAAACTGACCGATCGGGGAATTTCTTGTGTGCTTGTGTCTCGCAGCATTCGGAGCTCTCCGGTTCAGGGTGTCCGGGTTGCCGCGATCGACGCACTCGACACCTCGGCACTCACCTCCGTGTGTGACGGTGCAGTCGCGCTGTACAACTGCGTGAATCCGCCCTACGACCGGTGGCCCACGTTGTGGCCGCAACTGCACCGTTCCTTCCTCGCTGCGAGCGAATTGTCGGAAGCGGTGCTGTGCACGCTCGGCAACGTGTACGCATACGGTCGGGTGACGACGGCGATGACCCCCGACATGCCGACGAGAGCCCGCTTCGTCAACGGTCGGGTGCGCGCCGACATGTGGACGAGCGCACTCGATGCGCACCGCTCCGGTCGTGTTCGTGCCACCGAAGTTCGTGCATCGAACTTCATCGGACCGCGTGCGCAAAGTGCCATCGGCGCAACCGTCGTCCCTGCACTTCTTTGCGGTGAACGTCCTCTCGTACGTGGTCGTGCCGACCGCCTGCACAGCTTCACCTATGTCGACGACATCGCCCACACGATGATCGAGTGTGCGACGAATCCGCATGCATGGGGACGCCCGTGGCATGCACCGAACAACCCTCCGGTCACGCAACAAGATGTGCTTGATGCCGTCGCGGATGCCGCGAGGGTTCCCCGTCGTCGTGCCCGCACCGAACCCGGTTGGTTGAACTACCTGCGCAGCCGCCGCACACCGGTCTCACGCGAAATGCGCAAGATCCGCTTTCACTTCACCGACAACTTCGTCGTCGATGATCGAGCGACGCGCGAGGAACTGAGTTGTCACCCGACCGATTGGGCGCACGTCATTCGGGTCACCGCCGAGTGGTACCTCGCGACCCTGGGAGATTCCCACTAGATGACCCATGCAGCCCGGGATGACGGGCGATGAACGAGGCGACGAGACAAACGAGGAACGCATTCGGGGCGAGATCCATTCCGAACAACTCCATCGCCATGACTGCGCACGTGAGCGGCACATGCGCCGCCGCACCGAAAACGGCGACGAAGCCGAGTGCAGAAGCCGCGACGACCGACAGTCCGAGTACGGCTGCACTTGCCGATCCGAACGCAGCACCCATGACGAACAGCGGTGTCACCTCCCCGCCAATGAATCCCGACCCCGCAGTCACCGCCGTGAAGACGAGCTTGAGAATGAAGTAGGAGGAATTGAGAGCTTCACCCGACAGTGCCCGGTCGGAGATACCGAGCGACAGGCCCAGGAACTCGGCACCGAACGCGGCTGTGAGCAGAACGATGACGACGCCACCGACGGCTGCTCGCCACTGGCCACCTTCAATTCCGCGCGCGAGCACCGAGCGGATGCAGCGCGTGAGCCACACGTACACGGTCGCCACGATGCCGGTGCCCAAGCCGAGCACGATGCATGCTGCGAGAGTCGATGGATCGACACCCAACGACACCGATGGCGAATCGGGATGGCGGTAGCCGAGCAGGGCGACGACCGAATCTCCGACGAACGCAGCGACGAGCGCAGGAACGAGAACCGACCAACGCATTCTCCACCGGGTGTTGGCTTCGATGGCGAACACTGCCCCGGCAAGAGGAGTGCCGAACACCGCTCCGAATCCGGCGGCCAGTGAGACGGCGAGCAGCATGCGACGGTCGCGCTCGCTCACGCCGAGTCGCCGACTCATCGCGTCAGAGAGTGACGCCGACATTTGCAGCGCGGTGCCTTCCCGGCCGGCCGATCCACCGAACAGATGCGTCACCCATGTACCGATGACGACAATCGGTGCAAGTGCGGCGGGCACTCCTCCGTCGACTCGTGCGAGACGCTCGAACACGAGTGAATTGCCGTGGGCGCTCTCCGCCGACACACGCTGCACGACATGGCTCGTAAGAAATCCCGCCACCGGCAAGCCGAGCACGAGCCATTGCTGCGTCGCATGCAGCTCGGTGACCGCGTCGAGCACCACAAGGAATAGCCATCCACCTGCACCCGCAAGAATTCCGGACGCGACGGCTAGTGCGACGATCACGCCGTACCGACGGGTAGCGGTACTCATTGCATCCCCGACCGTAGTCGGAACAGGTAGTTGCGTGACCGTCTTTGCGGTTACTGCGGTATCGAACCCGGCCGACGAAGCAGGCGCTGGCGTGATAGCGACAATCCCAATGCAGCGACGAGAAGCACAACCAAACCCCACATCCACGTTGGAATCACGGAGCCTGGGCTCACCACCATGACGCCGAACCTTACTTCGACGAGCTTGCCCTGCACATCCAACCCTGAAACGACGATTGTGTGACTGCCCGTCGGCATGTCTTTCGGTATCTCCACAGTTCCTGACACTCTTCCTGTGGAATCCGCAACGAGCTGGCCCAAAGGTCGAGGTTCGGAATAGATCACCACGTCGGCACTTGAGCCGGGGGCGAGCCCGGTGATGACGACTTCCACCTCATCACCGGCAAGAAAGACGGAACCGTCACTTTCTTCAGACTCGCTTGTCGACCCTGCAGAATCACCGGAGCGACTCACGTTGGCGACGACATCCCCTGCAACTATCTGGATACCGTCCTCGCTTACACGCGACTCTGCAACTACTTCTTCACCACCTACGGCGACAGCTGCACCTCCACTTTCGACAGCCATTGTCGCAGACAGAGTCGGCTCGGTTGTCGAAGGTTCGGTGCCCCCGACGGTCGGTTCGTCGTCAGATGTAGTCGAAGTGATCATGACTGTTGTCGAAGTGGACGTGCTTGACGTCGAAGTCGTGGTTGTGGTGGGGGGATAGAAATTCTCGGCAGCTGGGTCGTAGGTCCAACCAGGTCCTGGATAGTTCTTTCCGTTGACCCCCATCCACGCCGGCACCCAGCGACCTGGGTATCGACTCGGATTTGCACGCACAAAAGCCTCTGAGCAAACGCACACTTCAAGAACTCGGTTGTCCGAATCGATTTTCGCCATGTACAACGGCGGGTCGCTGTACATGGTTGTTGTGGTGGCGGCCACTGAACTACTAGTACCCACTGTGGGATCAGTTGTCGTTGTCGTAGTCGTTTGCCACCCCTCACCATTCGTTCTGATGGCTCGGGACGAGGACACCGTGTTACCCGGGTACCCACCCGAATATGTGACGGTGTAGGTCGTACCGGCACGAAGGCCCCATACGTTGGCAACGTCACCAGAATCCCATTCGGACCCACACATGCCCATTGACGACCACGTACGACCCCCGGACGACTGAGCTCGAGAATCGTCGGGAGCGGGGCTCACTGACCACGACTCACTGAAGTTGCCCTGCGGCATGCAACCGGACTCGCTCTTCGTGTAATAAAAGCGAACTTGGAACTGGTTCTCTGAGAGTTGCAACAGCCCAATGCGCCCGCTTGTTATTCGATGACCCCCCGACGGTGCAGTGGTCGACGTTGATGACGTACTACTCGTCGAAGATGTCGTACTCGTGGTAGAGGTGGTGCTCGACGACGAGGTAGTAGTCGTTGTAGAGGTGGTGCTTGACGACGATGCTGTCGTCGTTGAAGTAGTTGTCGTGACATCGGCGCGCAGTGGGGTCCCGAGCGTGACAAGAACTGGTGCAATGATCAACGTCGCGGCAAGAATTCGGCGCATTAGCTGTGCCATGAATGTCATCGTATGCCGCCCCCTGCCGGAGAATCTTCGGGAAACGAGATGTCTTCGGGAAAGCGTGGATCTTCGGTCGACAGTTCGTCGTAATAATCCATGTTCAGGAACTCCTCTTCACACACCGGACAGACCGTCCAGTCGTCGTCGCCGAAGAACAGCGGTGTTCCGCAGTAGTCGCACGGCGTGCCCTCTTCACTGACATCGACTCCCATACCACGAGTGTGACACCGGGGTGTCACAGGGAGAACATCGGTCAGTCGGGGTGGAGATGCCCCAATGCGGCCGGGCAGTCCGTGTGGAACGACTCGTCAAATCCCATGGAGAGGCTTGGCGAGCTTCAGCGTCGCCAGGTTGCGCGGCTTTTGCAGGCCGGCGAGCGCAATGTCGAAGTCGGGAAGCGCATACACCTCACCATCGTCGGAGATCATGATGAACCGGTCGAGTTGTTCGAGAAACGTCCGGTCGTGGCTGACCGCAATGACGGTCCCCTCGAAACCGTCCAACGCCTTCTCGAGCGCCTCGGAGGATTCGATGTCGAGGTTGTCGGTCGGTTCGTCGAGCAACAACACGTTGTGACCCTCGATTTCGAGACGGAGAATTTCGAGACGCGCTTTCTGACCACCTGACAGCGTTTCGAATTTCTGTCGTGCGTTGTTGCGCAGCCCGTAGCGGGCGAGCGTTTTCATCGCCTTTTCCTCATCGGTGATCCGGTCGCGCACGATGTCGATGCACTCGCGACCGACGAAGTCGGGACGATCGTTGATCTGCGTGAATACGCCGACCGACGTGCGCGGACCGAACGAGATAGCACCCGTCGTCGGAGGAAGATCCCCCGACAGCACCTTCAGAAGATGCGTCTTGCCCGTGCCGTTCGGGCCGATAAGTCCGAGCCGTTCGCCATGCATGACTTCGTCGCTGAACGGCCGGAACAAATCGTTCACCGACACACCCTGCAACTGCGCAACACGGCGTGCCGCATCGGCGCCGCGCAAACGCACGTAGATCTGCTGGTCGGGAACGGGCGGCGGTGGAGGTCCCGCAGCAACGAACTTCTCCCAACGCGTCTCGGCGGCGTTGGCCTTGGTCGCATTCTTGAAGTTCTGCGCGGCGCGCTGCTTCATGATCTTCATGTGGTGGAAGAGTCGTCGCTCTTCTTCGTGCCAGCGCTTCAGATGGTCGCCGAGCAGTTCCTGGCGCTTCTCTCGTGCTTCGGGGAACGTCGCGAACGAGCCGCCGTGCACCCAGCAGCCGGAGCCTTCGACGGCGATCACTTTCGTCGAGCACCGTTCGAGGAGGGTGCGGTCGTGGCTCACCATGAGAATCGTCGACTTGCATGCGCGCAACTGCTCTTCGAGCCATTCGCGCGTTGGAATGTCGAGATAGTTGTCGGGTTCGTCGAGCAACAACACGTCGACACCCGACGTGAGCAATAAGTCAAGGACCAGTCGCTTGCGTTCGCCACCAGATAACTCTGACACCAATCGCGTCGACACGTCGTCGATCGGCGTTTTCACGCTGCGCTGGGCAGACGCCTGCCACTGCGCCTCGAGCTCGTAGCCACCGAGATCGCCCCAATTCGACAGCGCACTCGCATATCCCATGCCGTCGTCATCCCCCGCTGCCATGGCTTCTTCCGCGGCGACGAGTGCCCGACCGGCGTCGCGCAATGCAGCCGGCGCAACCTCGATGAGCATTTCGCGCAGGGTGTCCTCCGGTCGCGACATGCCAACGTCCTGTGTCATGTACAGCATCGATCCGCCGATGACGAATTCCCCCGCGTCCGCCTCGATCTGACCCGACAGGATGCGCAGGATCGTGCTCTTGCCGACTCCGTTCGCGCCGACGATGGCTGCATGCTCACCCGCGCCAACACGGAAGTTGACGTCAAAGAACAACTGGTCACCGCCCGGAGGGCCGTACTCCAACTCGCTGACGACGATGCTCGACACGGTCGTCCATTCTGTCGGGCGACGGGCGCGATGCTGCCCGGCTTCGTGGACTGTGTGTGCGAAGACTCCGAGTTACTTCGGTTGGGGCAGCACCCTCAGGTAGCTCTTCAACGTCTTCCAACCTTGGGGAAACAGCTTCTTCGCCTCTTCGTCGGTGACGGCGGCACCGATGATGACATCGTCTCCGTTCTTCCAGTTCGCCGGGGTGGCGACTTTGTGCTTGGCAGTGAGTTGCAGGGAGTCAATGACTCGCAAGATCTCATCGAAGTTGCGACCTGTTGACGCCGGATAGGTGATGCTCAACTTCACCTTCTTGTCCGGACCGATGACGAACACGCTGCGCACGGTGAGCGTGTCGTTCGCGTTCGGGTGGATCATGTCGTAGAGATCACTCACCGTGCGGTCGGGATCACCGATCATCGGGAAGTTCACGGGTGTCCCCTGGGTTTCGGCGATGTCGCCTTCCCACTTCTCATGCGAATCAACGGGGTCGACGGACAATCCGATGACCTTCACGTTGCGCTTGTCGAACTCCGGCTTGATTCGCGCGACGTAACCGAGCTCGGTCGTGCACACCGGCGTGAAATCCTTCGGATGACTGAACAAAATTCCCCACGAATCACCGAGCCACTCGTGGAAGTTGATTCGACCTTGTGTCGTATCGGCGATGAAGTCGGGGGCGATGTCTCCCAAGCGAATGGCCATGATGTTCTCCTTTGACGGCCACTATTAAAGCAATTACCGACCGTCTTTGTCAAGTTTGTGGTGGGGCGCTTTCGTCGTATCCCACAGCATCGGGACCCCGGGGAATTCTCGTATTGTCCCAGACCGATGGCACGCACTCTTCCCTGCACGAGACGGTGGACGTGTTCCGCACTCGCGGCCGCGCTCGTCGTTCTGACTGCGTGTAGCGGATCCACCGGTGATGCCAACGACGAAGATGCATCGCTCCTTGCACCGCGCACCGACATCGTTACCGACGGAGACACTCTTCCCCGGTCCGAAGTTGCTGCGATCGTCGCGCTCGGAGCCACGGGTGCGGTGGTCACAGATCCTCGAGCCGTTCACTCCGGACAATCCGTCGATGCTGCTCTTCGACCACACGAAGTCGCCCCCGGTGCTCGTCGGCTATTCGTATGCCGTTCAATCGAAACGTGAACCCCTCGGCTTCACGGGCAAGTCCGACGAATGGCATCGTCACGCAGGCCTGTGCGTCGCACTCTCCGGCTGGGTGATTCGTGAGCGTGCTGCGGGTCCGGACGACTGTGCCGGCTCGTACATCGCGGGCGCCGACTTCTGGATGCTCCACGCCTGGCTCGTGCCCGGATGGGAGAACCGCGACGGCGTCTTCGCCCCGTCGAACCC
>Ga0169931_10009162_pt1 | contig 14323 bp, 13 predicted proteins | sample Kivu_15m_20L_FD_129675 | JGI IMG/M metagenome (GOLD analysis project Ga0169931, IMG submission 129675) | Freshwater microbial communities from Lake Kivu, Western Province, Rwanda to study Microbial Dark Matter (Phase II) - Kivu_15m_20L... | ecosystem: Environmental > Aquatic > Freshwater > Lake...
CAGGCATGAAGTCAGCATTGCCATGGTGGGCAAATATGTTGATCTCACAGAGTCGTACAAGTCACTCACCGAAGCGCTGCGCCACGCCGGCATTCATACCGAATCGCGTGTATCGATCGAGTATGTGGATTCAGAAGACATCGAGACCCATGGCGTCGCCAATTTGGCGAAGTTTGATGCGATTTTAGTGCCGGGTGGTTTTGGCAAGCGGGGTGTGGAAGGCAAAATCGCCGCAGTGCGTTACGCGCGTGAGCACAAGGTACCGTATCTGGGCATTTGCCTTGGCATGCAGGTGGCTTTGATTGAATACGCGCGCGACGTGGCCGGCTTCAAAGGGGCCAACTCAACCGAGTTTGATGCGGCCACCGAGCACCCGGTCGTGGCCCTGATTACCGAGTGGCAGAATCATGACGGCCAGATCGAGCGGCGTGATGAAAACTCCGACCTCGGCGGCACCATGCGCCTCGGTGCGCAGACTTGCGCAGTGAAGTCAGGTACCTTGGCGGCAGAAATTTATGGTGCCTCAGTCACCGAGCGCCATCGTCACCGCTATGAGGCGAACAACCACTACCTTGAGCGAATTGAGCAGTCCGGCTTGGTGGTGTCAGCGCGCACGCCGAATGAATCGCTGTGCGAGATCATGGAGCTGCCGCGCAGTGGCGAGCACGCGCACCCGTGGTTTATGGGCGTTCAGTTTCACCCCGAGTTCAAATCGACACCACGTGATGGACATCCTTTGTTCATCTCATTCATTAAAGCGGCACTCGCGCACAAAGCTGAGTCAGTGCAAAGGAAGGCAGCATGAAGCTGTGTGGGTTTGAGGCTGGCACTGATCAGCCTTTCTTTCTGATTGCGGGCACGTGTGTGATTGAATCCGAGCAGATGGCGCTCGACACTGCCGGTCGGTTGAAAGAAATCACCAGCGCCTTGGGCGTGCCGTTTATTTACAAATCGTCTTTTGACAAAGCCAATCGCTCCTCGGGCGCGTCATTTCGTGGCCTAGGTATGGACAAGGGCTTGAGCATTCTTGCCAAAGTGCGTGAACAGATTGGTGTGCCGGTGCTGACCGATGTGCACGATACCGATGAAATCGCGCCAGTTGCCGCGGTGGTCGATGTCTTGCAAACGCCGGCGTTCTTGTGCCGTCAAACCGACTTTATTCGCGCTTGCGCGCAATCCGGCAAGCCTGTGAATCTGAAGAAGGGGCAGTTTCTGGCGCCGCACGACATGCGCAATGTGGTGATGAAGGCGCGCGAGGCGGCCGCCGAAGCCGGCTTGCCCAGTGATGTATTCATGGTGTGCGAGCGTGGCGCCTCGTTTGGCTACAACAACCTCGTGTCGGATATGCGTTCGCTCGCGATCATGCGTGAGACCAGTTGCCCCGTGGTGTTTGACGCCACCCATTCGGTACAGCTTCCGGGTGGGCAGGGGACGTCGTCAGGCGGTCAGCGCGAGTTCGTGCCGGTGCTGGCGCGCGCCGCAGTGGGCGTTGGTGTGGCAGGTCTGTTTATGGAGACGCACCCCGACCCCGCCAAAGCTATGTCCGACGGGCCGAACGCAGTGCCGCTGGCGCGTATGCGCGAGCTGCTCGAGAGCCTGGTGGCGATTGATCGCGTGGTCAAGGGTAAGCCGTTTCTCGAAAATGACTTCAATTGAAATTCAAACCGGTTTGCCCGCAATCATTGAAACTGTACTGCTGAATAATTCGATTCGATTTAATTCGTACTAGCCTATTCTCCTGGAGATCTGAATGAGTGCAATCGTAGATATCGTCGGTCGCGAAATTCTCGACTCGCGCGGCAACCCCACCGTTGAGTGCGACGTGTTGCTTGAATCGGGTGTAATGGGGCGTGCCGCAGTACCGTCGGGCGCATCTACTGGTTCACGCGAGGCGATTGAACTGCGCGATGGCGACAAGAGCCGCTACCTGGGCAAAGGTGTATTGCGCGCATGCGAGAACATCAACACCGAAATCTCCGAAGCGGTGATGGGCCTGGATGCCTCTGAGCAGGCCTTCCTCGATCGAACCATGATTGACCTGGATGGCACGGATAACAAGTCGCGCATGGGCGCCAATGCCATGCTGGCGGTTTCAATGGCGGTGGCTAAGGCGGCCGCTGAAGAAGCCGGTCTACCGCTGTATCGCTACTTTGGTGGATCGGGTGCGATGCAGATGCCGGTGCCAATGATGAATGTGATTAACGGCGGTGCGCACGCTGACAACAATCTGGATATTCAAGAGTTCATGATTATCCCGGTCGGCGCGCCAAGTTTTCGGGAGGCGATTCGCTACGGTGCCGAGGTATTCCATACCCTGAAAAAAATCCTGCATGACAAAGGCCTGACCACAGCGGTGGGCGACGAGGGTGGGTTTGCGCCTTCGGTTAAAAGCCATGAGGAAGCAATCCAACTGATTTTGCAAGCGATAGAGAAAGCGGGTTACGAGCCTGGTACGCAAATCGCGCTTGGGTTGGATTGTGCGGCGTCCGAGTTTTACAAAGACGGCCAGTACCAACTCGACGGTGAAGGTTTGAAGTTGTCGGCTGAAGATTTCACCAACTTGCTGTCTACTTGGAGCGACAAGTACCCGATTATTTCCATTGAAGACGGCATGCATGAAGGCGACTGGAAGGGTTGGGCCACGCTGACCAAAGCCTTGGGTAGCAAAGTGCAATTGGTAGGTGATGATTTATTCGTGACCAACACCAAAATTCTTCGCCAAGGTATCGATGAAGGCATCGCCAATTCCATACTGATCAAGATTAATCAAATCGGCACGCTGACCGAAACCTTCGCCGCAATTGAAATGGCCAAGCGCGCAGGCTACACCGCGGTGATATCGCATCGTTCTGGCGAGACCGAAGATTCCACGATTGCCGATATCGCCGTCGGTACCAATGCGCTGCAGATCAAGACCGGCTCGATGTCGCGCTCTGACCGCATGGTGAAGTACAACCAATTGCTGCGTATCGAAGAAGACCTCGGTGACATCGCATCCTACCCAGGGCGTGATGCGTTCTATAATCTGTAACCATCATCACCACGGTTACTGCGAATACAATCGTAATCAGTACTGCTCACCCGCGTAACCAACTTCGGCCATGCGACTGATCCTGATTGTTCTGACTGCGCTGCTGGTCGTCATCCAGTACCCGCTGTGGCTGGGCAAGGGTGGTTGGCTGCGAGTGTGGGATCTTTCGCGTCAACTCGATGTAGCCCTGGAAAAAGAGCACGAGCTCAGGCAGCGTAATGAAAAGCTCGCCAGTGAAGTACAGGACTTGAAAGAAGGTACCGGCGCGGTTGAAGAACGCGCTCGTTACGAGCTTGGCATGGTGAAAGAGGGCGAGATCTTTGTTCAGGTGCTTGATGGCGGCACCAAGGCAAGTGCGCCATCAGCCAAAAACTAAGAGCCTAATGTTGTACTTTCCCAGGCGCCTGCACCGCATCCGCCAAGGTTTCTGTCGCAAACAGCTGCGCACAATCGACCGGATCAAACCAATAGCCCTGACCGCAAAAGTCGCAGCTGATCTCCAGCTTGCCCAAGTCAGCCAGCGCTTCATCGACTTCACCTTGCCCCAGCATTTTCAGCATGTTGCCGACTTTTTCGCGGGTACAGCTACAGCGAAACATCGGTTGGCGCGGCTCGAATACACGCACTTGTTCTTCCCAGTAAAGTCGGCGTAGCAGGGTCATGATGTCCGTGCTGAGCAGCTCTTCATCGCCAACGGTCGAGGCCAGTGTGACCGCACGGTTCCAGGTGTCGGTATCTTGCACACTGCCAGTTTTACCCCCTTGATCAGGCAGCTTTTGAAGTAACAGACCGCGCGCAACGATGTTATCGGCTGCCAGCCATAGCTTGGTATCCAGCTGCTCAGAGCGCAGCATGTAGTTTTCGATCACGGTCGCGACGGATTCACCATCGAGCGCGACGATGCCTTGGTAGGGCTGCTGCCCGGGCAGTTTGTCGGCGGGGTCGAGGGTAATGGCGAATCGACCCTGTCCATTCAAATTGACTAGCTGCTGTAATCGTGCGTTATCAGCGATGCTGCTGTCATCGGCCAGTTTGGCAGTGGCACGCAGCTGCAACGCTGCGTCGCATTCCACCACCAGCAACTTGACGGGTCCGTCACCGTGGATTTGCAGAATGATGCTGCCGTTGAACTTGAGGTTGGCAGACAGTAGGGCAGCTGCTGACATCATTTCGCCCAGCATGCAAGCGACCGGTGCCGGGTAGCTGCGTCTGTTTAACACCTGACGCCAAGCCTCGGATAACTCGACTAACTCGCCACGTACTAACGAGTTCTCGAACATGAATTTTTGTAGCGTGTCGCTCATGCAGGCGCGGAACCAATCAATACATTAGTCGATACGCTTGAGCTGTTCACGATACTGTCGTGCCCGCGCGGTATACATCTCGGCACTTTGCTTCATTCTCTCGAGCTCGGCCTCGTTGAGTGTGCGAACCGCGCGTGCTGGCGAACCGATGATCAGCGAGTTGTCGGGGAATTCTTTTCCCTCGGTCACCAGCGCGCCCGCGCCCACCAGACAGTTGCGACCGATCTTGGCATTGTTGAGTACCACAGCCTGTATGCCGATCAGGCTGCCATCGCCAATGATGCAGCCGTGCAGCATGGCTTGATGGCCGACGGTGACATTGTCGCCAATGATCAATGGGCAGCCATGATCTGTGTGCAGGGTGGTTCCTTCTTGCACATTACTGTTTTCACCGACGACGATGGGTTCGGTATCACCACGAATCACCACGCCGTACCAGATATTGGCATTCGCCTTGATGGTGACTTCACCAATGACGGTAACGGAATCGGTCAGGAACGCAGACTCGTGGATGTTGGGGCGGATGTCGCCAAGCTGGTAAATCGGCATAAGTAAAATTAAAGCAAATCAGAAAAGAAAATCAAATATCACATGGTCGGGCTGATTCAGATAAATCATTTGGTATAGTCGTCCGTATCATTAACCCAGAACCAAAATTGTACCGCCCGCAGGTCTGTAGTTGCTATTTTCATTCGATTGCGACAACATGCCAACTACCGCGTTCGTGAAACCCGCCAGCGAGATCTGCCTCCAGCCAACCGCCCCGATGCGGCGCATGGTCCAAATCCCAATCGGGCAGTACATATCGCGTTCCGGACTCTGTCTGGTGTATCGCCGGCCGATGAGTATGGCCATGAATAATGCGGGTCACACCATGCTGCCTGAACAGCGTATCCATCGCTAGCAGATTGACGTCCATGATCGCCATAGACTTTTCGCGCTGGGCAGCGCGACTCCCCTCGCGCATGGCAGTAATCATTTGCTTGCGCTCGGCCAGCGGTTTCGCCAGAAAGCCTTGCTGCCAATGCGTATCTCGCACCTGTGAACGAAATTGCATGTAATCGACATCATCGGTGCAATACGCGTCACCGTGGGTTAGGAGGATAGGTTCGCCAGCCATCTCAATCACGCATGGATCGGGTAGACGGATCAAGCGACTCGCCTCAGCGAATCTATCGCCCACCAAAAAATCACGATTGCCGGCAACCCAGTACACCTTCACGCCCTGATCGCTGACTGATTTCAGCGAATTGATCATTGTGTGGTTAAAAGGATCGTCAATATCGTCATCGCCGGCCCAGTACTCGAAGATATCGCCGAGTAAATAAAGCTGCTGCGTATGCTGCGCATACCGCGCCAGAAAATCTAAGAATGCTGCGGTCGTGAGCGGCGTCTGCGCTGACAGGTGAAGGTCAGAAACAAAAAGCGCAACCGTATCTGGTTGCGCCTTGGTATGGTTGGATGGCGTGGTACTCATGAGCGTAACGAGAATACTGTCATCAACCAGCGTTACATCGATCCGGGTTTGCCGAAAGATCTCGGCCGATTAAATAATTTCGGCCTTTTCGATGACAACATCATCCACCGGGACATCATCGTGGAAACCCTTGCGACCGGTCGCAACTTTGCGAATTTCATCAACGACTTCGGTACCCTCAGTCACGCGTCCGAACACGCAGTAACCCCAATGTGCCGGGCCGGCGTAGTCGAGAAAGTCGTTGTCTTTTACGTTAATAAAAAACTGCGCAGTGGCGGAGTGTGGGTCGTTGGTGCGAGCCATCGCGATGGTGTAGCGCTCATTCGCCAAGCCGTTGGTTGCTTCGTTTTCTATTGGCTCGCCTGTTTCTTTTTCTTTCATCCCCGGCTTGAAACCCCCGCCTTGGATCATGAAGCCATCAATGACGCGGTGGAAAATCGTGCCATCGTAGTGGCCAGATTTTACGTAAGCCAGAAAATTTTCGACGGTCTTGGGCGCTTTTTCAGCGTCGAGTTCAATCTTGATTTGGCCGTGATTGGTGCTGAGTACAACTGACATGATAAGTCCTTGAGAAATTAATCAATCAGCGTCGCTGATTCGATGATGACGGGTTTGAGCGGTTTGTCACGCCGGTCAGTATCCACCGCCTCGATTTGATCGACGACCTCGCTACCCTTGATGACCTTGCCGAACACCGCGTAACCAAAACCATCCTGTCCGGGGTAATCAAGAAAACGATTGTCTTTGGTGTTGATAAAAAACTGCGCGGTAGCCGAATTGGGATCGGCAGTGCGCGCCATGGCGATTGCGTAGCGGCGGTTTTTCAAGCCATTGGCAGACTCGATTTCAATCGGCCCGCGGGTCGGCTTCTCGGCGCCTTGCGGCGTATAACCGCCGCCCTGGATCATGAAGCCACGAATTACGCGGTGAAATACCGTGCCGTTGTAGAAACCAGCTTTCACGTATTGCAGAAAGTTACCGACTGTTTTGGGGGCTTTGGCGGGTTCAAGTTCGACCAAGATCTCACCTGCGCTGGTTTTTATCAAGACGGTGGGCGCCGCCTGGGCGGCAGTCGGTTTTGCTTGCGTGCCGCTGGTGCCAGCCTGCGCGACACTCGCTTGTGTCAACAGAATCAGCAACGCGCACAAAGCAGCGCCAATAAAACGCAGGTGCAACATAAATATCCTTTTTCAGTGATACGAAGCGTCGCAGTTTGATCGGGAGTGCGCGACCTTCGGTGCTATACTTTTCTCGAATTCCGCATTTTATCAAAGACAGTCCCGTCGACCCTGCCAGTGCAGCGGCCAACGGTACCGTCGGCGGCACGAGTCGATGTCGCGTTCGTTGCCGGTTCTGTATTACTCATGAGTGCTCTCAAAATTTACAACACGCTGTCGCGTGACAAGGTCCCTTTTGTCCCTATCGAACCGGGCAAGGTGCGTATGTATGTTTGCGGGATGACGGTTTATGACTACTGCCACCTGGGTCATGCACGTGTGATGGTGGTATTCGATATGGTGCAGCGCTGGTTGCGCGGCAGTGGCTTCGACGTGACCTACGTGCGGAACGTTACTGATATTGATGACAAAATCATCAAACGTGCAGTGGAAAATGGTGAATCGATTACTGCGCTGACTAATCGGTTTATTCAAGCAATGAATGAAGACGCCTCAGCGCTGGGTGTGCAACCGCCCGACCATGAGCCTCGCGCCACCGACTTTGTGCCACAGATGCTGCAATTGATCGGCCAGCTTGAGTCGAACGGCTTGGCTTATCAGGCGAGTGATGGTGACGTTAATTTTTCGGTACGTGATTTTGCGGGGTACGGCAAGCTCTCGGGTAAATCGATTGATGATTTGCGCGCGGGCGAGCGAGTGGAAGTAGCAAGCGCCAAGCGCGATCCGTTGGACTTTGTACTTTGGAAAGCCTCGCGCGAGGCGGAGCCCGATGAGGTGAAATGGGCATCCAAATGGGGTAGCGGCCGACCCGGCTGGCATATCGAATGCTCGGCCATGTCATGTCAGCTGTTGGGTGAGCATTTTGATATTCATGGTGGTGGTCAAGACCTTCAGTTTCCGCACCACGAAAATGAAATCGCCCAGTCCGAGGGCGCGAGTGGCAAGCCGTTTGTCAATTATTGGATGCACAACGGTTTTGTGCGTGTCGATGATGAAAAAATGTCCAAATCGCTGGGCAATTTTTTCACGATTCGCGAAGTGCTCAAGGCGTACGACGCCGAGGTCGTGCGGTTTTTTATTTTGCGTGCGCACTACCGAAGCCCGCTGAATTATTCCGACGTACATCTCGACGATGCGCGTACCGCCCTGATGCGTTTGTACACAGCGCTGAAAGATCATCCGGCAGATCATCAACCCTTGGATTGGCAAGAGCCGCACGCTCAGCGCTTTTCGGATGCGATGAATGATGACTTCAACACGCCGATTGCGATTGCAGTGCTGTTTGACTTGGCGAGCGAGGTGAACCGGACGGGCTCGGCGGTGGCAGCGCGCCAGTTGAAAGGCTTGGCTGGTATGCTTGGCTTGCTTGAGCGCGACCCGCAGTCATTTTTGCAAGGCGGTGCGCCGAGCGGCATGACAGATGAAGAGGTGGCAGCTGCAATCGCTGCACGCTCGTCCGCCAAACAACACAAGCAGTTTGCCGAGGCTGACCGCATTCGCGCGGCCTTGCTCGACAAAGGAATCGTGCTGGAAGACAAACCCGGTGGCGTCACCGAATGGCGAAGGGCGTGAGATCAAGCGCGATGGCTAAGCAACCCGCAATCATCGTCCCTGACTACTGGGAAGAAGCCAAGACCGAGCTGATGCGGCGCGACCGCATTTTGCGCAAGCTGATTCCAAAGTTTGGAGATTTACATTTGGTCGGCCGCGGCGAGCCATTCATCACCTTGGCACGCGCGATCGTTGGCCAGCAAATCTCGGTCAAGGCAGCTCAATCGGTGTGGGAGCGATTGGTCGTCACCATTCCCAAGCTATCGCCAGGCACGGTGCAAAAGGCTGGCCTAGAAAAACTCGCCGGCTGTGGGCTCTCCAAACGTAAAGCGGAATACCTGACCGATCTCGCGCGGCATTTTTCAGCGGGTACCGTGCATGAGAAAGATTGGTCTTCGATGCATGACGAAGATGTTATCGCTGAGCTGATACAGATTCGTGGCATTGGTCGTTGGACAGCCGAGATGTTCCTGATTTTTAGTCTGCTGCGCCCGAATGTGTTGCCGTTGGATGACCTGGGTCTGCTGAAAGGTATCAGCGTTAACTACTTCTCCGGAGAGCCGGTGTCGCGCAGCGATGCGCGCGAGGTGGCCGCCAATTGGGAGCCTTGGCGCACGGTTGCTACGTGGTACCTGTGGCGGTCGCTGGACCCGCTGCCTGTAGAATATTGATATTGGTAATGCAAGATTGCTATGATCCGGCACGCGGCGTGTTCACAAGCCGAGCGCAATTGCCAGGATGACAAGGAGCCAGCGTGAGCAAAACCACCTTTCTCAGCTTCGAGCAGTCGATCGCCGAACTGGAAACCAAGATTGAAGAGTTGCGCTTCGTGCAGGAAGACTCTGCCGTCGATATCAGCGAAGAGATCGACAAGCTGCATCAAAAAAGCCAGCAACTCACCAAAGATATCTATAGCAAGCTGACACCGTGGCAGGTGTCGCAAATTGCACGTCATCCGCAGCGCCCTTACACGCTGGATTATCTCGCCGAAATTTTTACCGACTTCCACGAGTTGCACGGTGATCGTTTTTATGCGGATGATTTATCGATTGTAGGCGGCCTCGCGCGGTTCAATGGACAATCGTGCATGGTGATTGGCCACCAAAAAGGACGCGACACCAAAGAGCGGGCCATGCGTAACTTCGGCATGTGCAAGCCCGAGGGATATCGTAAAGCGCTGCGGCTGATGAAACTGGCCGAGAAATTCAATTTACCGGTGTTCACTTTCGTTGATACACCCGGCGCGTTTCCCGGCATTGACGCCGAAGAGCGTGGTCAATCAGAGGCCATCGGACACAACTTGTACGCCATGGCTGAACTGAAGGTGCCGATTATTGCCACCATCATCGGTGAAGGCGGCTCAGGTGGCGCGCTGGCAATCGCCGTGGCTGATTCCGTGCTGATGCTACAGTACTCAACTTACTCGGTGATCTCGCCGGAAGGCTGTGCTTCTATTTTGTGGAAGACCGCAGAGCGCGCCTCCGATGCAGCAGAAGCACTTGGTCTCACTGCGCACCGGTTGAAGGCGCTGAACCTCGTCGACAAGATTGTTAATGAGCCCTTGGGCGGCGCACACCGCGACCCCAAGCAAATGGCGCTATTGCTCAAGCGCGCACTGGCTGATTCGCTGCGCCAGTTTCAGGGCATGAAAACCAAAGAGCTGCTCGCGATGCGGCACGAGAAGCTGATGAGCTATGGCAAGTTCAAGGAAATCAGTTCAAACGATTAGCGCTGTCGCTGACGTCAATGAGCAATTTGAACGCGCGCTGGAAGCAATTCTGGCGCGCGTTGTTGTTTCTGAGCCGTCAGTAGCGATTGCGTACAGCGGTGGACTTGATTCATCCGTGCTGTTGCAGCTTGCTATGCACTACTGTCGTCGACACCAGATCAAGCTGTACGCGTTTCATGTACACCATGGCTTGAGCCCGAATGCGGACGAGTGGCTTCGCCATTGCGAGCAGCAAGCGCAAGCACTTGGTGTGCCGTTTGATGCGGTGCGAATCGATCTCGTGGACGTCAATGAGGCGGGTGTGGAGCAAGCGGCACGCATCGCTCGCTATGCCGCGCTGGGCGATCTGTGTCGCAGCCACGGCGCTCGCCTACTGCTAACCGCACACCACCAAGACGACCAGGCCGAGACGGTACTACTGCATTTATTTCGTGGCACCGGCTTGCGTGGCTTGAGCGGCATGCATGATTTACATGATGAGAATGCCTTGCTAGGCGAGGGGATCATGCTGGCACGGCCGCTGCTGCAATGCTCTCGCAAACAGTTAGAGGCCTATGCAAGCGAACTTCAGATCGCGCATGTGCATGATGAATCCAACACCGATACCCGCTACCGTCGGAACGCAATCCGCCAGCAAATCATGCCCATGATTGATCGGCATTTCCCCGGCGCCGCAGCCACCATTACGCGTAGTGCTCAGCACTGGCAAAGCGCGCAGCAGCTAATTGATCAGCTGGCCGAGATTGATCTCGCCAATTGCGCTGAGGGTCACGCACTTAATCTCAGCTCGATGGCCGCGTTATCTGAGCAGCGTATCGATAACTTGCTGCGTTATTGGTTGCTGCTTCAGGGCGCACCTTATCCGCCCAGTACAGCGCAGCTCAGCCAGCTTCGCATGCAAATGCTCGACGCTCGCGCCGATGCGCATCCTTCCGTGGTGCTATGCGGCTTGCAGTTGCAGCGCCATGCCGGCTGGTTAGTGGCGAGTGCAATCATGCATAGCCACCCGCCAGCCGAGCCGATGCGGGTGCAGTGGCGTGGCGAGCGCGAGATTGAAATTCCAGAGTGGCAGGGTAGTTTGTTGTTCACACGGGCCGAATCAACCGGCATCTGCCCCCAGCGCTTGCAGGCGAGTGCGATCACGCTGCAACCCCGTGCCGGTGGTGAGCGCCTCAAGCCCGACCCCACACGGCCTTCACGCACTCTAAAAAACCTGTTTCAAGAGGCAGCTCTCCCTGCGCAGCAGCGGCCATGGCTGCCGCTGGCCTATCTCGAAGGCCAGTTGGTGTTCGCCGCCGGGCTCGGCATGGATGTGCGCCACGCGGACGCGCGCGGCGGCATTGTGCTGGGCTGGCGCGGTGCGTGACCCCGTGCCGAGCGTTGGCTTTCAAGGTTGCACCATGTAAAATCGCGGGTTTGTTCGAAAGCAACCCCGCTTCTCATGTCTTTGATTGTTCACAAGTACGGCGGTACCTCGATGGGCTCGACCGAGCGCATCAAGAATGTCGCCAAACGCGTCGCCAAATGGCACGACGCCGGCCACCAGATTGTGGTGGTGCCTTCGGCGATGTCAGGCGAAACCAACCGTTTGCTCGGTCTCGCCAAAGAAATCACGACGTCGCCTGACCCGCGTGAGCTCGATATGCTGGCCTCGACCGGTGAGCAGGCCTCGGTAGCCTTGCTGGCGATTGCGTTGCAGGCTATCGGCAAGCAAGCGGTGTCCTACACCGGTTGGCAGGTGCCAATCGTGACCGATAACGCCTACACCAAGGCGCGTATTCAATCGATCGATGATGTCAGGGTGCGTAAAGATCTCGACGCCGGACGCATCGTCATCATCACTGGGTTTCAAGGCATTGATGGAGAGGGCAATATCACCACGCTGGGTCGCGGTGGCTCGGATACCTCGGCCGTTGCAGTGGCCGCAGCCCTGAAAGCAGCCGAGTGCCTGATCTACACCGATGTGGATGGTGTTTACACCACCGATCCGCGCGTGGTGTCTGAAGCGCGTCGATTAAAAACTGTCACCTTCGAAGAGATGCTCGAGATGGCATCGCTTGGCTCGAAAGTGCTGCAGATACGATCGGTTGAATTTGCCGGTAACTATCAAATGCCAACGCGCGTGCTGTCGTCGCTCACCGACCCGCTGATGCCGTTGGAAGAAGAAGCCAGCTCTGGCACCCTGATCTCGTTTGAGGAAGAGTCTGACATGGAACAAGCAACCATCACCGGCATTGCGTTCAGCCGCGACGAAGCCAAGATTACTGTGATGGGCGTCCCCGACCGCCCTGGTATTGCATATCAAATTTTGGGCCCTGTCGCTGATGCCAACATTGAAGTCGACATGATTATCCAGAACCAGTCCGTAGCGGGCGTCGCTGATTTCACCTTCACGGTACCGCGCGGCGACTATGACAAAGCCATGAAACTGGTTGATGGCGAAATCAAAACCAAGCTCGGCGCCGGCGGTATTGAAGGTGACGCCAAGGTATCCAAAGTGTCGGTAGTCGGCGTCGGTATGCGTAGCCATGTCGGCATTGCGTCGCAGATGTTCCGCACATTATCGGAAGAGGGCATCAACATCCTGATGATCTCCACATCCGAGATCAAGATTTCGGTACTGATCGACGAGAAGTACACCGAGCTCGCCGTGCGCGCACTGCACAAGGGTTTTGGGTTGGAGAAGGGCTGAATTAGTGTTCCAAATAAGCCTGATTGATTGACCAAATCAGGCTTGAAAGTTAATATTTGCCGCCTTTCAGCCTTGCAAACTGTGCAAGGCTGGTGGATTGGAGACCTGGCCGAGTGGTCGAAGGCACTTCCCTGCTAAGGAAGCATACGGGCTTAAACCTGTATCGAGGGTTCGAATCCCTCGGTCTCCGCCAATAAGTAGTCCAAAGAACTCCAGTAAGCTCTAATAAGCATACCGGATTCTTCGAAAAGCCCAGCAAATGCTGGGCTTTTTGTATTTTAAGCTCCAACACGCTACACTGACATCCAGATTCTGGTGCGGGTAAAAGTGCGGGTAAAAATCATCTTGCCCTCAGCCTGTCCCATTTTTTACCCTCATCTGGAGGTGTCATGCTGACTGATACCCGCATCAAGACCGCGAAGCCAAAGGAGAAGCTCTACAAACTCACGGACGAGCGTGGACTTCATTTGTCTGTCTATCCAATCGGCTCAAAGCTCTGGCAGATGCGCTACCGCATTGATGGCAAGGAGCGAACTGCATCATTGGGTAAGTATCCTGAGGTCAGTCTTGCTGAGGCCCGTGAGAAGCGCGACCAGATGCGCAAACTCGTTGCCAACGACATTGATCCGGTTCGGTCACAAAAGGTAGCTAAAGAGGCCAAGAAACTCGCCCAAGCACATTCGTTTGAGGCAGTGGCAAGGACTTGGTTTGAGGGCTGGAAGTCGGCTAGAAGTCTGAGACACGCTGATTACGTGATTCGGCGCTTAGAGGCTGATGTGTTCCCGGTGATCGGCAGCCGCCCCGTGTCTGAGATTCAGGCACCAGAACTGGTCAAGATGATGAAGGCAATCCAGCGCCGTGGCGCGCTAGACATTGCGAAGCGGTGCTACCAGATGACGGGGCAAGTATTCCGTTACGCCATCGCGCACGGCTTAGCCGAGCGTAATCCAGCCGGTGATGTCAAACCGAGCGACATCCTGCCATCACGCCTCAAGACCAACTACGCTCGATTGGACGCCAAAGAGCTACCGTCACTGTTAAGAGCCATCGAGGCATATCAAGGCACGGCGGTGACCCGCTTGGCGATGAAACTGATGACACTGACTTTTATTCGAACCAAAGAGTTGATTGGTGCAAGGTGGGAAGAGTTTGACCTGCAAGCAGGTCAATGGCGAATACCTGCTGAGAGAATGAAAAAGCGTATCGAACACATCGTACCGCTCTCTTTGCAAGCCATTCAGATACTGCAAATCCTGCATGGAATCACGGGCAAAAGCGAACTACTGTTCCCGGGTGAGCGAAATCATGGCAAGCCGATGTCGAACAACACCATCTTGAAGGCGCTGGAGCGGATGGGTTTC
>Ga0169931_10009163_pt1 | contig 14323 bp, 13 predicted proteins | sample Kivu_15m_20L_FD_129675 | JGI IMG/M metagenome (GOLD analysis project Ga0169931, IMG submission 129675) | Freshwater microbial communities from Lake Kivu, Western Province, Rwanda to study Microbial Dark Matter (Phase II) - Kivu_15m_20L... | ecosystem: Environmental > Aquatic > Freshwater > Lake...
CGCCTCCGCCTGTATGGAGGCGAGGTCAACTTTGCCAAAAGCGTTGGTGAGGACCTGATTGCGTTCCAGATAAGGTTTCAGCGCCTCCGGACTGGCGCGAATGCCCATCTTGTCGGCGAATGCGAGCACTGTGTTGTTGTACTCGAGACGCAGGAGCTGACGCTCCGCCGATCCGTCGGCTACCAGCTCCGCAAGGCTGACCACCTTGTTCTCTTCCATCTGCTGGCGGCGGATCTCACGGTCTATCTCCCGCCTGACCTCCTGCGACCTGATCTCCCGCTCGCCAACCTTCGTAAGGGTGCCGCTCGATAAACCACCGCCGAACGTATCCGGAAGCGTCACGGCCAGAGCGATAACCAGCGGAATGAAAAGCAGGACCAGAGCCCACTTTGATCTCGCAAATTGACGCATTCCGCCAATCATGCGGCGTAACTCCATGTACTGCTGCCGACAGCCGGGCTGGTTGTCCGCACAAACACGGCTTGCTAAAGCATTTTTCAGCGAAGTGGAAACCCGCTTCGGCGCCGGATAATGCGACATCACGCCGGATGAGGGCGTTCCGACCGCTTGAGGCGCCGCCGGGAGACCGCTGAGCTTTCAACATATACCAGGCCGGGGATGGGTCATGACCACACAGAGAAAGCTCGTCGCGGGAAACTGGAAAATGAATGGTCTCAGGACCTCGCTGAAGGAGGTTGAGACCCTCGCGAACGCTGCATCTTCCTTTGGGGCCGTTGACATCGCAGTGTGCCCCCCATTTACCCTTTTATCTCATTGTTACAAAGTGCTAGAAGGAACTCCCGTCGCCCTGGGCGCACAGGACTGCCATTGGGAGACGTCCGGGGCTTTCACCGGAGACATAAGCGCGCCGATGCTTGCCGAGACCGGGGTTCGGTTCGTCATCCTCGGACATTCTGAGCGCAGGGCGGCGCACGGGGAAACAGACGGCCTGGTCGCAGCCAAGGCCGCTGCGGCCCATCGCGCCGGGCTGACGCCCATCATCTGCGTGGGCGAGAGCCTGAAGCAGCGGGAGGATGGCGACACCCTTTCCGTCGTAAGCCGACAGCTTGAGGCCTCCACGCCCGACAGCGCCCGCGCCCATCCCACCGTCCTCGCCTATGAGCCGATCTGGGCCATCGGGTCAGGCCTGACACCGACGCTTGCTCAGGTCGCAGAAGTTCATGCGGCCATGGCGGACAGGCTTGAGGGCCGTTTCGGTTCGGCGGGGAAGGCGATCCGTCTGCTCTACGGGGGATCCGTTAAGCCTGAAAACGCAAGAGATCTCATGCATATTCAGGGTGTAGACGGAGCTCTGGTGGGCGGCGCCAGCCTGCGTGCCGCCGACTTCCTGACGATTGCAGCGGCCTGTTTCTAGACCCGGGGCCGGGTCCCGGGTGTCGAAAAGGCAGGCGAGGGGACTTGGCCACATCCTCCTGACGTGCTTTGAGGCGGAAGGCTGACAGAACGGCGCAGATAGCTATGCAGAATATTCTACTGACGATCCACATCATCGCCTGCATCGCGCTGGTCATCACCATTATGCTGCAGCGGTCTGAGGGCGGGGCCCTTGGCATGGGAGGGGGAGGCACAGGCGGCCTGATATCCGGCCGCGGCGCAGCGAGTGTGCTGGTCAGGGTGACGATGGGCCTCGCCTTCTGCTTCTTCTGTACCAGCCTGGCGATGACTTACCTCAATAACCAGGCCAATTCCGCTCCAGGCGTTCTTGAACGGCAGATCCAGCAGGACGGTGCGGGAAGTCCTCTGGGGTCGGGTGGTCTTTCCGGATCCGGGACGACCTCTCCGGCGCCGGTTGCGCCAGCGCCGGCCCCGTCGCCAGCCGTCGACCCGCTGGCGCCGGCAGCCGTAAATCCGGCTGCCCCGGCTCCGGCTATGGAGGCTCCCCCCGCGCCTCCGCCGGCGGAAAACAGTGGATCGAACAACTAGTCTGACCTCGAGCGGCCCTGTTCCCTCTCGCGTCAGGCTGAAAAATCACTAGTCTGGGGTTCCGTGATGAAGCGTTTTATCTTCATAACGGGAGGCGTTGTGTCCTCCCTCGGGAAGGGCATTGCCTCGGCGGCGCTCGGGGCCCTTCTGCAGGCGCGGGGCTATCGCGTCCGGCTTCGCAAGCTTGACCCTTATCTCAATGTTGATCCGGGAACGATGTCGCCAACGCAGCATGGCGAGGTTTTCGTTACGGACGATGGCGCAGAGACAGATCTCGACCTCGGCCACTATGAACGGTTCACGGGCGTATCTGCGCGCAAAACCGACAACACGACGACGGGACGCATCTACAAGGCGATCCTGGAGAAAGAGCGTAAGGGTGACTATCTTGGGGCCACGCTTCAGGTCATTCCGCACGTCACTGACGCAATCAAAGAATTCATAAGGTCTGACAGCGACGACGTTGACTTTGTCCTCTGCGAAGTCGGCGGCACGGTTGGTGACATTGAGGGCCTTCCGTTCTTTGAAGCTATACGTCAGTTCAGCCAGGAGGTCGGACGCGAAGCCAGTCTTTTCATACACCTGACCCTTCTTCCCTACATCGCCACGGCTGGAGAACTTAAAACCAAGCCCACGCAGCACTCGGTGAAGGAACTTCGGTCCATTGGAATTCAGCCGGATATCCTGCTGTGCCGGTCGCCTATGCCCATCCCTCCCGAAGAGCGGCGCAAGCTTGCTTTGTTCTGCAACGTCCGACCTGAGGCGGTGATAGAAGCGCTGGATGCCCAGCATATATACGAAGTTCCGCTCGAGTATCACGGGAGGGGGCTGGACCACGAAGTGCTGCGGCATTTCGGGCTTGAAAAGCAGACCAAGCCGGATCTCAGGCACTGGATTAATGTGTCGCAGACCCTTCGCAATCCGGACGGAGAAGTCAGGATCGCTATCGTTGGGAAGTACGTGGCGCTTCATGACGCATACAAGTCCGTGATCGAAGCGCTTGGTCACGGCGGCCTGGCCAATAAGGTACGGGTAAATATCACCTGGATACCGTCGGATCGCTTCGATAGTCCGGACGCCGATCTTTCTGAACTGGATAATGTTGACGGCGTTCTGCTGCCGGGCGGTTTTGGCGAACGTGGGGCGCTGGGTAAGATGCGTGCTGCAGGGTATGCCCGGCGTCACAAGCTGCCCTGTTTTGGTATCTGCTATGGTATGCAGCTCGCCGTCATCGAAGCAGCACGTAACCTTGCTGGCATAGAGCAGGCAGGCACCACAGAGTTCGGCGATCCGGGTTACCCAGCCGTTGGTCTGATGTCCGAATGGGTTCGGGGAAATGAGCGGGAAGTACGTGTAGCCGGCGGCGATCTTGGCGGTACGATGCGTCTTGGCGCCTTTCCCGCAACGCTCAAGAGCGGCTCGAAAGTAGCCTCAATCTACGGCGCGACACAGATCTCGGAACGGCACCGTCACCGCTATGAAGTGAACCTCGACGTGATTGCTCGCCTTGCACCCTATGGCGTGGTTTTTTCGGGGATGTCGCCGGATGGCCGCCTCCCAGAGATCATGGAGCTCGAAGACCACCCCTGGTTTATCGGCGTACAGTTCCATCCTGAACTGAAGTCACGTCCGTTTGACCCCCATCCCCTGTTTGCAAGCTTTATCGCGGCAGCCAGAGACAAGAGCCGCCTGGTCTGATCGCCTGATCCCTATTCGCGAAGGCAAAGAGGGCCCTGAGGCGGGCAAGTGACACCGGGAGGGGTATGGATAGGCCAGACCCGGTCGGCGGCGGCCGTCCCTGGACTGTCTGGCCGGAGTATACCCTGAGGGGGACTGCAAAGTCTGAAGCCGAACTCCATGGTTCTATCCGAGACGACTTAAGTCCCGGTCAGCGAGCCAAAATGAGGGAGGGAAACAGGCGGCCGGAGCCTTTGGAGTCGCAGGAGCGCAGCGGTCTTGCAGCCCGTCATGAGACCCTGTAAGAGGCCGTTTCGCACGGACGGGCCTGGTCCCGTTCCCACTTTTTCTGCCGATCCCGAGGCGCCAATGGCTGTCCCTAAGCGAAAAACTTCTCCTTCCAAGCGTGGCATGCGCCGCAGCCACGACCGGCTCCCGGGGTCGACTTACGTGGAAGATAAGGAGACCGGTGAGCTCCGCCGTCCGCATCACGTTGATCCCAAGACCGGACTTTATCGCGGAAAACAGATCCTCACCGTCAAAGACGAGGACTGATAGGCCTACGGTCGTCACGCGGATATCATTTTCCCGCAACTATGCTGCAGCGTTAGCCAGGCGCTGATAACAGCCTATGCTGCATGGGCCTGACGGCGCCCGTGCAGCATGCGATTTGATGGGACGAGACGGCATCAGTTCAGGAGGGGGCGTCGTGACCGAGATTGTAGATATCTATGCCAGAGAGATCCTCGACAGCCGGGGCAACCCCACCGTTGAAGCCGAGGTAACCCTCGAGGATGGCTCCATGGGCCGAGCCGCTGTTCCATCCGGCGCCTCGACAGGAGCCCACGAGGCCGTAGAGCTGCGTGATGGCGACCGGTCGCGCTATCTTGGAAAAGGCGTTCAGGGAGCCGTGGCGGCGGTTAACGGAGAGATATTCAACGCGCTTGTTGGACTCGAGGCGGAAGACCAGCGCCTGATCGATCAGGCAATGACTGAACTCGACGGAACGCCCAATAAGTCGCGGCTTGGCGCAAATGCCATTCTGGGCGTTTCCCTGGCCGTAGCGAAGGCTGCTGCGGATGCCGCAGGCCTCCCGCTCTATCGCTATATTGGCGGTTCAAACGCCCATGTTCTTCCGACGCCCATGATGAACATTATCAATGGCGGCGCACACGCAGATAATCCTATCGACATCCAGGAATTCATGGTGATGCCGGTAGGTTTCGACACCTTCGCAGACTCCCTTCGTTGCGGAGCAGAGATTTTCCATCACCTTAAAAAAGCCCTGTCTGCCGCCGGGCACAATACAGGCGTTGGCGATGAGGGCGGCTTCGCTCCCAATCTAAAGTCCGCCGACGAGGCTCTCGGTTTCATCATGAAGTCAATTGAAGCTGCGGGGTATCAGCCAGGCGAAGACGTCGTGCTGGCTCTCGATGCGGCGGCGACAGAGTTTTACAGGAAAGGGCTCTACCAGCTGGAGGGCGAGGGTAAGTCCCTTTCCTCCGATGAGATGGTCCAGTACTGGCAAAGCCTTGTGAGCCGGTTCCCCATCGTATCGATCGAAGACGGCATGGCTGAAGACGACTGGGATGGCTGGCTTGCACTGACGGGCCTGATAGGAGACAGATGTCAGCTGGTCGGCGATGATCTTTTTGTGACGAATACGGCCCGCCTGTCAGAGGGAATCTCGCGCGGCGCCGCCAATGCGATCCTTGTGAAAGTCAACCAGATTGGCTCACTGACAGAAACGCTTGATGCCGTGCAGATGGCGCATATGGCGCGGTATGCGGCGGTCATGTCGCATCGCTCAGGTGAAACCGAGGATTCGACGATCGCAGATCTCGCCGTGGCTACAAACTGCGGGCAGATCAAAACCGGCTCTCTGGCGCGCTCGGACAGACTGGCAAAGTACAATCAGCTTTTGAGAATCGAGGATGAGCTGGGCGGGGCGGGACGCTATCTCGGGCGCAGCAGCATCCGTTGCTGAAGACTGCAGGACGCCCCTTCAGGATCCAGAGGTGTAGTTTGGGCGAGCGGCTCGGTCATCAGCCTGGCTCGCCGCCATCCTCACCCGGCTGCAGTGGCGTCTTTGAGCAAGGCCTCTGGTCTGGGCGAAGGCCGGCTGCAATCCATCTTTGGCGCGAGGCTGCCGTCTGCTAGGATAGCAGCGTTTAGACAGGATGAGGCGCGTGTCATGAAACGTATTCTGGCGCTGTCAGCTCTGATCGCTGGCCTCTGTTTCAATGCATTTGCTCAGGAGCCGGCGCAGCCTCCGTCAGCTGATCAGGCTGGAGACGTCAGCATCGGGCTCAGTGACGAGGCAACTTCGCTCAGCGCTCCGCCAGCTCTGCCGCCCGCCCGTGAGCGCACCGGTCCGGAGGTGAAACTGGAGACGTCTCTTGGAGATATTCTGATTGTTCTGGATCCCCAGGGTGCCCCAAAAACTGTCGAACAGTTTCTGAAGCTCGTAAAGGACCGTCACTACAATGGAGCCATTTTCTACCGGATAGAACCAGGCTTTGTTATTCAGTTTGGCGACCTTGACGCCAAGCTCAGTTACCGTGCTCCCAAGCGCGGTAAGGTGCCCCTCGAGACCGCCAGCAACCGTCATTCCCGCGGGGCCGTAGCGCTAGCCAGAGGCGAGGAACCCGACAGTGGACAGTCCACGGTCTATATCGATCTTGCTGAAAATTCAGGCCTCGACGCTACGCCGGGCGCCCCACCTGATACGACGGGCTATGCTGTGTTCGGTCATGTCATCGAGGGCATGGACATCGTTGATACGATCGCAAATGTCGAGTTGTCCTCCGAAGGCGGCCCTTTCCCCGGAAAGCTTCCAAAGACGCCCGTTGTGATAAAGAGGGCGACGGTTACAAAAGACTAGTCACTGGCTAGCGGACCGGGTCACCCTCGATCGTTACGCGCCGCATATGGCGCCGATGGCCGTGATAGTCGTTCAGTGCATAATGCCAGACGCAGCGGTTGTCCCACATGGCGACGGAGCCCGGACGCCAGCGGAACCTGCACGTGTAAACCTCACGCCGGCTGATTTCAAAGAGATAGTCCAGAAGCGATCGAGACTCTTTCCGGGTCCACCCTGCGAATCGCATCGTAAAGGCGGGATTGACGTAAAGCCCCTTGCGGCCGGTCTCCGGATGCGTACGCACCACAGGATGCTCATACTCCGGCACATCCTCGCCCACGACTTCGGAATCCATTGAGGCCCGCTTCCTGGCAGAGGGACCACGCGGTCCGTACTCCTCGGCCGCTGAATGAACCGCTCGCAGACCCTCAAGTGTAAGGCGAAGGCCCGGAGAGAGCGCCTCCCAGGCTCCATACTGGCTTGAAAAAAGAGTATCGCCACCGACATCGGGAACCTCGATCGCATAAAGGATCGAACCCATGACCGGGGTTTCAAGAAAACTCATATCGGAGTGCCAGCCACCGCCAAAATTGATGGTTTCAGAGGGCTCCTTGATGATCTCCAGCACCTCTGGATAGCCAGTCATCGGTTTGACATAGGGATGGATGCTGAGCGGCCCCCAGCGGCGCGCAAAAGCTATCTGCTGGTCGGGCGTCAGTGTCTGGTCGCGGAAAAAGATCACGTGGTGTTTAAGAAACGCAGCTTGGATGTCGTTGAACTGCGCGTCGGTGAGAGGCTGGGACAGGTCTACCCCGTCGATCTCTGCTCCTAGGAAGGGCGCCAGAGGTCTGACCATAATGGCGGCGCCAGCTTGTGCAGACATCAAACCTCCCTGTGATAGGGGACATTTACGCCAGACAGCTCGGTTGGCAATGGAGGAGGAGCCCCCACGCCTCCCGGCTCCCCATGCGCAGTCTGTCTGGGGGAGCGGGCTCTTGCGGCTGGACGGGTCACGACGCCGGGGGCCGCCCTTTCGCGATGGACTGGCTGAACGTCCCCGCCGGATAATCTAGCCCCCCATTCGAAGGGTCTGTCATGACGCTCTCTCGTTGAAGAGAGCGCCGGATCCTGGAAGATGAGGGACCGCCGCGCCGGCGGCCCCTCCTCGTTCTGACAGCTGGGGTGCTTCCTACTTAGCGTCAGAAAGTTTCTGGTTTACGAAATCCCAGTTCGCGAGCTCATTGATGAAGGTTTCGATGTACTTCGGACGCGCGTTCTGGGTATCCAGATAATAGGCATGTTCCCAGACATCCATCGTCAGCAAAGGCGTGACGCCCGCCTCAGTTAAAGGGGTTTCAGCGTTCGGGGTCTTTGTTACGGCGAGTTTTCCATCCTTCAGGACCAGCCAGGCCCAGCCGGATCCGAACTGCGTGGCGCCCGCTTCTGCGAAAAGACGTTTGAACTCATCGAACGAACCAAAATCCTTGTTGATCCGGTCCGCCGCGAGGCCGGTGGGGGTCCCGCCGCCGCCCGGCTTCATGGAGTGCCAATAGAAGGTATGGTTCCAGACCTGTCCGGCGTTATTGAAAACGCCCTGTTTCTTGTCGGTCCAGCTTTGCCGGACAACGTCCTCAAGGGAGGCGTTTTCCATCGGAGTGCCGGCGACCAGCTTGTTGAGATTATCAACATATGCCTGATGGTGCTTACCGTAGTGAAAGTTAAGCGTGTTTTCGGAAATGTACGGAGCCAGCGCCGTTCTGGCATAGGGCAGGGGGGGAAGCGTGAACGCCATGATTGACCCTCTTTGTTTTCAGGTTTTCCAGACTTCGAACCCCTGACATAGGGCCGAAATTGTAAAGTTGAACATGAGCGATACGGTCAATTCGCCAATTCTTGCAAGCGCCAACGATTTCGATAGCCGTCTGAAGCGTACCGACGAGAGTCGCTGGCTGGCGACGCGCTATGCTGACGAAGCCGGCCGGCAGCGCCTGGTCGCTATCTATCTGCTGGACCAGCAGCTTCGCCGCACGCTGCAGGCTAAGGAACCGATGCTCGGAAAAATCCGGCTACAGTGGTGGCGGGACATGCTTGAGGAGACGGCCGCAGCGAACCATGCGCCCCGTCATGATCTGGCCCAGGAACTTGCCCGCGTTATGAAAGGGAGACCTGATCTGCTTGTCCCGCTGGCCGGGTGGGTGGATGCGTTCGACGCTGTTCTCGATGACCATCTGCAGTCCTCGGGGCACTCGGTCAGTGAGGAACATGAAAGGCGGCATCTGGCTGTGGAGGGCGCTCTCATGCGTCTTGCCGCTCATGCGCTTGTTCGCGATCCGCCCGAACCAGCCCTTGCATCTATGGAGGAGGTAGCGATCGCCGCTTTGGTCAGGAAAGCCGCCCTTGCGGACGCAGAGGCGCGCTGGACCCTGGCCGCACGACGCGCCAGATCGGTACCGCCGCGCCTGTGGCCGGCCATGCTGCATCTTGCTCTAAACGACGGTAGCCCTTCTGAAACTCAGCCCACACCGTTCGGGAAACGCTGGACCGTGCTCAAGACAATGATCACCCGGCGGCTCTGAGTTAGTCATTGTCTGTCAGCGCTATTTGCTCTGGTGACGCCGTTTTGTAGGCTCGTAGGCGTCCTCAGATCCCGGAAGCATGTGGACTACCCGAGGCTTCAATACTCCTGGTGACAAAGCGCCGAAGGCAGGATTTGCTCCCCGTGACACAACAGAGGCCGGTCCCAATGAGCAAGATACTCAATCCGGTGGCATGGGGCCGGGCCCTGAGGCGACCGTTGGTGCTGACCGGCCTCGCTGTGGATCTTTTCCCGATCTACGGTGTGATCGCCTTTGGCTGGAATGCTGTGCCTCTGGTGATGCTTTACTGGATGGAGAATATCATCGCCGGCTTGATGACGCTTCCGCGTATCTTTCTTGCAGGCGCCTCTTTCGGCTTCCGCGGCGTCATTGCAGGGCTCCTTCTCTGCGGCTTCTTTTTTATTCATTACGGGCTTTTTTGCGCCGTACACGGATCCTTCCTGGTAGCCTTCATCGGATTCAGCGAAGGCGGACTTCAGCAGGTACTGCCAGATGTTATGGACGTGCCCGCGATGTTTGCTTTTGGCCTGAGGGCCGGCGCGCATATCGACTGGTTCATCTTCAGCATCATCTCTTTCCAACTGATGGTTTTCGTCTTTGTCTTTGTGATGCGTAGGGAGTGGAAAAACACCACACCTGCTGCAGAGATGATCGCGCCCTACGGACGTATCGTTGTTCTGCATTTTGGTATCTTCGCAGGCGCTGCCGCCCTGTTCATTCTGGGTCAGCCGATGATTGGCGTACTGGCGCTTATTGTGTTCCGATCGCTGTTCGGGATCATCTCTAACGGCTCATCCGAGTTTGGGTTTGACAATCAGCGGACCCTGCGGCTTGAGGGCGCCAAAGGACGAGAGATGTTTGAACAGGCGCTACAGGGCAGAGGGGTCAACGATCGCGACGATGCCGGCTCCCCGGGCGGCTAGGTGCGCGTCGCGCAGGCGTCGGATGACTGAGACCTGTTCTGCAACGCAGCCCCAGGCTGGTCAGCCAGCCAGGCGTCAAGGTCTCCCAGCGCCCGAACTGACATCATGCGCTTGCGTGCACGTGCTCTGTCTGCGCCCTTCAGGCGTCGGCCTTCTGTGGATCGCAGATCACCCGTCACTATATCGGGAAAAAGACCATAATTGACATTCATGGGCTGAAACGAGCGGACGGAGGAAACATCCTGACTGTCGGTAACGTGACCTCCCGTGATGTGCGCAACCAGGGCTCCAAGAGCCGTCGTAGACGGTGGAGCCGCGAGCCTCCGACCTGAATGATCAGCAGCCGCCATTCGTCCGGCGATGAGGCCCATCGCTGCGCTTTCGACATAGCCTTCAACGCCCGTGATCTGTCCGGCAAACCGGATCCTCGGCTCCATCTTCAGTCGAAGGCGGTCATCAAGCAGCTTGGGAGAATTGATGAACGTATTGCGATGGATCCCTCCGAGACGGGCGAACTGAGCATTCTCAAGTCCCGGGATCATCCGGAATATCTCCGCCTGAGCGCCGTGCCTGAGCTTGGTCTGGAACCCCACGATGTTCCAGAGTGTCCCGAGCCTGTTGTCCTGGCGCAGCTGAACGACGGCCCACGGCTTCTGCGTGGGATTATGGGGATTGGTCAGGCCGACCGGTTTCATCGGCCCGTATCTAAGGGTTTCCGGCCCCCTCTCAGCCATGACCTCGATCGGAAGGCAGCCTTCAAAATAAGGCGTGCCCTCCCATTCCTTGAACTCTGTCTTGGGGCCAGCAAGCAGGGCGGCAATGAAGCCTTCATACTGTTCTTTGGTCAGCGGGCAATTGATATAGGCGTCAGCGCCATCTCCGCCCGGACCAGCTTTATCATACCGCGACTGCCTCCAGGCTTTCGACATATCAATCGATTCAAGATGCACGATCGGCGCGATCGCGTCGAAGAAGGCAAGGGCGTCCTGACCGGTCCGCGAAAGCACCGCTTTAGCAAGGTTGTCCGATGTAAGGGGCCCCGTCGCAATGATTACACTCGACCAGTTGTCAGGCGGCCAGCCGGCGACCTCTTCCCTCTGGATGGTCACAAGGGGGTGGGTCTTGAGGGCGTTAGTCACAGATTCAGAAAAAGCGTCCCGATCCACTGCGAGCGCCGAACCGGCCGGAACACGATGCAGATCCGCCTTGGTTATGATAAGCCCGCCCGCCCGTCGCATCTCCTCGTGCAGAAGTCCGACAGCATTGTATTCCCAGTCATCGGACCGGAAGGAATTTGAACACACAAGCTCGGCGAGACCATCGGTCTGGTGAGCATCGGTCAAACATACTGGGCGCATTTCGTGGAGGACAACAGGCACGCCAAGCTCAGCTGCCTGCCAGGCCGCCTCCGAGCCCGCCATTCCGCCGCCGATAATGTGAACAGGTTCTTTCGTCATCAGACGTGTATAGGATAACTGCCCCTACGGTTGACAGCCTGTTTTAGGGGGGCGCCGCAAGCGGCGCGATGAGCTCACTGCGGCGCTTGCGGTGTCTGGGAGGATCATGAGACCTTCGGACGCATGGGCAGGTGCAGACGTCGCCAATTGTCCGCGGGGCGCGGGCTGGGCTCGATATCTCCTCCCCGGCGACCGGACGGAACCGGCAGGCGGCCAGTCCCATCCGCTGGCCCCGGTTGAGCTTCATCCGGCCATACTGTTCGTCAAAGATCCTTCCTCGTCCGGGCGCGCGCCTCGCCGCTCCCTGTGCCATGCCCGCACGGCCGGAACAGCAAATCGGGGAGGTTTAGGCCGTCGATTGTTGCGAGCGCCAACCGCTGAACCTTCCCTCCAAGCTGGTCCAACGGAGGTTGACCCCGCAGCGCCTGGGGCGACCAGAGACCAGCCTTCCTGCGCTTCCCTCATGGACGCAGGTGATCTATTTGCTGTCCTACTCAGGAGGCCTCCATGCAGCGGATGACCGGTCAGGAGACAGGCGGGCGGGTACCCGTTTTTGAGTGCGTCCGTCAAAGCTGGGGCTTTTTTCTTTCCAGCTGGCGTGAGTTTCTTCTGGCGGCGGCGATAACCGGCGCGCTCTCACAGCTCGGGGTCGTTCTGACCCTCGTCCAGGCCAGAGCGCCTGAAGAGCAGACGATGCTGGGCGTAACGCTTCTGGATCTGGCGGCTGGAGCGCCGGCTCTGCTCGCCAGTCTCATGTTCACGGCATGTGTTCTCAGGAAAGTCCTGCACAACGAATTCCGTTCGCCCACTGGTCTGAGCTTCGGCGCAGACGAGCTGCGACTGCTGGGCGTAACAGCGGCTTTGATCTGCATTATCCTTCCATTCTTGCTGTTGCTGTTTCTTGTCCTGACTGTTGCGGTACTCGGCCGCCTGGCCGATACACCCGATCAGCTGAACGCCCTGCTTGAAGATCCCGAGGCGCTTTCGGCGGCCTTGCAGACCACACTTGGCCCAGGGGGAGTCGCCGCCTTCGTTCTATTTGTCGTCATAGTTTTTGGCGCCATCATCTATACATCGGTGCGACTGTTGATGGCGAACGCCGCTACAATCGGCGAAAGGCGTATGATCGTGTTTCAGTCGTGGTCATGGTCACGGGGAAATGTAACACGCGTCCTCGCCGCCGCTGTCCTCACGGCGTTGCCGGTTTTCCTGTTTGAGTCTTTTCTCGACGGTTTAAGACAGAGTCTGCTGGCTGGCGGCCTATCCGGGCCTGGCGCCATTGTCATGCTGAATGCCGTCCTTGCATTCCTGATGTCGCTGGCCTCCATACCGACCATTACACTGGGAGCCCTTCTTTATAAGGGCCTCAGACCTGCTGAATTCGTACCAAAGTAGCAGCAGTGACGAGCTAGCGCTTTGACGCCCGTCGGGTCTTTGACGTGGGCCTTCGCCCTAATTTGAGCCGGCTGGCCTGACGGTCGCGACGCAAACTCTGGCGTCTGAATGTTGCCAAAAGAAAGCGGCCAGTGTGGCTGGCTGCGTTCTTGGTAATGTCTTCAGGCGTACCGGTAGCGACGACCTCGCCGCCACCATCTCCGCCATCCGGACCCATGTCGATTACCCAGTCGGCGACTTTGATGACATCGAGATTATGCTCAATGACTACAACCGTATTGCCCGCCTCAACCAATTCCTGGAGTACCTCCATGAGGGTACGAACATCATCAAAGTGAAGTCCGGTCGTCGGTTCGTCGAGAATGTAAAGTGTCCGGCCGGTGGCCCGCTTGGAGAGCTCTTTTGCAAGTTTGACGCGCTGCGCCTCGCCGCCCGATAGTGTCGTCGCCTGCTGTCCTACCTTCACATACCCGAGCCCGACCCGGCACAGCGTTTCCATCTTGCTGCGAATACCCGGTACAGCGCTGAAGAAGAGGCGCGCCTCTTCTACCGTCATATCGAGAACGTCAGCGATCGATTTACCTTTGTAGAGCACCTCCAGTGTTTCCCGGTTGTATCGCTTTCCCTTACAGACATCGCAGGTAACATACACATCGGGAAGGAAGTGCATCTCGATCTTTACGACCCCGTCTCCCTGACAGGCTTCGCAACGTCCACCTTTAACGTTGAACGAAAAGCGACCAGCCTGATAGCCGCGCGCCTTAGATTCCGGCAGACCCGTATACCAGTCGCGGATCGGGGCAAAAGCGCCGGTATAGGTTGCAGGATTTGAGCGCGGCGTTCGGCCGATCGGCGACTGGTCAATATCAATAATCTTGTCCAGATGCTCCACGCCTTCAATCTTCTGGTGCGGGGCCGGGCTCTCGCTCGCTCCATTGAGACGCCGCGCAAGCGCCTTATAAAGCGTTTCGATAATAAGAGTGGATTTTCCGCCACCCGATACGCCCGTAACACACGTGAACGTACCAAGCGGAATGTCCGCTGTAACATTTTTCAGATTGTTACCGCTGGCGCCAATGATACGAAGCGATTTACGCCGGTCCGGCCAGCGCCGCTTTTCAGGAATGGCGATCTCTTCAACGCCTGAGAGATACTTCCCGGTAATCGACCGGTCGTTAGCCATGAGGTCATCTGCGCGGCCGCATGCGATGACTTCGCCGCCGTGTATTCCGGCGCGCGGCCCCATATCAATGACATGATCGGCAGCAAGAATGGCGTCTTCGTCATGCTCAACGACAATCACTGAGTTGCCCAGATCCCGAAGACGCTTCAGTGTCTGGAGAAGCCGTTCATTATCTCGCTGGTGAAGGCCTATTGAAGGCTCATCAAGAACATAAAGAACGCCTGAAAGCCCTGACCCAATCTGGGATGCAAGACGAATCCGCTGACTCTCGCCGCCCGACAGAG
>Ga0169931_10009165_pt1 | contig 14322 bp, 12 predicted proteins | sample Kivu_15m_20L_FD_129675 | JGI IMG/M metagenome (GOLD analysis project Ga0169931, IMG submission 129675) | Freshwater microbial communities from Lake Kivu, Western Province, Rwanda to study Microbial Dark Matter (Phase II) - Kivu_15m_20L... | ecosystem: Environmental > Aquatic > Freshwater > Lake...
CCCTCAACACACCGCGAAAAGAGTGATTTGAAATTATTATATTGGCTCAATTTAAATCGTTCAAATAAAATAAAGAGCCTTACTGGCTTTATTATATTTAAATAAGAAATCATCTCTTAATTCATAGCAATCACAGAGAGAGATGGCAATGTCAACCAGAGCCAAGTGGATGGCTCAATGTATCTCGGATATCTTCGGAATCGGAGAATACGACGCCCACGTAAGTATACCATCAACTTGCAGCCCTTTCCGCGACCCGGGGCGGGAGTAACAGAAAGCTCTGAATAAATATTATAATAACCGCTATAAAATAGGAATTGTTCAGGAACGCGAAGAACCAGCCTATCTTCGACGCCTTCCTCAAGGGAACCGGTCCGGCCAGAGTCTTCGTCTACTACCAGACTGCCTACAAGATCACGGACACCGGGGAGATCTTCGACTACCCCGGCCGAGAGGAGTTCTACGTTACTGACGGTAAGCCTTCTTAATTTGAATTTGCCGGCAAAATAACTTAACTTGTTATTATATAGGCGAGAAGGAGAGACTGAAGGGCAAGGGTCTGTACTTCGTAAGGACGACCCCTCCCGGCAAGCCCGTCAACCCGAACGGTGCCAGTGACAACGAGGTGCTCTTCGGTGAGATCTCGGAACACACGGTGACCACGCTGAACGTCATCATCAACCAAGTCTTCAAACCACTCGTTGACCGCCTCGAGCCGGCCGACTGGGGTGTCTGCGAGGACGAGTAGAAGAAGGAGTTCACGCAGGTCTTCGACAAGTTCGCGAACGAGCTGAAGGAAGCCCTGAAGTCGCTTCAGAGCAACATCGTGCTGGAGCCCTACGATCGTAAGTGGGAGAACGACGCCAAGAACATCCAGACGACCAAGTCGCCGAACCAGGACATGATCAACGAGTTCGAGACGATCTTCGCGCAGTGGTCCGAGAAGATCGAGGCGGCCCTCGAGGAGACCGAGAACGAGCGCAAGGAGGACAAGGAGGCCGGCCCGCGTAACGAGATCGAGTACTGGCGCCAGCGCATGCGAAAGCTGACCGGCATCTCCGAGCAGCTCCGCAGCAAGAACTGCCGCACCGTCTACGACGTGCTGACCCAGGCCTCCCAGAACCCGGCCGAGCAGCTCGGCAAGCCCCGCGACAAGATCTACCTCGCCACCTCCAAGTGGAGGAGCATCGAGCTTCGCGTGACTGAGGCCCTCAACGAGGCCAAGGACAACGTTAAGTACCTGTCCACCCTCGAAAAGTTCATCGAACCCCTGTACGACGGCACCCCTGAGACCATCAAGGACACCCTTCCGGCCCTCATGAACAGCATCAAGATGATCCACACGATCGCTAGGTACTACAACACCAACGATCGCATGACCGGTCTCTTCGTTAAGATCACTCAGCAGATGATCAACAACTGCAAGTACAACATTCTGTACTTCCGTCGCCTGCGTGAGGGCACTGCCAATACCGGCAAGAAGATCACCAGTGACGAGGTCCTTTGGAACCACGACGAGTACCCTCCTGAGGAGCTTATCCCCGTGCTTAAGAGCTGCCTGGAGCTGAACCAAGCTTACCAGAAGCAGTACGAAATCACCAAGGAGCGCCTCATGAACATGCCCAAGGGCAAGCAGTTCGAGTTCTCTCCCAATCAGATCTTCGGCAAGTTCGACCTCTTCTGCAGGAGAGTGTCCAAGCTGATCGAGCTCTTCGGGACCATCCAGCAGTTCCGCACTCTGGAGAAGCACAACCTTGAGAACATCAACGGCATTCTCGACCAGTTCAAGGGCTTCGTGAACACCTTCAAGAAGAAGGGCCACCGCCTGCTCGAGTACACCCAGAACACCTTCGACCGCGACTTCGTCGAGTTCAACGTGGATGTGTCTTCCGTTGAGACAGAGCTCCAACGCTATATTGACAAGAACTTTGAGGTCATCACTAGCATTGAGGACTCGCTAAAGCTCCTGAGAAAGTTCCAGGCTATCCTACAGAGAGACAACCTGAGAAACTCAGTCAACTCCAAGTACACTATCCTCTTCCACAACTACGGTCTCGAAATCAACCAGATCGAGGATCAGTATCAGAAGTACAAGAACAACCCGCCTATCGTAAGAAACTTGCCTACCGTCGCCGGTAGCATCACCTGGTCAAGACACCTCTTCCACAGGATCTCCGGGCCCATGGAGCAGTTCCCTCCCTCCCTGATCAAGCAGAAGGAGTCAAAGAAGTTCGTGAAGATGTACAACAAGACCGGCTATACTCTCTTCTCCTTCGAGTACCTGTGGCGCCAAAAGTGGGCCCACGAGGTCGAAAAGGCAAAGGCCGGCCTCCAGGCCACCCTGATCATCAGACATCCCAACAACAACAAGTTGTACGTGAACTTTGACAGTGAGATCTTAACTCTCATTCGAGAGGCTAAGTGCCTCTCAAGAATCGGCATCGACATCCCCGAGAGCGCAAAGATCGTCCTCTTGCTGGAGGACAAGTTTAAGATGTACAACAGTGAGCTTCACTTCGTTCTGAGAGAGTACGACAGGATCGTCAACAAGATCAGGCCGAACACCAAGAGCCTTCTCGTGCCTCACCTTGAGGATTTAGAGTACAAGCTCCGCCCAGGCATGGTCACCCTGACCTGGACCTCGATGAACATCGACGGCTACCTCCATCACGTGCACCAAGGCCTCGCTAAGCTCGAGTAGCTTATCATTAACATCAATGACATCATGGAGAACAGAATCGAGAACAACCTAAAGACCCTCTCCAAGACCATCCTTGTCAACCTGCCCTAAGACGCTCAGACCTTCACTCTCGACGACTTCGTGGAGATGCAGGAGGCTTGGATCCGTGAAGAGTCCTAAAAGCTCAAGAGCAAGAACCAAGAGGTCGAAAGCGCAGTGGAAGACCTCATCCAGACTATCTGCTCTTACCAGCTTGACCAGCACGTAGAACCTATCTCGGCAGAGGAGATTCAGAAGCTGTCAAAGTACTACAACTGGTCAATGTACCAGGCCCTGCTCCACGCCACCAAGTACTCTCTGAACCAGATGAAGGAGCGCATCTGCGGACGCCGCAACGCACCCAAACAGGTCCTGAAGCCTTTCTTTGAGGTCGATGTGCACCTTGAGGGAGACATCTGCCAGCTAAAGCCCACTCTTGAAGAGGTCCAGAGTGCCATCAACCGCGCTGCCAGCCACGTCCTCAAGTCGACCAAGAGAGTGTAGAACTGGAACCAAAAGGACATCCCTGAGGACCAGAGAGAGCCTTTCTACGACTGGATCGCAAAGGACAAGGAGATTGTCAAGGTGATCCTGCTCCTCACTGGTTCCATTCAGGGCACCAAGAACAATGTCAAGAAGTTCCTTGACAGCTTTGAGAGGTACAACTGGCTCTGGAAGCAGAGGATCGATGAGAGCCTGAAGAGGTTCAACCAGAAGAACCCTCAGCTTGAGGACTTCGAGACCAAGCTCAAGGAGTTTGTGCACTTCGAAGATGAGATCAACAAGATCAGCAACTCCCACCAGATCGGTGCACTGAGCCTCAAGTCCGAGAGCGTCAAGCAGGGCCTCAAGAAGTGGATTGAGATGTGGAAGTCTGCCTTCTCCAAGGACCTCCACAAGAAGGCCAAGACCCAACTCGAGCACATGACTGACGACATCAAGCAGATCCGTCTCAAGATTGAGAAGCCCGTCAAGGACATTGACTCCCTTGGCAGCGTCATGTACGCCCTTGAGGAAATCAGGAAGAAGGAGTCTGAGATTGAGCTTCAGTTCAGACCCGTGACCGAGATGTACACCCTCCTCGAAACCTACCTGCCAGAGGTCATGGAGAAGGAGGAGTCCGATGTCTCTTCCATTCTTGACAAGGACTGGGCCCAGCTCGTTGCCTACGCTGAGACCGTCCGCAATCAACTCCAAGGTCAACAGGCCGAGTTCAAGAAGAGCCTCATCGTTGGAATCAACAACCTCATCGTCGATGTCGAGGACTTCAGAAAGAACTTTGAGAAGAATGGACCCATGGTCCCGGGTATCGAGCCCAAGGAGGCCCTAAACAGACTTAGAATGTTCTCAGATGAGTACTCCGTGAGAAAGAGAAAGTTCGACTCTTACTACGCTGGTGAGGCCCTCTTTGGCCTTCCCCATCAGAGCTACCCTGCTCTTGAAGAGACTCGCAAGGAGATTGAGCTCCTAGACAAGCTTTATTCCCTCTACTCTAAGGTCAAGGATACTATTGGGCGCTGGAGAGAAGTGCTGTGGACAGACATTCAGCAGGAAATCTCAAAGATGACTGAGCAGATTGAAATCTTCGGACGCGACTGCCAGAAGCTGCCCGGTGTCCTCAAGACTTGGGACGCCTACAAGGAGCTCAAGCAGGAGATTGACGATATGACTGAGATCCTACCACTTGTAGAGGCCCTTGCCAAGCCCTCGATCAGACCCAGACATTGGGACGAAGTCATCGGCCTGACCAAGGAAGACATTCCCTACGCGAGCGAGTCCTTCTCGTTCTCGCAGCTCCTCAAGGCCAACCTCCTCGGCTTCAAGGAGGACATTGAGGACATCACAGACTCCGCTGACAAGCAGCTTAAGCTTGAGAACCAGCTCCGCGACGACATCACCGCCTACTGGGACATTGCTGAGCTCGAGATCAAGACCTGGAAGGGTGTCGACACTCCTTGCACCCTTGGTGGCAACATACAGGACATCCAAGACAAACTCGAGGAACACATCATGGCCCTTAACCAGATGAACGCCATGAGATACGTGACTCCCTTCAAGTCGGAGGTCGTTGAGAAGATCTCTCTGATCGCCGATGTGGCCGATATCATTGAGAAGTGGCTCAAGGTGCAGACCCTCTGGACCAATCTTGTGTCCGTCTTCTCCTCCGGTGATATCTCCAAGCAGATGCCTACTGAGAGCAAGAAGTTCAAGGCTATTAACCAACAGTGGCTGAAGATCATGGAGCGCGCGCACGAGCAAAAGAACGTCATTGCCTGCTGCACCAACGACATCCTTAAGAACTCTCTTGGTAGTCTCCAGGAGGGCCTTGAGTTCTGTCAGAAGAAGCTGGAGAACTACCTGGAGTCAAAGAGAAACATCTTCCCTCGTTTCTACTTCTGCTCCAATGGAGACCTGCTGAAAATCCTGTCAGTGGGCTCGGACCCCAACGCCGTTCAGGACGATTTCGAGAAGCTCTTCGATGCCATCAACCACGTTAGCTTCGACGAGTAGGACCGCCGCATGATCGTGACTGTAGAGCAGACCATGGGCTACGGCAAGGACGGAAAGATGATCCAGGAGGAGATCAAGCTTGACGAGGGTGTCAAGGCTGAGGGTAACATTGAGGACTGGCTCCTCAAGCTTGAGAAGGAGATGCAGCGCTCCGTGCGTACCGTCTGTCGCGAGGGTGCGAAGGACTGTTTCACCCTTCCTCTCAGAGAGTTTGTTGGCAAGTACTAGTCCCAGGTCGCCCTGGCTGGTATCCAGATGCTCTGGAACAACAAAGTCTAGGACTGCCTCGAGCGTGGCCAGAAGGAGAGAATCACTGAGCTCGAGCGCAAGAAAAAGGACGTCAACGGCATCATGAGCGAGCTGACTCTGATGTGCCTGGAGGACATGGACCGCCTTACTAGGACCAAGGTCGAGACGCTTGTGACAATTCACGTTCACCAGAGAGATCTTTACGGCAAGATCCTTGACGACGCCAAGCAATACAAGATCAGAGACGCCACTGACTTCGACTGGGTCAAGAACACCAGACTCTATTGGAAGCATGATGAGGAGCACGTCGCCGTCTAGATCTGCGATGTCGAGTTCATCTACTCTTATGAGTTCCTCGGTGCCAAGGAACGTCTTTGCATCACGCCTCTTACCGACAGATGCTACATTACCCTGTCTCAGGCTCTCGGCATGCTCTACGGTGGTGCCCCCGCTGGTCCCGCCGGTACAGGAAAGACAGAGACCGTGAAGGATCTCGGACGAACTCTGGGTATCTTCGTCGTAGTCACCAATTGCTCTGACGAGCACAAGTACCGTGACATGGCCAAGATCTTTAAGGGTGTGTGCCAGAGCGGCCTCTGGGGTTGTTTCGACGAGTTCAACCGCATTTCGCTTGCTACTCTCTCTGTCGTCGCTGCCCAGGTTGAGTCCATCACTTTGGCAAAGAAGCAGGGCCTCAAGCGCTTCATGTTCCCCAATGAGCCTCAACCAATCGGGCTAATTCACGCTTGCGGCTACTTCATTACCATGAATCCCGGCTACGCTGGTCGTCAGGAGCTTCCTAACAACCTCAAGGTGCAGTTCCGTAGCGTGAGTATGATGATGCCCAACCGTCAAGTTATCATGAAGGTCAAGCTGGCCTCCGTCGGCTACAGCACCTACGAGCCTCTCTCCAAGAAGTTCAACGTGCTTTACAAGCTTTGCGAGGAGCAGCTCTCCAAGCAGAGGCATTACGACTTCGGTCTGAGAAACATTCTCTCTGTGCTGCGTACCGCTGGTAACCAGAAGCGCGGCGAGAAGGTCGACGCTGATGAGGAGATGATCATGGCCCGTACCCTGAGAGACATGAACCTGTCAAAGTTTGTTGCCCAGGACTAGCCTCTCTTTGAGTCCCTTATTAGGGATATCTTCCCTCGTCAGACTAACATTCCCAAGAAGGTCTACAAGGATATCGAGACTGCTGTCAAGGGTCTTCTCAAGCAGAACAACCTCGTTGACAAGCCCCAGTGGTTCATCAAGATCATTCAGCTTTACGAGACTTCGCTTGTGCGCCACGGTTTCATGACCGTTGGCCCAGTCGGCTGCGGCAAGACCACCATCAACAACATCCTCACCGATGCCCTTACAGCCATTGGCCAGCCCCACAAGATCACCAGAATGAACCCCAAGTCAATAACTGGTCAGCAGATGTACGGTGTGATGAACAACGTCACTGGCGAGTGGATCCCAGGTGTGTACTCACAGATTTGGAAGAAGTGCAACGACAGGAAGAACAAGTACACCTCGTGGATTCAGTGCGATGGCCCCGTCGATGCCATTTGGGTCGAGAACCTTAACACTGTGCTCGATGACAACAAGATCCTGACGCTTGCAAACGCTGAGCGCATCCCTATGACAGACAATTGCAAGATGACTTTCGAAGTCGGCAATCTCGATAACGCCTCACCCGCCACGGTGTCCCGCTGTGGTATCGTCTACGTCTCAGAGTCAGATCTCAACTGGGAGCCTCTGATCGAGACCTGGATCAAGGACCGTGTCGAGAGCAAGATCTACTGCAACCCTGAGGAGGGCACCTGGATGAACGACTGCATCAACAAGTTCATTGCCAAGAAGGACCTGTTCATTCAACTTGTCAAGGAGTACGTCTACGTGATGTCCACTCCCCCGGTCGTGAGAATTTCTCAGATGCTCAACCTCCTGACCGCAGTTTTAATGCACTACCTTGAGAAGCAAGAGCACATTGACAAGAAGACCTTCGAGATGTACTTCATTTACTGCTTTACATGGGCTATTGGCGGACTCTTCGAGACAGAAGAGCGCGAGAAGCTCCAGAAGTACATTGAGTCAGTCGGCGGCCCTCTGCCTCCCATTTCCGCTCAGAAGATCTCTGTCGACAAGGAGACAGTCTTCGATTACTACGTCGACCCTAATTCCAAGACATGGAAGATCTGGGAAGCCGAGCAGTGGGTGCCTCCCAAGAGAATGGCCTTCTCTCAACTGCTCATTCCCACCATGGACTCAACCCGAGCCGAGTTCATCATTAAGAAGATCGCAAACCTTCCTCTGATGCGCTCCGAGAAGCGCAAGGAGCCCGGGTAGCTGTCCACCCTCCTCGTTGGTGGCCCCGGTACCGCCAAGACATCAGTCATTCTGATGTACACTTCCAAGTTCGACAAGGAGGCCATGCTCTTCAAGAGAATCAACTTCTCCAGTGCCACTACTCCCTACAACTTCCAGGAGGCCATTGAGAACGAAATCGAAAGAAAGCAAGGCAGATCCTACGTCCCGCCTGGCGGCAAGCGCATGACTGTCTTCCTAGATGACATGTCGATGCCGTTCGTGAACACTTGGGGCGATCAGATTACCCTCGAGATTGTGCGTCAGTTGGTCGACCACAAGGGTTTCTACTTCCTGAGCAAGGACGACCGTGGTTACTTCAGAAGCATCGATGGACTTCAGTACCTCGGCGCTATGAACCACCCCGGCGGTGGTCGTAACGACATTCCTCACCGTCTCAAGCGCCAGTTCTTCCTGATAAACATGACTTCGCCCTCAACCAAGTCTATTGAGAATATCTACGGAAAGATCCTCGAGTAGCTCTTCCACCCGAAGCGCTACACGCCCGAAGTCATCGGAATGCGTGGACCAATCATTGAGGCGACGATCGGCCTGTGGGATGCAGTAAGAAAGAGACTACTTCCTACCCCTGCCAAGTTCCATTATGTCTTCAACATTCGTGAGCTCTCGAGAGTCTTCCAGGGCATCTGTGCAGTCGCTGCCAAGCACGAGTATGAAGTCATCAAAAAGTGCAACTACATCAAGGAGAAGATCAGGTCTGAGCTCTTTTTGATCGGCCTGTGGCGCCATGAGTGCGAGCGTGTCTTTGAAGACAAGCTTATCAGCTACAACGACAAGAAGGTCTTCCACGACATCCTTGATCGTGTAACAAAGGAGCGCTTCCGCGACTCCCTCGGCTTTGAGGACGAGCAGCTGATGACCTAATACCTCTTCGCAGACTTCCAGCGTGAGGACAAGATCAATGAGTACGGTGAGATGGAGGAGGAAGCGCCTTTCGTGTACGAAGCCGTGCCCGACATTGAGGCAATCCGCAAGCGCATCAACTTCAAGATGGAGGGCTACAATGAGAAGTACCCCTCCAAGAAGATGAACCTCGTCATTTTCGACGATGCCCTCAAGCATCTCCTCAGAATAACCAGAATCCTTCTCTCACCCAGAGGTAGCTGCCTGCTGGTCGGTGTCGGTGGTTCTGGTAAGCAATCGCTGACTAAGCTCGCTTCGTTCATTTGCAAACAGGTCTTCTTCCAGATTTCTCTGACTAAGACCTACGGTGAGACCCAACTCAAGGACGACATCAAGAACCTCTACAGAGAGGCTGGTCCCCTGGGCAAGCAAGTCACCTTCATCATGACCGACGCCGAGATCAAGACTGAGGACTTCCTCGAGTCGATCAACTCCATGCTCGCCACCGGTGAAATCGCCGGCCTGATTCCCAAGGACGAGAGAGACGTCTTCGCCCTGGAGACAAAGAACGTCTACATGAAGGAAGCTGGCACCAAGGGTGAGGACCCGAGTACCCTGGAGCTCTGGATCTACTTCATTAACAGAGTGAGAGACTGCTTGCACATGGTGCTGGCCTTCTCGCCCGTAGGCACCAAGTTCAGAGAGCGAGCCAGAAAGTTCCCTTCGCTCTTCTCGTCTTGCACCATCGACTGGTTCCTCCCGTGGCCCGAAGAGGCGCTAGTGTCCGTCTCCCAAAAGTTCCTCAACACATTCAAGATTGAGTGCAACAAGGAGACCAAGACTCAGCTCGAAAAGCACATGGGCAAGGTCCACGATCTTGTCACCGAAGTCTGCGGTGAGTATTTCCAGAGAATGCGTCGCTACGTCTACGTCACCCCCAAATCCTACCTCTCTTTCATTGACCAGTACAAGCAAGTCTACAAGGCCAAGTATGACGGTATCGACAAGGACGATGTTAACATCAGAAATGGCCTTGAGAAGCTCCGTGAGGCATCCGATGGTGTGGAGGAGCTCAAGGTGGACCTTAAGAAAGAGGAGGTAAAGCTTAAAGAAGCCTCCGAGGTGACTGACAAGCTTCTCGCCTCCCTCGAGATTGAGAACCGTAAGGCAAAAATCAAGGAAGACGAGGTCTCCATTGTGAAGACCAAGTGCCTTGCCCAGAGAGCGACGATCATGTAAGAGAAAGACGAAGCAGATAGGGATCTGGCCATCGCCATCCCTTACCTGCGCAGAGCTGAGGCTGCCGTCGACTCCATCAAACCCAAGGATATCACTGAGCTCAAAAACGTGCGTCAGGCCGTCGACACCACGCGTCTAATCCTGGACACGATCAACATCCTGTTCCAGAAGCCCTTGGTGAGTCCGACCCCTAAGAACCTCTTCATCATGAAGCAGGACATCCCCTTCATTGCCGACTCCTTCGATGAGTACTCCAAGTCGACAATGACCAACAACGCCTTCCTGTCTCAGCTTTTCGACTTCTCTAACAACGAGAAGGACAACATCAACGAAGAAACAATCGAGCTTCTAGAGCCGTACCTGACCCTGAAGATCCCATCCACCGGCGAGGACGCTTTCACTGGCCAGGTCGCTAAGAAGTCGTCTGCCGCCCTCGAGGGCATGTGCGTGTGGGCCGCTGCCATGAGTGACTACCACAAACAGTCTAAGATCGTGAAGCCCAAGCTTCGCCTCCTTGAAATCAAGACAGCGAGTCTGCAAGAGGCCGAGGCCAACCTGGCTGCCGCCGAGCAGGAGCTCAAAGAGACTCAGGAACTGAAGGCCAGCCTTTAGAAGAAGTTCGATGACCAGATGGCGGAGAAGAACGCCCTCCAGGAGCGTGCTGCCAAGACCAGAAAGAAGATGGACCAGGCCAACAGACTCATTAACTCCCTTCAGGACAACAAGGAGCGTTGGATCCAGAATGCTAACGAGTTCAAGTCCCTAAAGTCGAGACTCGTTGGTGACGTCGCCAAGGCTTGCGCCTTCGTTTCCTACTGCGGTCCCTTCAACTCAGAGTTCAGAACTAAGCTCCTCGACGAGTACTTCCACACTGACCTGTTGAACCGCAGCATCCCCACCAGCCCCGACATGGAGCTTACTAAGTTCCTAGTCGACGATGCCACCGTAGGCGAGTGGAACCTCGAAGGTCTTCCTACTGATGACCTCTCTATCCAGAACGGTATCATGGTCACCAGATCGTCCAGATACCCGCTGATGATCGACCCCCAGGGCCAGGCCATCTCTTGGATCAAGCGCAGGGAGAGAGACCTGCTTGAGCGTGATTGCATCTTCACGCTGAACCACCCCAGCTTGAAGGATGCCCTCAAGTTCCCCCTCATGGAGGGGTACGCCGTCCTCATTGAGCAAATCGAGAATGAGGTCGACCCGCTGCTTGACCCCATCCTCGAGAAACAGATCATCGTGAAGGGCAGAAGCAGGCTCATCAAGATTGCCGACACTGACATGGACTACGACGAGAGATTCCGTCTCTACATGACTTCCCGTCTGGCTAACCCTCACTTCTCACCTGAGCTCGCAGCCAAGGCCACCATCATTGACTTTACTGTCACCCAAGGTGGTCTCGAGCAACAGCTGCTTGGTCGCCTCATCTCTAAGGAGCAAAAGTCTCTCGAGGAGCAGCTCACTTAACTTCAAGAGGAGGTCACAATGAACACAAAGACCCTTCAAAACTACGAGCAAATGCTCCTCGATCGTCTTGCCAACGCTCAGGGCTCTCTTCTTGATGACGTTGAGCTCATCGATGTGCTTGCCACAATTAAGAACAAGTCTAAGGAGGTCAATGAGAAACTTGCTGAAGGCAAGGAAAAGCGTATCGAGATTAACGAGAAGCGTGAGGCATTTAGAGGTGTCGCTGCACGAGGTTCCGTGCTCTACTTCTGTATCGTCGAGATGATTAAGGTCAACTGGATGTACAACACCTCGCTGCAACAGTTCCTGGGCCTTTTCGATTGGTCCATCGACAACGCCCCGAAGGCCTAGCTGACCAAGGACAGAGTCGCCAACATTACTAACGAGCTGACCCGCAAGGTCTACCGCTACATCAACAGAGGTATCTTCGAGCGCGACAAGGTCATGTTCAAGCTCATGATGTGCCTCAAGATCTTGACCAAGGAGGGCAAGATCACCAACGCCGACATCTCGGTCTTCCTCAAGGCAGGCGCTGGTGTCGATGACAAGCAGAAGATGGTCACTTGGCTCGATCAGAAGACCTGGCTCAACCTCAAGGCCGTCAGCATCCACAGCTTCGGTAACGAGCGCTCTAAGTTCTTCGGCAGCATCATTGAGCGCATGAAGAATGAGACCAAGGCCGACGACCCTTGGAGATCTTGGTTCAACAGCAACGATCCCGAGAACGTTCCTGTGCCTGACCTTCAGGAGAAGATCAATGCCGACCAGAACATCGGTCATTTCCTCCACCTTTGCCTAGTGCGCTCTCTGAGAGAGGACAGAACCATGCTTGCTTGCATGCAGTTCATCCAGAGGGTACTTGGTGATGAGTACGCTCAACCTGTCACTGATCCCATCGCTCAGCAATGGGAGGAGTCTGCTCCTAATAGACCTGTTCTCTACCTTCTATCTCCAGGTGCTGATCCCACTGGTAACATTGACGAGTTTGCGAAGAAGAAGAAGCAATTCCCCACTGGAAAGGTCTCCATGGGTGAGGAAATGGAGAAGCCTGCTCTTGAGATGGTCAAGGCTGGTTTCGTTACCGGCAAGTGGGTCGTCCTGAACAACTGCCACTTGTCACTCGAGTTCATGGCACAGATGGAAGACATCCTGAACCCGAAGGGCGTTGAGATCCACGAGGAGTTCCGTCTCTGGATCACTTGCGAGCCGCACCCTGAGTTCCCTCTGGGTCTCCTGCAGATGGCCATCAAGGTAACCACCGAGCCCCCGAAGGGCCTGCAGGCTGGTCTCTACCGCACATTCACAACGATGGTGAACCAAGACTTCCTTGAGAAGGTAGAGCCTTACGACAAGTGGAGATCGCTTGTCTTCACTACTTGCTTCCTTCACTCAATTGTTCAGGAGCGCAGAAAGTTCGGCCCTCTCGGCTTCTGCATTCCCTATGAGTTCAATACCGCTGATCTTGAGGCTTCGATCACCTACATCGAGAAGCACATGACTTAGTGCGGGGCCCTCAACATCCCTTACTCATGGAAGGCTATACAGTACATGGTTACCGAAGTTCAGTACGGAGGAAGAATCACGGACGACCTCGATCGCGAGCTCTTCATCACCTACGGCCAGCAGTGGCTGACCGAGGCTGTGTTCCAGCCGAACTACATCTTCAACACGACATTCACGGAGTACCACTACGCCATCCCGGACGCTGTTGAGCACACTAAGTTCATGGACCACATTGCTACGTTCCCCGTGAAGGACTCTCCCATCATCTTCGGTCTGCATCCTAACGCCGATCTCACCTACAGACTTAACGAGTCGATCGCGATGCTCACAACCCTAGTCGATACTCAGCCCAAGGAAGCGTCAAGCGCCGGCGGCAAGTCACGCGAGGACGAAGTCAAGGAGAAGATTGAGAAGGAGCTCCTCCCGCAGCTGCCGCCCGATTTTATCGAGGCTGAGATTGAGGAGCGCCTCAGAGCGCTCAGAGGTCCTAAGGGTCTCTCTGAGACCGGCAAGGGCATTCCTCTTAACGTGTTCCTGTTCCAGGAGCTTTAGAGGTTCCAGATGATCCTGACCATCGTCAGAAGGACCCTCGTCAACATGGTCGACGCCATCGAAGGCACCATCATCATGACCCCCGACCTCGTGGACGCGATCGACGCCGTCTACGACTTTAGAGTGCCCAAGAACTGGGTGTACGATCCGACCGGCGCTGAGATCGCGTGGCTGATGCCCGGCCTGGGTGGCTGGCTGAAGGGTCTGCTCGACCGCCACTACCAGCTGAACAACTGGATCAGCAAGGAGCGCCCGCAGTCCTTCTGGCTTACTGGCTTCTTCAACCCGCAGGGCTTCCTCACCTCCATGAAGCAGGAAGTCACCCGTCAGCACAAGGCCCAGCAGTGGTCGCTTGATGAGGTCGAGTACGCAACTGACGTGCTCAAGGATGTTGTGCAAGGCGACGATGGTAGAATCGACGGCCGTCAATTCCCGCAAATGGCTGAGGGTGTGCTCATCCACGGCCTCTACTTGGAGGGCGCTGGCTGGAACAAGGGTGAGAAGCGCCTCGAAGAGTCCCAGCCGAAGGAGCTCTTCTTCACGTTCCCCATCATTCACGCCTACGCCGTCTCCACCGCGCCAGTGACGGGCCCAGGCATGGGCGCCAAGGCCAAGCAGGACGACCGTGGTGGCGAGAAACAGCAGTACTCGTGCCCCGTCTACAAGTATCCCCGCCGTAACGACAAGTACTTGATCTTCCGTGTGTTCCTGAAGTGCGATGTGCCAGGCGGAGCGAACGCGCTACCGAAGGGCGTGACCCCGCCGATGAACTGGAAGCTGAAGGGCGTGGCCCTCCTCTGTTCCAAGGAGTGATTATATTCCATATTACATATTACCTACTCATTAAACAACAATTGAAG